>WNFL01029274.1_pt1 | contig 36427 bp, 39 predicted proteins | sample 5400361 | NCBI WGS metagenome assembly WNFL01 (sample SAMN13153351, study PRJNA577476) | soil metagenome | isolation source: 40 cm soil on Douglas fir-dominated hillslope | place: USA:California | collected 2013-09-17
TCTGGACATTGTGGAAGTCTATAAAGGCTCGGTCAACTCGTCGCAAGTCAGAGTAGGTGAAATATTCAAAGCTGCTATACGGCGAAATGCTACAGCCATAGTAGTAACCCATAATCATCCATCAGGCGACCCAACGCCGAGTCCTGATGATGTTGCTGTGACGCGGGCAATTGTTCAAGCTGGCAAACTGATTGATATTAACGTGCTCGATCATTTGGTCATTGGACAGGGACGATATGTTTCTTTGAAAGAAAAGGGATTAGGATTTGCCTGAATTTCAACAAGAGATGTTCGTCAAACCACCAAAACTACGCCCATACTTATGAGAATGCGCGCCGATGTGACTGCACTGCATGGGCGACAAATCTGTGGTTTGACGAACATGATTCTTGGATGCTAGAATGAGCGTGGATGGAGGATATAACACTCAGACTAGCTCTTGAGAAATATAAAGAGATTTATTTGGCTTCTCGTAATTATTCCCCAAGGACCAGAATAGAGTATGTGAACGACATTGAAGACCTGATTCGATTCTTGGAGCACCTTGGTCTAAAAGAAGTAAAAAACATAGGTCTTCAACAACTTGAACAATACTTGGCGGAACTTGACCATCGAGGCAACGTGGGGCCCACCCGCAAACGCAAAGTTGTCTCAATCCGCTCGTTCCTCTGGTATCTTTATCACGACCGATATATAAGAATAAACCTAGCAAACAGCCTAATTTCGCCATTTACAGAAGATGAGGCCCCTAGGTATTTAACTAAACTCGAATATAAAGGGCTATTGGAAACGGCTTCTTATCATGCCCGAGACTTTGCTATTATTCAGCTTCTTCTTCAGACGGGGATCAAACTTTCTGAGCTTACTGGGTTAACAATAAGTGATATCGAGCTTCCGCCTGTAATTTTGCCCACCATAGCTAGTACCGGTCTTCTAAGAGTGTTTGGGGGTAGATCAAAGAGGACGAGAGTAATAGTGCTGAATCCGATGGCTTGCAGTGCGCTCAAGAAATTTCTTCAAGAACGAACTGGTCAATCATGTATGACACTCTTCATTAATAGATTTGGAGTCGCCCTAGGCCCAAGGGGAGTGGAAAAAATCCTGAAAAAGTATCTTAGTAAGGCGGCAATAAGAAACGCTAGTGTTCAAAGCCTTCGACACACCTTTGCAATCCATCAAATCGCCAAAGGTCGCAATCCAAAAATAATTCAGGAAATCTTGGGCAATAAAACATCCGAATCTATTGGAATTTATGTTTCTCTCGTTAAAGAGGCGGTAGACCAGGGAATTCACAATCATATCCTTTAGAGTTTTCCAGTCGCATTATATTTGAATGGATAAGATCTCACTTGGGCTTGGGTAGTTAGTCAACATACTTGGCAATCTGGAGGTTTTACGAAAATGTGGTGTCACGGAGCAACTGCCATCATTTCAGTAAATACTTGGCCCACAATGCTAGTGCTATTAAAGTCAAATCGCTTGGCATAAACTTTGGAGGAATTCAAATGCATCATCAGTGACTCAATGTCTAAATAGTCTGAAGCTTGTAATTTGGGGTATCTTTCCTGATTGAATTTTAAGAATGGCAACAATTTTCCATTAAGAAGATGAAGGTCACGAAACGGTTTTGCGCCATCTCCATTCTCTTTATATCGCTCTCTTAAATAAGGCAAGTATTGTTCAAACATTCTAGATCCAGGAACAGGTGTAAACAACATTGGCACCACTGAACCCACGCGTGTGGAAGCATATAAAGCAGTGTTCATTGCTGCTTGAATATCTTCCTCCGGCATTCCAAATAGTACAAAAGCATTAATATCTTGGCTTCCAACTTTAAAGCCAGATTGCTGAAGGGTATCAATCGCCTTATCAAACTTTTCGATAGTTGCCTGTCTTCGATTCCAATTCTTAGCAATTTCATTGTCAATGGTTTCAAGCGCAAGATGTATTTTTTTGAAACCAGTCTTCCTCATTAACGACATCATTTCGTACTCTACTAACCTAGGTTCGATTCCTTCAGGTGCGTAGATATTAATCTTATTCGCTCCAAATTGCTTCTTAATTGCCTCAAGACGATCTAAAAAATCTTGGCGATTGAAAAGAAGGTTGTCTTCGTAAAATGCAAATTCGTTTACTCCAAATTGCTTAAATTTGTCCCACATTTCGGCGGCAATTTCCTCTGGCCCGCGGTCACGGACCTTGCGATTTCCCTGATTGAGTCTTAGTTGAGCGCAATACGCGCAATCAAACGGACAGCCTCTACTGCCTGTGATCAGGGAATATTTGGGGAACTCATCATATATTTCGTCCTTGTATAATCCTAAGTCTGTCCAAGAACTTGCTGCTTCTTCCGAAATTTCACCATCTACAATGACGAGATCTTCGTCCTTAATGTTCGTCTTTTCTCGCAAATAAAGATTTGCATGTTCTGGATATAGTGTCGGGTAGATCCCTCCAACAAGAATTCTCGGCACATAATTTCCGTTCTTGGAAAATACCTTTTCAATTAATTGGATTGTATCGTGCGTACTTTGCCACCAATAAGTCATAATTGACGTAATCCAGATTTCATCTGGATAGAAATAATCCCCATTATTTAGGTCAGCATGCTTAATCAGTTCAGATTCGAGTTTTTCCAAGGACCATCCAAAATGTTTGACTGTGCGGTTAATATTGCCAACTTTAACCTTCTCTTTTTGCGTTGATGTCACGTCTCGTTTATGGTCTGTAGCCAAACAATCCAACAGTCTTAATTCAGAATATCTATGGTTTCTCAGCCATGTAGCAACCTTCAGTAATCCATGAGGTTGAGCCCAATACGCCCAATACTGAGTGTCATAGATCGGTGGATGGATCAGGAGCGCCTTTTGAGCGCCTCTAAGAATTTCTTCTGGTCTATTTTTAACAATCATTGTTTCTCGCTTTTTATGAGCAGGTGATCAATAAAGATTGTCTCCACCTCATTCTTATCTTTAAAGGGATTCCAACCTTTAGTCCGGATACTTTCTCTAAATCTTTTTGCCGTAAAGCTATCCCCAAGAAAATCAAAAGTAGATCCTCGGTATTTACTATTCAACAAGGCAGTGAGCCTTGTCAGCTCGATGTATTCTTCAAAGTTGTAGCCCGACATTTCGGCAAAGGGATAAATTTTGCCGTTAAGTTTTTCAGGCGAGTTAAGATGATTTGTAATATACTTTCCAATCGAATTTGTTTCAGTGAGAGACCTGTTTTGTCCAAAGGTAAAAGTATTATGAATTAGTGGCACATATTGAAAGGGGATTGGTATCACTGTCCTTACTATATGTCCTATATTGATTATTCTTTTTGTAACCTCTCTTAAATCTTCAAAGGGTATGCCGATGACAACCATCGCAGCAATATCATCTACTCCTATTTTATAATGTGCATCATTGATTAAGTGTTGCATACCCTGCCGGTAATCTTGTAACGAATCTATATAGTAACTTCCTTCTTTGAAATTTAGGTTGCACTTTAGATAAATTTTCCGCACACCGGCGGCTTTCATGGCCTTCGCAAGCTTTTTGTCAATATTCTTTGCAGAAATATTTCCCAGCAAAGCGAATTTGGTCTTAATTGCATTTCGAATAATCAAATTTAGAAATTCTATGAAAATGGATCGATCCTCCAGTTTGATTTCCTCGTCAAAAAACGCAAACTCGAGCACCCCCATCTCTATTTTTAACTTAACCTCATCGAAGATTTCATTGATTGGTCTTGGTGTTTGATTGTCATTTTCATCTTTGCAATAGAAGTAGATCCCTGTGGATTTTGGTGTAGTTTGATAAAACGATAGATCCACAGCACATTGACTTACTTTTGAAATGTGATTTACGACAACATAATCTGCCCCGCTAAATTTTTTAGCATGTTCCAGTTCGTAACTGGGATAAAGCCCACCTAAATAGATAGGAGTGCTTGGTAATATTTCTTGAGAAACGCCGATGGCCTCTTTTATATCTTCCCACCAAATTGAATTAAGTGATGTAAAAAGTACTACTTCGGGTTTCCACCCGTCACTGAGCTGCCGCTTAATCTTAGTTATGAAATCGATATTGCTCGAAAGCCCAAATCGCCAAAATGGGATTGTGTAATCTCCCCGCTCAATTGTCTTGTATTTCCTTCGCACTATTTGCTTGCTAGTTGTGTTCAGGACATCAACCAAACGAATGTCAGTATCATGTTGCTTTAAAAATGAAGCCAACTGTAATAAGCCAGTTGGTTGATGCCAATGTGCCCATGGCAAGCGAAAGTCGCTTACGAATGGGTTTATCATAAGCACCCTAAGTTTGTTTTGATGACCAAGAAATCGCGCTATGAATTTATTAGATTCAATAATCTTTGAATAAGCCATGCGGTCCTCTAAAACAGAACTAATATTCTATTATACTCTTGTTTTCTTCTTACTCATTAGAGATTATAATTGCCAATCATGGTAAAAGGGAATGATTTTCCCTTAGTGAACTTCATTGAATATGAATATTGTGAGGCGATTCCCCTGGAAAATTACTTTCGATGAATTGCGGCCCACCGGGCTTGGCGACTCGGCATTTGCTTTGAATTGCGCACCTTAAGACGGAGAAGAAGCTTTTCAAGCAGAATAGCATTTTAGAACACAAGAGAGACTAACTTATGACGCAGCTACAAGTAAATCTCGAGGGTATTTCAGTAGCAGTTGAACACCGCAAAGTGTCTCTGAATGCTTTATTGCTCGACGAATCCAATCCGAGGATTGGATTATATCGGGACAGTCAACTGAAGGCAACATTGTCATCGGAGGATATCCGACACGCCATTATAAATAGAAGCCCAGATGCATATGCAAAGTTACGTGACTCGATTGAAATAAACCAAGGCATTATTAATCCGATATGGATAACGCCATTGCGAGAAGGCAATCACTTAGTCATTGAAGGAAATACGCGGGTATTGATCTATCTGGAACTGGCAGAGAAATATCCATCAAACGATATTTGGAAAAGCGTACCCGCAAATATTTTGCCAGTTGGTGTTCAAGAATCTCAAATAAATTTCATTCGACTTGAAGCGCATCTAAGGGGCACCACCGACTGGGATGCCTACGAACGCGCCCGATACTTGTATATTCTCAATGAAAGAGAAGGCTATTCTGTTCGACGTCTTGAACAACTAACTCGACTGAGACATGAAGAAATCGAAACCGAGATTCGTGCGTTTCGTGACATGAGCGAAGTGTATAACAATAGATTTCCCGACGATCCTTACCAATCGCAGAAGTTTAGTTATTTTATTGAGTATGAGCGAAGCAACCGTATTAAAAAAGAAATGCTAAACAGTAACCTAAACATCGCCGATTTTTGTGATTGGGTGGGTACTGGGCGCGTACTAAAAGCTGAAAATGTCAGGCGACTTGCCGATGTTTTGGAGAACCAAACGGCAACCCAATATTTCTTGGCCGAGGGATATGATAGGGCCCTTTCCTACCTTGCACTGGCGCAACCCGATCTCGTATCCCCATTGTTTCAGAGGATTGAAGATGTTATTGCCGGATTGAAACGATTGCCATTTTATGAAGTGGAGCAAATCCGAAATGGTGAACAACCCGGAAGAAAACGTCTTTTGAGCGAGCTGGTTCAAGCCACACAGCAAATTTGGAAGCGAATTTCAGGGGATGAAGAAGATATCCTTGGCGAAATAGAAGATGGAATTGATGAATGACTGCCAGTCAAGAGCACGATTTAATCGTGGCCTTGATCACCAGATATATTCGGCAGCAAGGATTCGAAATCGTTGCGCTGGAATCATCCCTTAGTTGGCTCTTTGGAGATTCGTTTCACTTGCCGCTCACAGTAGTACATCATCGTCCAGATGTAATTGGTGTTCGAGCCGAGCCACCGTATATTTCCATAGGCGAAGCGAAAACCTGCGGCGACTTGAATTCACAGAGAACAGGGCGACAGCTAATTGACTTCTCTAATCTTGAGATCGATGCTAGTGGCAATCTTTGTCAGGTTACTGTAGGGGTGCCGAATGACTGCGAGCCCCTATTACGAAGGTTGATGAGTTCACTAAGAATTCCGGACAACCGGATTACTGTTTTGCCGATACCGCGATCATTATTGAGCAAAAGAGGAAGATGAAAAGCGAACGCGTTTTTGACTATTCTCCTCGCTTGAAACCCTTGCCTCATCAACTCGAGGCAACTCAATTCTTGATTGAAAGGAACAATGCGGCTTTATTCGACGAGCAAGGATTGGGCAAAACCAAGATTATGATCGATGCCTTAGCCCAGAATTTTGCCTTGGGGAATATAGAGGCCGCAATAGTCATTTGTAAGAAAAGCCTGCTTGCAACTTGGCAAGCAGAGATCGCAAAACATTCACTACTCAAGTCAATCGTGCTGCGCGGCACACAAAAACAAAAGGGGCTTAGTTATATGTGGTTTGCGCACTTCTATCTAATCAATTATGAATTAGTCTCGAGTGAGGTGGATCGCTTAAGAAGATTTCTATTAACCCGGTCAATGGCAATAGTTCTCGATGAATCACAACGCATAAAAAATCCCGAGGGTAAGGCTACACAAGCGATTCTTTCGATCAGCTCCGCTGCAAAGAGGAGGTATATTATTACAGGAACACCAATTGCTAATTCACCAAGAGATCTGTGGGCACAAGCGTTTTTTCTTGATGGTGGAATTGCTCTTGGACGAACTATCGGCGACTTCTGTGAAAGATTTCATATCGAACACAAAGCAAACGTGCACACAATTCTTGATGAATCGAGCCTTAAAGAACTCCGAGGTGCTTTATCTCAGTTTTCAATGCGCCGTTTGAAGGATGATGTTCTAGAGCTACCCGCCAAAACATATAAGGCCATCCAAGTTGAACTGGAGCCACTCCAGCGAGAGATGTATGACCGGCTACGATCTCAACTCTATCTGGAGATAGTAAACTTAGATGGCCAACAAGTAATCGATGACTCAGAAAATATTCTTAAGCGTTTGCTGCGCTTAGTCCAAATATCAAGTAATCCCAAACTCGTGGACGAATCATACGCTGCAGTTCCTGCCAAATTCATTGAACTTGATTCACTTGTAACGGATATGCTTGCTCGGCATGAGAAGCTCATCGTGTGGACAGGCTTCGTTGAAAACGTCAGACTCTTGCGCCGTCGATATGAGCAACATGGCGCAGCTATGATCTACGGTGGTGTGCCTATACAAAGTCGTCAAGAAATTGTAGAGCGGTTTCAGAATTCTCGCGAACTCAAGATTTTAATTGCAAATCCGGCTGCTGCACGCGAAGGAATTACGCTTACCGCTGCAAACCACGCAATATATTTGGATAGAAACTTTAACTTGGTCGACTATCTTCAATCGCAAGATCGAATTCACCGCATTGGGCAAGATAAACCATCCTACATCTACAGTTTAGTTGGCAATGATACCATCGATGCATACATTGAAGACGTTGTATATCGGAAACAATTAATTGCGCAATATATTTACAGGGATAACCAACAGCTCAATTTACCTCCAGTTGAATATACAAAACAAGACATCTTAAGACTTCTTGGTGCATCATAAGGAAGAAAATATGAACAACGATCAAACATCTACAAAAAGCACTATTACAGTTGGAGACATAACTATTGAAACTTCAATCCAATTAAGACCGATAGCAGACCTCCGCTATTTCGCAGAGAACCCACGAATTTTCAGCATAATAAAGCAATTGGGAAAGAATGTTACCCAAGCGGAAATTGAAAGGAAGCTCTGGGGCGAAGAATCGACCAAAGACTTGTATCAAGAAATCAGAAGAAATGGGGGACTATTGGAAGAGATTATAGTTCGAGACAATGAAGTGTTAGAGGGTAATTCGCGCCTTTGCTCTTATCGACATCTTTACCAGCAAGCGATCGACGGAAATGATCAAGCAGGTATTCAGAAGTGGTCTTCCATTCGGGCTAAAATAATTCCAAATAATATCGATGATGAAACTATTTTTGGAATTTTAGGTATATTACATATCCGTGGTAAGGCAAAATGGCAACCATATGAACAAGCGAGTTATCTCTTCAGACAACTAAATACATTTAAGAAGAAACCTCGCGATCTTGCAAATCAAATTGGAGTTAATGCGACTGAAGTCGAGAATATGATCGAAGCATATAAATTAATGGAACTCCATAAAATATCTGATCCAACTCGGTTTAGCTATTTTGTAGAGTTCACGAAGAGCAAAAAGTTATCTGATGTCAAAGAATATCTTCCGCCAGGAGTCATACTGGAGGATCGATTCGGCGATTGGGTGAAGGAAGACAAAATACCTCGTGCCGAAGCAGTTCGGGACCTACCAACTATACTTAAGGATAATAGCGCGCGAAAGAAGTTTCTGGATGGACAATTGTCATTTGAGGAAGCACTTGAAGTTGCAAAAGATCGACACCCTGAAGTTGTTTCTTCGTTCTATAACAAGCTCAAAAAAGCTTCAGATGCTATGATAAACGCCGAAGAACAGAGAATAAGGGAAGAGATCTCTCAGGACCCTCAGAAGAAATTCATTGTCGCGGAACTATACAAGACTGCACGCCAATTTGCCCGTGCAGTAGGTATAGATATACAACAAGATGAGGGCAAGAAGCGCTCACCCAAAAATAAGTAGTCATTTATTATCAGCATGACTTTCATTTGTCTGTACAAGGACTCTAAGTCAAGCTTGGCCATTTTTGACATATTGGATGCTCAAGTTTGCGAAGGATCTTACGCTAATTTTATGTGAGGTTTTAGATACATGATCCTAATATCGCCTAGTCTGCTCGACTAAACAAATACTCTATTACACAAAGAATTGAAATCAATCTTTGATAAACAAAGTCTACCTTTGAGGAGTGCGACGCAAATGGCTAAAGCTCAATACGAAACCAAAATATATCCTGGAGAAAAAAACCAATTTGCCGAATTCCTCCGCAAAGAATATGACAATATAGCTCAGGCACACTTTAAGACGACCGAAATGATCTCTGAGTTCATTAAGCATTACCTAACGATTATTACTATCCCATTTACGGTGTTGGTTATTGTAATAAACCTCGATGCCTTTAAATCACCCTCTAATAACAAATTTCAATTTCAGCCCTTGCTCTTATTGCCGTGGATCCTCTGTTTGATAATCGCGATAGTGGGTTTGATGTTCTTTTGGTATGTACTAAATCTAAGATTAGACGCCTTGCTTTACGCTAGAACTATCAATGGAATACGGAAGTATTTTTATGACCGTAACGATACGCTTGATAAGCCGAACAATTATAGGACACGGGTCTTGCCCCAATCTATTTTTATACCAAAATATAACGAACCTAGCTTCATCGCTCCGCTGCTTCTGTTTTTTACCACAATCAATTACATCTATATCTTTATTTCTTATCAAGGGTTTAAGTACTATTTTGGGGTAGCTAATCTGTTTACCACCGAATGGTCGTTACTAGAGTTAGGTGCTATTTTTGTTCTTACTTTCGCCCTTCATTTTGGACTATATACTTTGCTAACGTCTTACCGCGAATACAGTTATCTTCAATCAAATATTATTGGAATAGATATAGATGGGGTACTTAATACTCAAAAAGAACATTTTTGCAAATACCTTACGCTCAAAACTGGAAAAATAATTTCCCCTAAGCTCATAACAAAAATACCCGTTCATGATATTCCTCGAATAGGTATTTCACGGCAAGATGAACTCTCCGTATTTAACGACCCAAAATATTGGATAAATCTGCCACCCGACAAAAATGCATCTGCAGAAATAGAACATCTAAGAAATTCAACGCGCCTGAAAATACACCTTTTTACAAGCAGAAGCTGGCCCACAGATAAAGCCTATGATGCGAAATGGAGATTTCTTTCTTCACTTTACGAAAAAAGAGTGAATAACAAAATTGGTTATAAAACCAGATTCAGACTAGGCTGGATTGAATTTTTGGGCCTATTCACTTATGGATATAGAAGATTAGCTTCATTTCGAAAATTCAATAGTCCCATGGAAAAAATAACAAAAGCCTGGCTTGCTGAGAATAATATTGTGTTTGACAGGCTCATAGTAGAAACAGGCAGCGAAGAAGTATCTGACCCTGCTGCCCATCTTTATAATCGGTTTTTTGCAAGCAGAGAGAAATCGATCAAGTATTTTGTTGAAGATGATTTAATAAAGGCAGAAAAACTATCATACATTTGTGATATCGTTTTTCTTGTGAATCAACCGTATAACCAAAAACAAATCATCCCTTCTAACATTATTCGTGTAAATGACTGGAGAGAAATTTCTGGATACATGAGAGAATTTTCATAGAACCATTAGAAGTAGAGATTAGGCCACAACTATAATCATTACTGGCCTTCAATAAGAACAATGAGTCGGCGCGGCCAACAAAAAACTGCAATGACTATACTGTATTTCATAAACAGAGTAGAAGCGATGGCCTATCACCTCAAATTCTACTCTCATTGTATAATTCAAGAAAATATATGCACCTAAACAATTTCATAGTTCTAAAACTCTGACGCTGTATGTCTGGTAAGCGCAAAGTTGAGGAGAAAGATCCTTCAAAATTGAGGGATCTAATCTCCCTTCAAGCTGCTGCCAAATTATGCGGGATGTCTTCAAGTCACATGCGACTTCTCATTCGCCAAGAAGAGATATGGGGGATCAAAATGGGGCGAAATTGGGTCACTACGGAATTGGCAGTCAGAGAATATCAAGCCCGCGCCAAGCGACGCGGTCGCCCACAAAAACCTAGTCGCATATAAATAGTCATCTAAAAATAATCGATATCGATTATAATATTCTCGCTTCTGTGGGCTCCTGACACTTTTCTTAGACTACACCACAGTATTCTCGGCGGCCGTCACTATTCCAAGAAGGGAGCGGTAGCTATGGGCGGTGGAACCGGAACCTAGAAGCAAGAAAAATGACAGGCTCCGCGGGCCTGTCATTTATTGTCATTACCATTCCCAACTAAGAACATAATCTTCATAGAGTCGGGGATTGTCCATTGTCCAAATAATCGTTTGTCGACCATCTGTTAACTTTTGCTGTATATCCTTGGCCAAAACATGCGTTCTCTGAACATTCTTTTCAAAAATTGACGCGCGCAGGGGAGGGCGATTAATTGGAAATATCACTTGAATTGTTATCTTCTTAGTTCTTTGGTTAATTGCGGTTCCCCAAAAACCTGTGGCTTTTAGAAAGCTGTTTTTCATTTTCCATTCAATATTAAAGTGATCAATGTCGCCTTTATTTCTAAACTCTCTCAGCGAAATAAGCTTATAAGTATTATGTCCCAATTGATATTGATCTACTGGAACCCCTGGGGAACACTTATAGTTAAGTAGAAATTCTCCATTGCCCCAAGCCTGATCCTGAAATGAGGTTATATAGTCTTGAAGATAACGAATTTTCTCGCGTTTTTGAATATGAGCAATTTTACCTTCGCCGTCTTTGAGTTCAACCTGTATTGCATAATCTAATACTTCATATACTCCTTCGTTTGCGAATCCACGAAATATCTTGCGACCTAGCTTCCATGCTTCAGCAATCAATTGGACCCAACGTGGATCAAAAAATATAGACAACCAGGGCGTTACTTTATCAGCGTTATCCTGCATATTTTTTTTCATTTTGTGGCCACAAAATGATTTGTTCTTCAGGTATCTCTAGAGCTTTGCCATTTGGCAGGTACATTTTTCCGTTCAATTTGAATCCCAAATCGATTAAATGGGTTAATCCCAATCGCTCTTCGGCTTTTTCATATTGGGTCCTCCCTATAAGGTTTGCAATAGAAAAATAACCTTCGCTGTCATTCCTCGGCTCTGGCGCAAAAGTACAAATCAAAGGGATTACTATCTTTGACGCAACATCAATATTAACTAAGTCGCCTTGAGTTGTAATTTCGATAATTCGTTTGTCCCACTTCGCTATTTGACCTGAAAATAATTCTAATTTATCGAACAATCTGCATCTTGCTTCCTGAGCTAACGTACCTTGGTTGGGCAAGTAGTCTGAGTCATGGAGTTCAGATAATTCCCTCAAAGTCTTTGCTTTGAAAAATAAATCTCTCTCAATTTCCAAGCCTAAAGGTCCTTTTTTTTGTTCTAATTCTGACAAGGAGAAATAACCAAGTTCGACCTCGAAGCCTGCCACTAGTCCGAAGAATGTATCTTCTCCATCAAATTCACTTGCGTACCATGTCCAATTGCTATCAGGAGTAAAGAATTTTATTAAGGCCTTAGCTTCCATCCCTTGTTCCTCGTTAGCATACAGTTTGGGTAGTTTGTTCCGACTTTCTTGATCCAAGAGGCCACGTTGACTTGAATCATTTTCGCTCCTCATTTCGATCATGATCATAGATTAGCAAAAATTTCTGACGAATTCCACTTAGATACTTTTATAAAGAGCTTATTTTGGAAGAGTTATCGCTTAAAGAATAGACCGTCACTTGCAATGATCGTCTCAAAATGAGACGATACACCTGCATGAATGAGACGATCCAACTAACTGCAAGGCAAAAAGCGATATTAAACCTACTCGCGATACACACAGACTTGAGTAGGGAAGAGATCGCTCGTAAGATACCGGCTATATTCGCAGTTTCAAAGGCTACCCTTGCCCGCGATTTAGAAGCTCTTACTAAAACCAAGCTGATTTCGTCAGTTGGGAATGGCCCAAGCACTATATACAGAACTTTTCAAACTCACTCGCTACTGACCTATATTGACATGGAGCATTATTTTGCCTTTGATCCAGATACCCGAGAATATGCCAAAACAAGGTTCGATATAACTATCTTTCAGAAGGTACATGGCGTCATTAGCGCAAGCGAGCAACACGAATTGGATCGGATTTTCCGTTCGTTTTCAAACGTTACTCAAGTATTTGACCGTACTATTCTTGAGCGTGAGCTTGAGCGTTATATGATTGAACTTTCGTGGAAATCTTCAAAAATCGAGGGCAATACTTATACACTATTGGAGACAGAAAATCTTATTAAGGAAGGGGAGCGAGCTGTAGGTCGTACAAACAAAGAAGCGCAGATGATTCTCAATCACAAAGACGCATTTAAAATCATTCTTAACCAGAGAGCAGATTTTCGCAAACTCTCTATAACCAGTATTCTTGAATTGCATGGCATTCTCACAAAGGGACTGGGCATCGTGAGTGGAATCCGCCATCATGGTGTTGGTATTACAGGTACCACTTATCGTCCACCCGAAAACGAGTGGCAGATTCGGGAGGCTCTGGAAATCATGATTAAGATGGTAAATCAGCTAAAATACCCCTTAGAAAAGGGATTGGTGACTATGTGCCTAATCGCGTATATCCAACCCTTTGCTGACGGAAATAAGCGCACGGCTCGTATGCTTTCCAATGCGCTACTTTTAGCCAATGATTACTTTCCATTATCATACCGAAGCGTTAATGAAAATGAATATAAGGAGGCGCTAATTCTATTCTTTGAAACAAATAACCTTTATCACATAAAGCGATTGTTTCTTGAGCAATATAGGTTTGCATTAAAAACATACTTTGTGTCCTGAAATAAAATCAGTAACAAGCGCATCCCTTCGGCTGATGACATGTATAACTTGATGAAATACATGAATCGCCGCATGGTTGACCCCTAGTACAATGTTTACAGCATAAATCCCCAGATCCCGAGGAAGCGGGAACAGGATAGGTCTCTAATATGGGAACATCATAAATAAATTCTGTTTCAGTAGGCAATGCAGGAATGATATATATAAAAAACGTAGCACTTGGCAACTGTGTTGGCATATCCTGAAGTATAGAATTGGGCACTGGAATAAGAGTCACTGTCTCAGTAGCGGTGACCGAGAATGATGTTGGCTGTGTTGAGTAATTGGCGTAGCTGGTCTGAGACGCGGCGGCAGCAGCCGTGTTTGCGATATAAGCCTGAATATTATTAACGTTGTAAGTGGGTACAGGCGTATGCGTTCCCCCCGTTCCTGCTGTAAAAGGCAGGAGGCATATGCAACTCAGACATAAAAACCCTAATAACCACCCTGCATATTTTCCTTGTTTCCAGAATCGAGATGACATAATAACCCCTTACAAACGTCACTGTGCTTTTGGATATTCTGAAGCGAGCAATACTAAGATCATTCTATCTCGTTTGAACTTACGAGGGAAGGAAAAGTCCAATTGGCTTAGCCTATAGAAGATATCGATATCATTGGAACTATAGGGCGCTTCCTATCCAACGGTCGAGGCTAAGGTCGTCCGATTTGATGTTTGCAGACCGCGTTTGAGGCTAATTTTGGGTCGCAAAATCAAGATTGTGCGACTGATACACGCCTCTAATCGATAATCTCGCCCATGATGGGTTGCCTATAATTATCCTGTAGGAGATTGAAACCAGTATTATCCTCCCATGTAATTCAGCGAATTTAAAAGCTAGTCGGCCATGAAACGTCGTAACGGCTGACCCGAGAGTACCAACTAACGGTTAAGATGGTTTTTCACCCAGCGCCATAATCTTCCCAGATTCCCGGCCCGTTTATGATCAAGTGCATCATAATAGGCACGTCGGCCTTCCTCTTCTGCACGTCGCCCCGCTGCGATTTGCTTCTGCGTCCATTTGGTAGACCATATAACTTGGCCTTCAGTTATCCAGTAGTGCGATTGGCAAGGAAGTTGCCAATTTCCAATCGACGGCCAAAGAGTCGGTCCCCTATCGGTTTCCTCTAGATTCCACTCGGTCGGTCCTAGCGGTGTCCTTACCTTGGATTCACATCCGCAGGCGCAGAGGTGCGCTGCAGTGCTAAATTCTTCTGAAACATAGAGCACCCCAGGCTTCAATTCCTTCGGCATATATTTGACGTGTTGAAGCTCAATCTCTATTGACAATTGATTCGCCAACCATCTTAAGATCACCAATTTCAAAGAGGAGATCGTACAAAGGAAGCTCTTCGAAATAGAACCCACGAAGTTGCTTGAACTTGATAACGGCCAGGGAGGCATTCAGCGCGTTAAGCTCGCTGATTTGAATGTTCGTTCGATATTCAGCATCTGGGTTGTCAACAAACTCGGCCAATGCCTTATCACGGACTTGCTGGCCGTGTTCGGCAGAGTAGAAGGTCGTACGGAGCATCCCGTTCAGTGGACCTTTCTTGCGGTTGAGCCCCAAACCTACATCAATGAAGGGTATGTTCTTTGAAATCAACAGATCAAATATACCAGCACGAGCCGAGCCTTTATCGACGCATACGAACGCGAACGTCACACCATTAAGATCATCGGAGGACGAGCCGTCAATGAACTTCTGCGTGAAAGACAGCCCCATCCGGAAGTTGTCGTAGCGCGAAAGATAAACGTCGGCCTTGGCTTTGCCAAGCTCAGCAGGTTCAAGCTTACCTGGCGAGCGAAAGGCATTATGAACGTGGAATGGATCCAGGTCGAATGCCCGAATCTCCCGAACAGGCGTCTTCACGATAAAGTCCAAAACATATGCGCCTGTGCCTCCAAGCCCGATTACAGCAATCACGTCGTCCTTGAATTTTGCAGACAGATCAGTAATCGCTGCCCTGCTCGTCAGTGTGTCGTGAAATTTGAACACAGGGTCGGGTATCGTCTCTTCAACGGCGCGAAACGTGTAAGGATTTGCATTATGCAATTCGATTGCTGGCCCGGAAATTATGGTGACATAACTTTCGATTTTTTCAAAAAAATCCTGGAATTTGCCGGTATCCTTAGGTTTGTTTGAAAACGAGCGTTGGACCACTACATCTTTGCTGGCGTCGCTCAAAACACGCTCCGTAGCTCCTCCTGCTAGGTTTGGAATCGGTTGCCCGTCCAAACCGTGCGGACTAGAACCAGCAAAGAAAATCTGATGGTCCTTCTGAGTGACACGCTCTTGATCAATAAATTCAAGCTCTGTAACGATAGCGCCAATCTGCAATTTGCGATCACTGTCCAGATATGGAATGTCCCGTATGACGAGGCAATTACTGTCAAAGGCAATCGCGTAGCCCTTTTCCAGCAAATGTCGTATATCGTCGTTATGATTGACCAGTTGGTGAAACACTGAAGATCATTCCGTCCTTGACTTTCACAGAGGCGCCGGGCGAGAGGATGCCTTCGGGTTTGTTGCCGTGGCCGTTCTTGTACTTTACGGCGTAGGTGATGTCAGTGTGTTGCGGATAGTCCGGCACCTCAAGAGTTACAACTTCTGCATATGTGATCTCGCCCTTCGGCCACTCATGCTGGGTCCCTTCAACAATAATATTTACGGTTTTATTTTCGTTTGCCATGATGGAAGTTCTCCTTTGTGTGCTTTACAGATTACAGATTTGAATCCAGCGTATCCGGGGCAAGCACATGAATCCCCCTACCTATAGAGGCAATACTGAATCTATCACATGGGGGAAAATGCGTCAATTCTTAGAACATATGTCTTGTATATAAACTTCATTAGAGTTTGGAAAGCAATTATTCGATCACAAAGAGGCTGTGTCTGCATTTCTGAAGGTTAAACCAAACCCAAAAGAAGTAATGGGCAAGGCAATTAAAGCAAAAAATAAGCCCAGTCTATCCACTGGGCTTATTTTTCTTTACGCAAATACCGCTTCAGCTTGTACTTTCTTTTCAATTGGTCGAGGCATAGTGAAAAATTTATGTGCTTGTTGGCACATCTCTGGCGATCATCCTGAAGACAAACTCTTTAATTCCATTTAGTCGAACACCTGTTGCAGATAACTTCCAAGGCTTATTTGCGTACTTTGGCAAAAAAGCTTTCATAAAATTCTCGAACGACATTCGAACAATTTCGTTATCAGTAGACCGAAATAGGAATGATGCATATTGGTCTAAATAATGAGTAATTATTCTATCTTTTGAATCTAATGGAACAAAATACATATATAATGTATCAACACCAGAATCATAATCTAAATGCCTGCAGTTTTCCTAATCGGAAATTGTGATATACTCAAAATTGTAGTGCTCTGACGCGTTCATGCATCAGAGCGGGTTGTGTTGCAGACTCCACAGAAAAGGATGGGATTTATTATTGTGAAGCGTAATAATAATGACAATCGTACTCAAGATAAAGTACTGTTCTTGGATTTGATCTTAAGTGCAAAGGATCGAACTGAGCTAAGCAATTTGCTAACGGAAATTTGTACCCCCGAGGAGGTCTCGATACTAATCGAGCGGCTAAATATAGCCAATGCCCTATTGGCTGCAATGTCATATCGTAAAATCCAAGATAAACTAGGAGCTAGTAGCTATACAGTTGCTAGAGTAAAGCGAGAAATTATTAATTCTAAAAGGCAGCGCGTAGTACATTACTTAAAAAACCTGAAGGTGAGTAATCTTTGACAGGACACTACAAGTTTGAATTTGCCATTCTATCTTACCGTAAATAGGGATATGAGAATCTATTCTAATCCTTTAACGCTAAACATTCAGCAAGTAGCAGATACCGATCTTGTCGTCCGGGTTGCTACTTTTTCCTGGAAATTGGTTTGCTATAACTTCTATAGAAGATGTTCAATTCAGAGTTAGTTTTTGAGGATAGTAAAGTATGAGCACAAAAATTACCTCAGAGTCTGGTCTATTAAAGCTGGGTGCTTCTATGGGCCAGCCTGGCTTGAAGAATTTTATTCAAAGTACTAATAATCACGTCGCAGCTGAGCTAAAATCAGAGGCCACATTATCACTTTGTGAGGCTCGATCAATAATTTTCAAATCCCGGTTATGGGAAAATCAAGCAAATGAACTTTTAAGGCAATCTTATTTGCCCGAAATAGCTGGCTATTTGGTTTTGACAACTCAGGCTGATGTTGATGTTGACTTCATAACCGATTATAACCTTAAGAGGCTTCTTACTTGCATGATACATAGTGAGGTTACAGGGATACCTATCAAAGAAGTTGTACAAGGCATGTCAGGAGATCGTCCTCACGTAATTAGTAATCGGGAATTTAACAAGTTCCTCTATTTTTTATCAGAGAAACTTTTTCCGTGGATCAAGAAAAGCAACTATCAATCAATCGCGGTGGCAATGCAAAGTGACATTATCAAGTCTTATCCGGCCTTTGATGTTAGAACAAAATCTCTCCTAGACACGCTCTTTCGAGAGGCTGCAGAAACTGGAGAGGCGGGGTATTTACAAGTACTGTATAATGACAGTTTAAAGATGGGGGGAAAAGAAAGGCCAAGCGACTATTACGAAAATATGCATGTTAGAATTAATAATTTCTTGCGGGAGTTGAGATCTGCCAAGCACGTGATACATCCCACCAAATATGAAATACTACTCCGCCTTTTTGAATCTCAAGATTTCCAACCAATAAATATCGATGAACTCGGAGTAGCAATTTTTGGCGAATCAAATGATTCCGAACGAGCAACCCAATTTAAAATTTCGCGGCTGAATGCTCGCCTACGTCCGTATGGAATTCAAATACAGCGATCAAATGACTATGTGCTTCAACGAGTGGATAATCCTGAAATCGACCAAGAATCATGATTGAAATTTAACTTGCAAAGATTGGAAAATTGTGTATAATATATAATATACATGTCACAAAAGTGACGCTTTCAATTTCATAGCACGTTTAGTGGTGCTGAGACCCAACTCAGCCAGGATATGCCCCCATGTTTCGCACCCACCGAAAAGTGCCATTACCAAACTGCAATATGTTTTATATTATACTAGGCTTATACAGCCCGACTCTTCTGTCGGGCTGTCGTTTTTTATTTTCCGAACATGTGACAAGTAGCAATAATATGCTCAGAATTGGGCAATCTTAGGTACTTTTATGGCAGACTTGAGTAATTTGTTTAGGATGATCTCAAGAATGGAGGTTCGAGTGACGAAAACTACCATATCACAAATGAGACCCCGCACGCGAGCGCCAACATTTACGCGTCGTGTCCCATCAGGTGCTCAGTTAGCCGTCTTGGGAGTACTTATCGTAATCGTTTTCGCCGCAGGTATCTATGTAAGCATTAAGGCCCTAAATTGTCCCCTCTCGCATCAATGCCCTGAGGGATCAACCAAAGCTTCGGATTTGCCTAGTCGGTCTGACAACGCGGTGAGGACGACACCTACTATGGAAAAGACAGAAGAACCGACAGAGATTCCGACAACACTTCAGACACAGATTCCACCCATACTGCCTACAGTCTTACCGTCCGTATTGCCACCTGTTTACCGTCAACCACAAAGAGGGAACAATCAGACTAGTAGTGGCGAGACCGGAGATTCCACGAATCCTCCTGCGCGATTTGAAGATGATCATCGCGCGGAGCGCTGTGCTCAATCTTTGCCCGACCAGGCGAATGGTCATCCAGTATCTCACGCAGGCTGCAATTGAACCTCTTGACTTTTGCAAGAGACCTTAACAATAACTTCATACTCTTAGCGCCAACAATTGGTGTGTTGGATATATTTTGCCAAGCGTCCAATATTCTCACAAATAGAAAGGAGCAATTAAATGTCACGCTATTGGATATTAAACCTGTTAGGTGTATCACTTGGGATTAACGCCGGGGACGATGACGACACGTATATCGAAGAATACGCTGCGCTTGTTAGAGAAGCTAATTCCACGATTTGGATAGTCAGCGATCAAATGCCCTCGACCGTATACGAAAACCCATATTTCGTGGAAGCTCTAATTCAAGCTAGAACAAAAGGGGTAAATATACAAATTTTGGCTGGTCCAGTTAAGACCAAGAATACTATCAATCTGCTACGGCGGAAAGGCGCATTTGTGCGGAAATTGCAACACTTTCCAAAACATAATTATGCAGTAATTGATGGCCAGCATGCTAGGATCGAAGAAACAGGTTTTCAAGGCAGAATCGGCTGTGCACAATACATCATCCATGATTATATTCATGTAAGTAAGCTCGAAAATAATTTTCGCGCCTTGAGCAATACTCTGTAATCGGAGGAGAAATGGATACTACCTTAGGAATGTTTGCTTTTGCCCAGGCGACTCTCCCACTCTTGACCGCGCTTCCAATATTGATCAATTATCGGATGACTGTTCCGCTAGCGGAGCTGGAGAAGTTTTACAGAATCCTCCTAGGATATTTCATCGTTATCGCCGCCTATGGACTTGTTGGATTAGTTCTTAACGAAGGTTTGTCTTCCACTGGCGTGATTGCGGGCATTATATATATCGCACTGGTGTTTCTTAGTCTGCTTTGTAGTCATCGCGTAGCCATATGGACGATACATGAACTTGCAACGCGCCTCACCGATTGGACACAAGAATCATAGCTCTGCACGTTCTAGCATTCGAATGATTTAGAACTCATGCACCCCTTGATCTAACAACTAAAAGAAGGTTTTTGACATTTGATATTTCATATTTGATCTTGGCACACTTTCAAGGCTCAATGGTAGAGAGAACCATATAAAGGCACTAGCAGAATGCTGCGCTCTAGAATCCAAAATGCGTTGCCTCTTTGAAACGAGGTTCAGAGTCAAGTGCTACCTGCATTTGATTGGAATTCCTTGGTATTGATTCGATTACTTTTCCATGTTGCTTAAGAGAGAGTTGAATTATTTGGGCTACTTGTTCAGTTGTGATCTTTGGCTGCTCTAAATTTTCTGCCCAAATATTCGCTAGTCGGTCGTCCGCAGTCTTAACTATGCATTGCCGAACTGCTTGAGTCATAAGGAATTGCGCAAAAGATTCCCATTGCTCAGAAAGGGGTGAGAAAATCGGATGTTGTGTGGAAGATTGACTCTCTCGCTTTATCTCATTACTGTCAACGCGTCCCAGTATACGAGCTAAAGCCTCGGCATCAGCTCTAGAAATTCTGAATGCAACAATCGTTTGCGCGTTGCCTAAAGCTGTTTGAAGGCCTCTACTCAATTGGGCAATACTTTGATTTGCTAAGGTAAGATACAAGCCATATTTCCTAACCTGCGAGAGCATTTGGCTGAATGTTTCGGCTGCACCTGGATTACAAGCGAAATCCTGAAACTCGTCTATATATAGATAAAAAGGCCTACGTTGTTGTATAGATATTCGGGACCTTGAGAGGGCGGCCTGCTCGAAGCCGGTCACTATCAATGTGCCTAACAACCGTTTGGTCTCATCGTCGCAATCTCCAAGGTCGACCAGAAGTATCTTCCCCTCATCCATGATCCTTCGAATATTGAGACGGTTCTCTTTCTGAGCCAGCATATAAAAGATGCTTGGATTGTCGGTTAGGGCACTTATTTTATTTGTAGTGCTGCCGATCATGTACGGCCTGTCTCTCCCCCATCGATCAAACTCATTCCGGAAGAAGGCTAAGCAGTCAGCAGCAACTTTCGGATCTCTAATTGAGGCCAACTGTTTCTCTCGGAAGTCATCGTCGGTTAAGAGTCTATAAAGGCTACAGAGCGTCTCACCCGTTTCGATCAATACAGCCAGGGATGCTCGCATGATTTGTTGAAATCGTGGAGGCTCTAATAGGGTTCTTGCCCAGGCACGCATGAATGCAGAAATAACGCGTTGGGCGATCTCGTACGTTTCAGTATCAGAATCGGGCCGCGCCAGGACATTGAATGGAATAACATAGTCACGCCGCCTTGGGGCGACGTACATTATCCGATTTATCGATTTATCATCTGAGAAGAATCCCTTAGCGACTAAGGAACTCAATACATCCTTTGCCAAATCGCCGTGAGGATCAATAACAGCACAACCTCGCCCTGCCATTATGTCTTGTACAAGACAGTTCTGAAGGAATTTACTTTTCCCTCTGCCAGTCAGCCCTACTACATAAGTGTGGAACCTCCGGCTCTGAGCTGAGATACGAAATTTTGGAAAGAAAGAATACTTCCCTGTTCTGCCAAGAAGTAAATCGTCAGAACGACGACCCAATATTTTGGAAAGAGTCAACATCCCAAAATCAGATTAGCATAATTAGAGTTGCTCCAACAGAGAAATTTCTTCTCTTGAATAACTAAGAGCCTGTCGTCTCACATTAGCAAAGAACACGATTTTCTTGAGCCTGCCTGCAACCAAATTGGCGTAGTTAGCAGATCGTGCGTGGTCAGTTTTTCAAGGGTTGAGAAATAGAAAAGCCCAGCGTTGTGGCCAGCTATCTCTTCAGTCTGTCGGATCAGGTTTTCCATTCGTCGGTGCCCAGCCTTAGTCACGACGAGCCATCTACCTGAGTTTTGACCAAATCGCTGTTTATATGCTGAGCTGCCCACGTAAACCGACCCAGGTAGAGATTTCTCCAAACCAAAACTAGGATTGTCATGTGTAGCATTATCGATTTCCAACAAGAACCTAGCTCGATAAGGTTGTCCGTGACGTTTTCGCTGTTCATCCTCAATCATGAAGAATGCATCAGGACATACACCTTTCTTCACCCTTCTGGTCAAACCATTTCGGTCTTTAGCCTCGTATTCCATAATATCCATATCGGAGCGAAAGACGCCTTCATGAAGCCATTCAGACAATGTCAAATCAGGGAGCTTTCGAATTGCTTTGTGAAGAAGGAGCCATATATCGACAACTGTTAAGTCGTGCGCAAGTTGAATCCAGCGTGGCTCACGCATCCAATGAAAGCTTTGCCTACGAAAAGAGCTCTGAAGATTCTTGAGCTGATGTTCGTTGACGTTCTTCAGTGGATTGATCTCCAATCCCCAACTCTGAGCCAGGAGAATGGCTCCTCTCCACCCAAGCCAGCAAACGGCTTCGGGAATAGGTTCCGTTCTCCATTGCTCGCGATCGGGCCAATCGATAAAGCCATTGTGATGCAGCTTGGCTAACCGCTTTTCCATGGCGCGCCAGGTTTTGTTTGGCCAAAACATCTCTTTGATCTGCCTCTTGGCTACTACCCCACCGACTTCATAAATAGTACGAAAAATGATTTCGTCGCGTTTCTGAAACCGAATACCAGGCGACTCCACAGAATGGCTGAATCTGGTTAATCCCGAACTCATTGATTTAATAGCTGTTATTGCTTCCATTTCACTATACACTCCAAAAGCTCGCAGCGTCATCTGCCGCTGATTGCGAAGGCTCGGATTCTTTTTCAGATTGATTTCTGAAGCCCTTACTTTCATTTTCTTGCCTTTGACTTCGAACGCTAGTCTTCAATCTACTGAAGAGTCTTCCTGATGTCTCAAGTAGCGCATCTACTCTTTCGGTCACGACAGGAGTAATCCTAGGTTGCGCCATATCAAATGTTCGATGCCGCGCAGGAACTGTCGGGCCGCGCCGCCGGAACCAGAATTCCCGAGGAGACAGGTTACTTAATTCTTGTGTCAGACTTTCCCAACCCGCAAGATCTTGTTGATCTCTATATCCCGGAGAGAAGCCAAGTCCGCGCCGCTGTAGTTTGATTTTGTCCTCCATTCGTTCCAGAAAATTGGGTCTTGGAAAAATATCTTTCGCTAGCTGATGAGCATCCTGATGACCAACACGGAAACAAGCTAGCGAACCGGCAGTATTGAGAATGGCGCTTTGCATAACAGATGAGAGTTGATCAAGATATTGGTGAGCCAGAGTCAATGAGAGTGAATATTTGCGCGACTCTGAGAGTATGTCCGTAATATTTTCCGTTGTATAGTTCTGGAATTCATCAAGATATAAATAAAAAGGTGGCCGGAAAACCGAATTAGTTCTTGCTAAAGTTGCTTTCTGAATGTGAGCCACAATAAAAGCTCCTAAGAGTGAACTTGCTCCTTCGCCAATAATTCCTTTCGGCAAGTTGACTAACAATATCAATTGGCGACTTAATAAATCTTGGAAAGTAAATCGCGGTTCGCCAGCCAGCATCAAACTGGTGTCGGGATCGAAAATCAAGCTACCTATTTTATTAAGAACTGGTGTGGCCCATTGATGTGCTGCCGCCGGGCTTCTGGGAAATTCATTCTGAAAGTAAGTCCGCGCGCTTGCATGCGTCAATCGAGGCAATAAGTTCTCACGAAAATCTCTGTCCAGCAAGAATCTGGGAAGATCAAGCAAGTTCATTTGCAAATTGGAGAGAGCTAAGAAACTATTAGTCAAAAGCCACATCGTCCGCGGCGCTTCGGCAAAATCGAGTTTCCAGATCTTGCTAACGATGTCGGTCAAGAACAACGATAGTCTTTCCGGGGTAATGCCTTCAATAGCTGCCAACGGATTGAAGGTCGTCACCCATTTGGGATTGCAGGGATCAATAATGACGATCCGTTCCCAAGTCTTAGGGAACTTCGAGAGATGGACAATTAGATGTTGAAATAATTCCCCATGTGGATCGACGACACCGACACCATGTCCAGAGGCGATGTCCTGCATAATCCATGATTCAAGCGCACGCGATTTTCCAGTTCCGGGCTGACCTATGACATATGTGTGCGTAGCCCTGTCTTTGACGCTCAATATTGTGTGATCCGTGTATAGAAGTCGTGGCAGACCTTGTATCATTCGAGTTTTTCTCCTAAGTGGAGTCCCTCTGATGCGCCAATTTCGTCCCAAATCAAGCCAATTGAAAAGCCATGCAATATAGCTATGCCAATACCAAACGCAGATATATGCCATCCAGTCGTAAAATGGATGAAGAGTAGCAACGCTACAGACAAGAAGATGGACGATGCAATCCGCGCGGGAACTTGAAGGAGATCAACTCCTATGTATCGTAAACTCAGTGGCTGTAGGTAGATATGGATTGGCCGATATAAGTTGAAAGTAATTAGCATGATCCAACCAAGGACGCGACGTATGAAATTGAATACTGTTGGTAGGTTGCGTAAGAACCCAAACAGCCCGAATAACAACAAACTTATACTCAGCAGACATATACCTACCACGACCGAGCCGAAAATGTTTAGAAATGCTCCCATTATCCTCTCCTTCATCCACTACGCAGTTTCTTCATTCCACCAGCGGTCAATTTCGATCCAATATCCATCCTCAGTTACCACGACCAATATTGGGTCTAAGAGAAGGACGCCCACCATAATTGTTGCTGGAATAATTGACACTCCGATGAGAGTTAAGCACGCCACTGCGATGCTTGCTAACGATGACATGATTGGTAGCGCGGTTCTAAATATGCTCTCGAAACTGGTGAGTAATGGTTGTGATGAAAGTATGTTGTTGTCAGTCATTGGCTTTACCGTCGATGCTGTCGTTGAATCCGAAAGACTCATTGGGGCCTCATGCACTAGGACGAACCCGTGAGGTCGGATGCCTGCCGCAAAAATCGCTTGGATTCTTTTCAGAGTTCGCAGCGGGATACGGCTGGTGTCTTCGAGTGCTGGCACAAGAAGCCAATCCCCTAGCCTGGTGGGTTTCTTCGGCATTGGTGCTTGGCCTAAAATGCGAAAATCCCATTTGTGATTTGCTCCTAAAGACATCAGTTGCGTGGTCTCTTTTGACAGTTCTGACGGATGCTTGCGAACACTTGAAAGAGGCTTTCTTTGTTGAACGGCTGATTTATTCATTCATATCTCCTTTACAGTGTCTCAATGAACTTCAGGAACTTGATTGATTCAGAAACCGCCTGCCGCCAACCATAGCTGGCCATCCATGTAAGAAGTATGAAGATTGGCGTAACGAACCAGTATGAAATGCTAGCTGGTATTAACCACCACATTATTGTGAAACTTACGAACGCGATTGCAATTGTCACAATACGGGGAGAAATGCGGCGATTTGGAAGGCTGAAATTTAGGTCGTTATATGCATATGAGTTGTCCATTTTTTCCTCTTTCTGAAGGTTTGAATTTTGCAGATTCTCGCCTATAATATTTTCAGATAGCGTCGTCACTGGCGAGAAGATCAAGTAATTATTTCGTCTTCAGAATACCCAATTAGGGATCATTTGTCTGTCGACCTCCGTATAAACAAAGGGATAAACTTATGTACAACACAGATGCGGGAGATGTACGAAGGCGTCTTGCGACGCTAAGTGATCAGGAGCGTAAGGTCTTCAAGTTGAGATGCCAAGGGTCAGACTACAAAACCATTGCTGATACCCTCCATCTTGCCCTATCAACAGTAAAGCAGTATATGAGTCGGATTTATGTAAAACTCGGGTTGGATCAGCTTAAGCCCGCAGAAAGAATCAAAGCCCTTTTTGAGACCTTTGGCCCCGCGTTTGAGGAAGCTACACTGCCCCAAGTTGAAGGCGAGGTAGTCGAAGAATCCGTGCCCGCTGCTGTACAGAGCATGGTGGATGAGGATGAAAACGCCATTATCCTGGTACGTCCCAAGTCGACCCAATTCATGCAACGCTCGAATCCCAAAGAAACCAGACAGCGTTCAAGCTTTAGAACCCTAGTGATAGGTGTAGTCCTAGGTATATGCCTCACTGCTGTTGTAATTTTCTTGTTCTTTCGTATGAATGTTATGGCGGAATTTTTCCCCGATCGTGCAGTAGCCACCTCGCAAGATTTAACTCAACAACCGTTGGATCAAGGAATGGCAAGTGTTGCTGCCGCCACATCGACTGAGACTTCCGCCGCTATTTTAGCAACCAGCGCTACGATGGCCACCCAAGCCCCACCTACTGAAGAACCAACACTTACAGCTTTGCCTCAACCTCAAACTCTCTTTGCCGATGACTTCGATCAAGGGCTGTCAGGTTCGTGGCGCGTAGTCTCAGGAAACCCCGTTGTAGTCAACGGCCAGCTTACGTCAAGCGAAGATACTTGGATATGGATTGGCGATAATTCTTGGAAAAACTACACAGTGAAGTTAGACGCAAAAGCCGCTGATTGCTGGTTTTCCTGGTCTTGGAGTGCTATTGGCGTGCGCGTACAGGCTGAAGACAAAATGACTGCTTTCAAGTGGGCGTACTGTGAGACCGAATGGGATATTGTGAAGAATGGGAACTGGAGCTTAATTCCTAATTCACATGTTTCTGAGGGTTCATATGGAGATATGAAAATCGCCGTTTCCGTTGAAGACGATAAGTTCTCGGTTGATATCAACGGTGCACGGGTTACCTCCTTTTTCAATTCGGAATATCCTCAAGGTGGTATAGCGATCAAGATTGGGCCCGACACAATAATCGATAATTTATTAGTAACTGCTTCAAGTCAATAATCGCGATGATATTACTTGGGTATTTCCTTATAGGCGGACCTGTAGCCTTCAATAAAAGCCTGCAATAGTGGCGTTTCAGCGGTGATATTATTGGAGGCATTGAATCTGCTTCCATCCAAATGAATTACTTGTTCTTCAGAGTTTCTACGAATCTCAAATATCTTTAATTGGGTATCCGTGTTCTGCACTTGCTGCGCAGATATGACTAAAACTTCTATGCGATTTGGGTCTTCAGAGGGAATTATGTTCTCATTATCCTCTTTTGTAACAAGGCTCATCCAACCTTCGTGAATGAGAAAAGCATGAGACAGTTCTCCAACTTCATCATGTTCTCCCATGGCAAGCCCAATCATATACAGGAAATCTGCCCTTTGACTAGCAGTTACGGGTAAAGCGTCTACCTTAAATATGCAACGGTCTGGGCGGCCTTCAGCAATAATTACAGGATCATGACGCCCCGCTTTTAGAATAATTTCTTTTGCTTTAGAAACTATCTCATCAAAGCTGGAGCTATATTCGTTTTCCCTTTCCAGTGACATACGCGTTGCTACATTTGAATTATCTGAAAGCTTCAAATAATGTCTATATTTTGCTCTAAGTCATCGAACAAAATCAAGTGCTTTGCATATATTCATAAAAATTCAGCAAAAACTATTTGTGCGCTGGATTTTTGATCGGATATTGGTCTAATATTTACGGGTGATAAAGAAGACTAAATGCATATCTTGGCAACAAATTATCGTGTTGACCACAAGCGTTTTGGCAACTTTCGTATTGATCATGTTTCTAGGATGGGAATTTTGGATTTCTACGTGGCAAACCTATGGAAATGATGAGTTTGGGTTTAGTTTTAGATACCCATCAAAATGGTTCATAACTGAAAGTAATCCTGTAACTAAAGCTCAAGTAGATAAATACAACATGACAAGTTTTTATATTGATTCAATCGAAAATTTGCCAAACCATTCATACAGTGGTCCCATCCGATCTCCCGGTGACGTTCAAGTGAACATTGAAAAGAATAATTCTATTCTTGAATCAAGGAGACAACAGGGCTATAAACTTTTGCTTAGAAAATTCGGGACAAAAATTGGATACGTTGACGAAGGTTTTGGGCGCACAACCGTCGACTTAGAGAGCCGCTTCGTACTTTCAAAAGAATTTTTTGTTAGCACCGAAGGAGTGAATTTTTTTGTAAATACGGAAACGCTCTCTGATAATTCAGGTATTTTCTCTGAATTGAAGGCGAGATTCTATCATTGGATAGGTTCAACAATTCTAGATAGCTTCATTTTTACCAAATAAAAAGCGGGAGCTTCACCTTTTGGGGGTTAATCTAAAAACTTACGGCTTCCACCAAGGAATATATTTGCAATAGAAATTTTTCATGCCTTGATATTGGCTACATTTATCAACTGATTGAGTGGTTGCTGTACTACTATTTTTTACTGGATAGGGCGATGTAATAAACTTCATGCATGAGTCATATGGCACATTGAAGCGGGCATTACATACAGCTGCATTGGCTGGTGTTCCCCAATTTGAATCATAACCAACGAATGGACTGCTAGTTGCAACATAACCGATGTGTCCATAATTTGGGTCAGTTCCTTTACAACTTCCGTCCATTACAAATAAATCGCCATTTTGTGGTGCCTCATCTGGGTTTCGTAGTCTTACTTGCATTAGCTGTCCATTTACTGGATATTGTTTTTGCTTTTTGGCGTCTGCAAGAATTTTGTTCGGTGAACTTGGAGTTGACCAGTTCGGGATGTCACCTCTATATTTTTCGGCTGTCACAACACATTGATCTTTACATGTTGTATTTGCATCTGCGGCTAGGGCCTCATTCGGACAAGCATACAGCCCAATGAATGGGATGTAACAATACCATGCGGTACCCGACGGTTGTAAGTTTTCTGGTTGATTAGGTTGAACTTGTGTTGCTTCCGCGGGTTGAGTGGCAGGCGGTGCAGGTTGAACCGGCTGTTGACTGTTTTGCGCTTGGACGCCGGGATATATATGGTATTCACCACCTGTTCCAACCTCTGCTGCCCAACCTTCTGCGCCGTGATAACTAATCTTGAACCATCTTACCTCGTCCTTGCACTTGGGTCCGTCTATAACAGCCACCGTTGAAAAATTGGGAACAATCGCAATCGGATCGTTGTTGACTCCCGGTTTTGACCTAAGGTTCAAATCCTTTCCTGCAATTACGGCATTGCCACCAACTGCTAGCGCAGCTGGCGCTGCTGGGCAATCACCAACTAGTCCCGCAGGGCCGTTTGGCACGAATGGAATATCCGAATTTGGGTTATCTAGCCCACCGGGTGTAATCGGTGTTGTGTTCGGGAAATACTGCGCTTTGAAAGCCGCAAATCCTGAAGGATCACGATTTGCATCTGGGACATCCGATCCTGCATGAATTGATTTGAGATCTGAATTACTCCAGCCTTTGTTGTCTACCCAGGATCGTGGAATACCCAGTGCATCCAAGGTTTCAGGGTTTGGAATGTGATGTCTTTCGACATTGCCGTTATTGTCAACCGAGATGACATATAAATCCCCTTTGATATCAATTACATCACTATTTCTAAAAGGGGAAGAAGTATCTGAAGGTGCAGATTGTCCCGGAGCATTTAGCTGGATAAAAATATTTGAAGAAGTGGCTGCAGAGCTCCAATTATGGTCTCCCTGGCCTGCTACCCACAACTTCAACTTATGTTGTCCGGCTGGCATACCCGATGTATTCCAATCCCATTCAAGGCTTGGGCTTCCAATCTCATACAGATTGCCACCGTCGACTTGAACTTTTGTTGCTCTAACTCCAACGTTGCACGAGCCACTTCCTGAAATATGCATGGTGTCTCCGACAGTCACTGTTCTTGGGTAGGCGTCAAAAGCATCGGCTCTGCAAGAAATCGAGGGGCTACTTGGCTGTGGAGGGTTATTATTCTGTTGTGAATTATCGGTGAGCTCATAACTCGCTTGGGTTTGAGTCGCCGTATCCCAACCTTCACCTACTTTGGCAACTTGGGCAATGATTTGGTATGAACCTGCCGAAAGTCCAGATGTATCAAAATTTTTCGTGATATCTGGGGTGGCGTCTTCTTGACACCAATTGGTATCTCTGAAGCAAATCCTCATTGACCGGAAATCACTATCCCATTGAACAGTCGCCCTGATTGAAACGTTTGTGCCAACAGCTGCAGGAGAGCCCGGGTTAATGCTTACAATCTGCGGCGTGCCTAATGCGCTGACACTTTCAGGTTTTACACTTGCAAGGCCCAACATTAATATGAAGGCAAGAGCAGCCCTCCAAAGATTTCTTGAGAACATTTCGTACCCTCCGTGTCTTGGACGTTATTTGAGACTCCTCCCCACATGAGAAGTGAAATTGGTCATTACGATTATACGACCATTATTGATTACACTAGAATAGTAGTCCAGCAAGTTCGGTTAGGGTCGGGACAAATGCACTGTCGAACCCCTTTTTTTGTCGCCATAAAGACCAAAAATCGATAATGCTCCCCCCGCCGCAGCCTGCAAAACAATGCCAATAATTTTCTTTGTCGTTTACTCCAAAACTCGGATGTTCATCATCATGGAATGGACAAATACCTACTGCTCCAGAATCTGTTCGCTTTAGGTCTACATACTGACTGATAAATTCTAGAACTGTTACTTGGGCTTTGATCCTCTCTGAAACATGCTCTGTAGACCCCTGTGGTCGCTTTGGAAGTGGTTCTTGAGTCTTAGACGATGAGATGGTCTTGTAAGGTTTTAGATAAGCACCAGAAACGAAATCAGGAGTTTGCAAGGCATAAATTTGTTCGTGGAGCGTGCGTCCAAGAGGCTCGCTGAATTGATTATAGAAACCATATCTTCGTCCGCTGAGACGGTGCACACCAAATGGCAAACGGATCAATGAACCCAATCCTTTGCCCACTTCATCTTGCTTGGGATAAATCTCGAAGCCTTCAAAGTGATTGGTTTGGATAATTCCTTGCGCAAACTTTCTAGCCAACTCCCCTCTTGTGGGTTTTGCAAAGAAAAACCACATGTGGCCGCCTCGGCGACTCTTTTCAAGATATGCGGGAATTCCAAACTCTGCGAGTTTGTTCCCGCATTCGCTCAGGTAATCCCAACCATTTTCGCCGTCGTGATCTAAGACGATGAATCGTACATGGCTGTCTTTGTTGAGGAGATAAATGCCCAGCGTTATGTCGCCTCGGAGATGTGAGTAAAGATGCTCGACATTCAGCTGCTCATGAAGGCAGATGTAACGACCATCGTTTAGTTGCTGAGGATAGAGATCCCAACGCTGAACAAATCGGTTAGCCAAAATCGAGGCCGGTCGTGTCAGTTCTTCTAGTGGTATCGCCCTTTCAGCTTGCGTCATTCCCCATAGCCAGCATAACAGAATATTCGCCGAGCCGAAATATTCGCCGAAAATTAGATGCGAGCCGCCGTAGGCGGCTTTCAACCGAGGCGCGCGGAGGCAGAGGGTCCGGGAGATGCCCCGCGCGCAAGCGTGTCGGAGTCGAAGACTCCGACTGCCACGACCGGCCGGGAGGGCTTTGGTCGCGAAGCGACGAAAGGCCGAGCGGGGCGGCTTCCGTGAGCGGAGCGAATCGGATAAGCCGCCAGGGAGTGGCAGTCGGGGTCGGTCACCCAGTGTAGTCCTGGGTGGCGACCCGACACGCCCGGCTTACCGAGTGAGAGGCCTGGCTAAATCAATCTGTTTTTGAAGCGTACTTTGCGAAGAAAACTGTTTGATAGACATGGCCTCCCCGAGGCAAGACGGATCTCCCGGCTGCAGACCAGCGCTCGATGCGCGCTGGATGCAGATAGAGGTGTTCGCAGCGACCGAACAAGCTAACGAACAACTGACCGTATAAGAAGACATCGAATGTATACAAAAGTACATCACATCCGTGAGTATACTAATTACCCTGAGTGATCTTTTCGGCCATTTGGGAAACTAGAGCAGCAAACTCTTCAATATTTTCCTCGAAAATCATGATGCTGCTTCGCTGGGCTTTTTGGCCCTCCCCTCTCAAACGACTTTCCGTGATGACTAAAAAAGGCTTGCTTTCCCGAGTTTCTTTGATATCAAAGAAGTAGGTTTTGGTTGACGCCTTTAGCATTTCGCCCTTCTTTTCTCTTTCCAAGTGTCTCACCCCCTTTCGTATACTGAGTGGATATTTGTTTTGTTGTCCGAGTTTATTCAATCCATCTACGAGTTTATGTGCTAATTCCTTCATGTTATCAAGTGTTTGGAAAACGTGCTGATTATTATTGGTTGGAGTTTGCGGCATGGTGTTGGCTTGCGAAAGCTCTAATTGCTTCATCAACAATTTTCCAGAGTGGTAGCGTTCTCCCGGTGCGCCTGCGGTGTTGCCGTTGTAGATCTGATATTGATTCATATGCTTCTAGAGAAACACGTGCAGTCAACCTAACCCTGTCAGTTTTAGGCCAAGATTGTTATTCCAAAGATCAGGCACATAAATAAATGCGTCATTTCGTCTATGCGTCTTGGCAGTTAGCCGTAAAGGCGTCAAACTAGCATAGCAAAACGAAAAATAAGATGTCAATAAATAATTCTGCGGCTACTTAGAAGAATGTGCGACTTCGCTGGCTTTCACTTGACACATTACCTAACCAGAATATATATTTAATTTTGCTAGCGCAAAATTCGTATTTAAATTTCTGCCGCTAAAATGTTGAGTTAGCTTGAAACTTAAACTACAATATTATTTATAGACGACGCCTTGGATTTTCCAGGCGTTTTTATTGCCTCAAATCCGGGCCGGTCATTCTTCTCCGGCGGCTTCGACCAAACAGCTATTGGGTACAGCTTCAAATTCCTTCGTTGCTTAGGTCGTAGTGGTTATTTGCCACACATCTCTTGCGAGATGGATTTTGCAGACGACATCTCTTACTCACTGCCTGGATTTCAGGTGATTTAACTCACCCTTATATGCATTTATATTAATGAAAAAGCCCATGGTCAAGGACTAAAATGCACCATGGCATCGTGGTTGCTTGATACCATGATATCGTGGTTGCGTGGTATCACGGTATCACAGCCACAAAAATGGAGCTTACTCATTCAAGGCTTTTAAAACTCTATCGAGAATGCTGGTTTGGCCGTTCTGTTTGTAATCGTCGAGTATGTAGTTGATTGCTATTCTTGCGACTTCATTCTCGCTAGTCTTGATATCCAGGGCCTTGTAAGAATAAATTATGTCTAAGACGGCTCTTTTTTCAGTATCAGTAAATCGGTGTGTTGCCGCTTCCTTCCCAAATTCCTTTACGGCCTTACGAATAGTTTCTACAACGGTGTCATGGTTGCTTGATACCACGGTATCATGGTTTCGTGGTGTCATGGCATCATGGTGTCGTGATACCGTGGTATCACGGTGGCGTGGTTGCCCAGTAGTTGAAGACTTACCATTCGGATGCGAAGCTACTGCCTTCTCTTCAGCCTTTTCTTCAGATTGTAATTCAGCTTGAGGAGCATTTTCGATGACAGGACTAAGTTTCGAGGTGGAGAAGAATGGGCTATCGGCCAAGCCGGATTTACTCATCTTGCAAGTACCTCCTTTACCAATGCTTTATAAGCATTTGCGCCTGCGCTCGTAGGGGCGTGATCAAAAACGGTAGTGTAATTAGAATGCGCCTCCTCAAGGCTAATATTTCTTGGAATTGTTGTCGTAAAAACTTTATCTCCAAAATGCTTTCTAAGTTGTTTTTCAACATCCCGGGACACATTTGTATGATCTGAGAATGTGCAAAGAACACCGATGATGTCGAGTCTAGGGTTGAGCTGATTTTGCTTGATCATTTCGATGGTTTCTTGTAATTGAACAATGCCGGTGAGGGCAAAAAACCCTGTAGAAACTGGCACAAGTAATTTATCGCTTGCTGTGAATGCATTTATTGTCAATATTCCCAGAGAAGGAGGAGTATCAATAATTATGTAATCATATTGATCCTTTACTTTTTCCAAGGCTCGTCTCAAACGCTCACTACGATTGTCGAATACCTGGGCAAGTTCCAAATCAATGCTAGATAGGCGAATGTGAGCGGGAACAATGTGAAGGTTTGGAAATTTAGTCTTTCTGATGACACTGGAAATAGGGGTGAATTTGACGATTACGTTATACAGAGAGGTCTCTAAAGAAGCTTCAACTTCTGGGTGGATAAATACTCGTGACGTGTTAGCTTGTGGGTCTGTATCAATCAATAACACTTTATATCCTTCCTGAGCAAGTCCAGCTGCAAGATTGATCGCAGTCGTACTTTTTGCTACTCCTCCCTTTTGATTTGAAACTGAAATTATCATGTTTGTACGGTTCGCTTTACATACTCTGACGAAATCAATCTGAGTAGTGCCGACAACGCAATATTTCTTTCTGCGGCTCGGTCTTGTAAGGCTTGCTTTAGCCTTTCAGGCACAAGAAACTTGATGAGTGCGTCATTTTGATTTTTGAAATCGTTCTTTTGGGACATATATGGGACATGTTCGGGACAGTAAACGTAGTAAAGCATAAGCAAACATTCTTTGTCAACAGTTAAAGCTCTTCTCGAAATTCCGGTATGTAGTCGATTTAATGAGGAAATTAGAAAAAATGTGCTATAATCGCCAATATTGGGATACTTTCTCTTAATTCGATCCAGAGACGAACATGAAAGATTTTCTAGACAAGATTTCGTCCTATAACCTTTTCAATTTTCTATTACCAGGTGCGCTCTTTGCAATCCTTGCAGAGAAAATTACTTCTTACGCGTTTCTTCAATCAGACCTTATTATTGCTTTTTTTACGTATTATTTCATTGGGTTAGTGATTAGTAGATTCGGCTCTCTAATAATTCAGCCAATTCTGACCAAGCTTTCCCTCGTTAAATTTGCATCTTATGAGGAATACCTAAAGGTCTCCAAAAAAGATGAAAAGCTAGATACCCTCTCGGAGATCAACAATACCTATCGGTCTCTTTTATCAATGATGGTTTTATTGATATTTTTGAAGGCTTATGAGTTTCTGGAAGCATCATTGCCAATACTTAAAACATTCAATATCTATATATTAATTGCTGGTTTATCGATAATATTCCTGTTTTCGTATATAAAACAAACAGATTACATTAACCAGAGGGTCAAAGCAAGGAGATAGTATATGAGCATAATAAAGTCTCATTCAGTCGGCAATGGGGATATGTTTTATATAAAACATAACTCTGACAATTTTACAATTATAGACTGCTGCCTAGAATACGGTTCGGAAAAAAGAATTGTAGATGAGATACTGACCGTATCCGCAGGCAAGGGCATAACACGCTTTATTTCCACTCATCCTGACCAAGATCATTTCACAGGTCTCAAGTATCTAGACAGTAGATTAGGTATTCTAAATTTTTACTGTGTCAAAAACAAGGCCAGCAAACTCAAAAATACTGAGGACTTTGTGAAGTATTGTGAGTTACGCGATTCGGAAAAGGCATTTTACATACATAAAGGATGTCAAAGAAGGTGGATGAATCTTGACGACGATGAGAGAAAACAATCGGGCATCGAGATTCTCTGGCCTGATGTTGATAACCATCACTTTAAAGAAGCACTTCAGTTTGCCGAGGAGGGGGGAAGTCCTAACAATATTTCAGCTATTATTAAGTACGCCGTTCAAGATGGAGCGTCCATCTTATGGATGGGCGACCTAGAGACTGACTATATGGAGGAAATTACCAGTCATGTCAATCTTTCTGAGGTGGCCATAATATTTGCGCCACATCATGGTAGAGATAGCGGAATGCTTCCTCAGACTTGGTTAGACAAACTGGAACCAAAAATTGTAATTCTAGGTGAGGCCGAAGCCGAACATTTGAATTATTATACCGACTACAATACGATAACTCAAAATTCAGCTGGTGATATAGTTTTGGATTGCGACCAAAGCACGCAGGTTGATATTTACGTGGGTAACAAAGACTATCGCGTTAGCTTTTTAGACAATGAGCATAAAGGAAATGCGTACGGCAATTATTACCTTGGCACGTTGCATTTGTGAATAGTCTTATATTAGATATTAATTACCCGACTGTAAGCCACAAAACTTCAGAAGGTGCGCGGTTTCTTTCCAGTATCGAGATAATTATTGAAATTTGTCTCAGCGGCACCAAGATCAGGCATCATGCTTAAGACGAGAGTTACTATGTCAAGTGGCTGGCTGGATTGAGTTTGTTTCCTATTGCTGAATAGGCGACCACAACTTACTTGTAAATTTGCCTTTACTACAGCAACTTTATAGTAATCAGAACCAAATCTATCGAAAACATAGACACGGAACTGTC
>WNFL01287931.1_pt1 | contig 36422 bp, 31 predicted proteins | sample 5400361 | NCBI WGS metagenome assembly WNFL01 (sample SAMN13153351, study PRJNA577476) | soil metagenome | isolation source: 40 cm soil on Douglas fir-dominated hillslope | place: USA:California | collected 2013-09-17
CTCCTGCTTCGGTCTCGCGAGCCGATTCGGTCATGATGAGGGTGGCAGGGTCGCCGACGCGGGTGATGTGACCGGCGCCGGTAAAGATGCCGTCGTAACCCACGATGCGATTGCCGTCGTCCGGATCTCGGAGCGCGTCGCCGACGCGCACCACGTTGTAATGCGTGCCGACTTCAACCGGACCGGAAAATCCGCGCGCGTACAGGGTATCGCCGTCCGCCATGGCCACATGCATGTCGCGAGTCGCGAGTACATAGGGCGCGACCTTGATTTGTTCCCTCGCGAGCACCGAGGGCTTCGACATGAAGGCGGCGACAGTCGCGTAGGGGATGGTGGTGACCGCCGCCTCGAGCGGCTCGCTGCGAATGCGCGGCAGCACTCGGGCGGCATCGCCGCGCTGCAACACAATGGTCGGCCGGCCTTGAACATACACCAACCGCAGGGTATCGCCTGGATAGATCAAATGCGGGTTCTGGACCTGGGGGTTGACCTGCCAGATCTCGGGCCAAAACCATGGGTCGCGCAAGAACACCTTCGCGATGCCCCACAAGGTGTCGCCGCGTTTCACGACATAGCTGTCCGGAGCATTGGGGTTGAGGGCCACCCCTCCCGGCGCGGGCTCGGAGGCGGGCGCCGCGGTGGACGGACCGGCATCAATGGCCGCTTCCATGGCCGTTCGATCGTCACCGACTACAGTGCCTTGCACGTTGCTCTCAGGTGCCGTGAGCGGCACCGGTGCTGCCACAGGCCGTTGCGTCTGGCATCCGGCGAGCGCCGCCACCGATAGAGTGAGGGCAATTATTTGATGACCTTGCATTCGTTTCGCTCCCTTGGCCTCTGCCTGATGTCGCTGGCCGACTGGTATACTCGACAACGGTCGCCGAGTCTTAAGACGCATCGCCCATTTTTGCCTTTTGCCAACGCCGCACGCGCTGCCAATGCAGGGCATTAAGTTAAGCAGCGGCGGAACTTTAGCAACATTCTTCAGCCAAAAACACGATATTGCTCTCATAACTCCCATGACAAAGCTCGTAATTCTTGAGTATCCCGATCCGAGGCTGCGAAAGAAGGCCGCACCGGTGACGGCGGTCGATGATGCAGTGCGTCAATTGGCGGACAATATGCTCGAGACCATGTACGCGGCCCGGGGAGTTGGTCTCGCGGCCACCCAAGTCGACGTGCACAAACGATTGATCGTGCTCGATGTCAGCGAGTCGCGCGATCAGCCGCTGGTGTTGATCAATCCGGAGCTGCTGAAGGCGGAAGGTTCCGGACCCGGCGAAGAGGGGTGCCTGTCCCTGCCCGGCATCTACGACAAGCTGACGCGAGCCACGCATATTCTCGTGCGCGCATTGGACCGCGGCGGCAAACCCTTCGAGATGGAGGCGGAAGGGCTGCTCGCCGTCTGCATCCAGCATGAGATGGATCATCTCGAGGGCAAGTTGTTCGTCGATTATCTTTCCGAGCTCAAGCGTCAGCTGATTCGCCGGCGGCTCGAAAAGGAGCGAAGACAACGATCCACAGGGAGCGCACCTCGCGCTACGGCGCCCGGCGCCTTGACGCCCGGCACTTCCGCGCCGGCTCTTTGAGTCTTGAGCACCGATCTTCCTCCCCTAAGGCTGGGTTTCGCCGGCACGCCGGAATTCGCTGTCCCGGCACTGGATGCGCTGGCCGAGGCACAGCGGATTTGCGCCGTGTTCACCCAACCCGACCGCCCCGCCGGCCGCGGTCAGCCGTTGCACGCGAGTCCCGTCAAAGCTCTCGCAACCCAGCGCGGCCTCCGCGTGTATCAGCCGGTGAGCTTCAAGTCGCAGGAAGCCCTGGAAGTCTTGCGCGGCTTGGAGCTCGACATGCTGGTGGTGGTTGCGTACGGCCTGATTCTGCCGCCCGCCGCGCTTCACTGTCCTAAGCTCGGCTGCATCAACATCCATGCTTCGCTGCTGCCGCGCTGGCGCGGCGCCGCGCCGATTCAACGCGCCGTACTCGCGGGCGACGCAAAGACCGGGATCACCATCATGCGAATGGACGCCGGTCTCGATACCGGTCCCATGCTGGCGGCTCGTGAAATCGCCATCCGTGCGGACGACACCACCAAGACCTTGCAAGACCGGCTCGCACGGCTCGGCGCGGAACTCATAGGCGAAACGCTGAACGAGATGCGTCAGGGCCGCGTTCGGGAGGTTCCGCAGCCTTCCGAAGGCGTCACTCATGCTCCGAAACTCAATAAGGCCGAAGCGCTGATCGATTGGCAGCAAGACGCGGTGCTGATCTCGCGGCGCGTCCGTGCGTTCAATCCTTGGCCGATTGCGGAGACGCGCCTCGACGGCGCGCAGCTCCGCATCTGGGATGCGGAAATCCTCGACACGCCGGCGACCGGCCAGCGCGAACCGGGCGGCGGCACGTTGCCGGGATCGGTGCTGGCCGCCACGCATGCCGGCATCGACGTCGCGTGCGGCCGCGGTGTCTTGCGGATTCTTCGCCTGCAGCTCGCCGGCCGTAAACCGCTTTTCGCGCAGGAGTTCATCAAGGGACAGCGGCTCGACCGCTCGCGCTTCGCGTCGGCATGAAAGCCACGGCCGCCAGCGCGCGTTCTCTGGCCGCTTACGCGGTCGCGCGAATTTTACGCGAGGGCGTGACCCTCGATGCAGCATTGAAGGATGCCCTGGCCGCGGCCGACCCCAAACTCGCGCCATCGGTGCGGTCGTTGAGTTACGGCGCGGTCCGCGGATACTTTCGTCACGAAGCGATCCTGAGGAGCGTCTTGTCGGCGCCGGTGAAGTCGCTGGATCTCTTGGTGCGTGCGCTGCTGTCGGTCGCGCTGTATGAACTCGAGGATGAAAGGACACCGGAGTACGCCGTGGTGGACGCCGCTGTGCAAACCGCCAAGGCCACGGACGCCGCACGCGCGGCCGGATTGATCAATGCGGTGCTGCGCCGCTATTTGCGCGAGCGCGAGAGCCTGGACGCGGAAATCGCGCGCAATCCGGCCACTCGCCATGCCTCGCCCGTGTGGCTCGCCGATCTCCTGCGCGCCGACTGGCCGGTACGTTGGACGCAGCTGTTGGCCGCGGGCGACGCTCAGGCGCCGATGTGGTTGCGCGTCAATAGTCAACGCAGCACGGCCGACGAGTATCTCGAGATGCTGCGATCGGCCGGGATCGGTGCCCGGTCGGAAGCGCGGGTGCCTCACGCGGTGGCTCTGGATTCGCCGTGCGACGTGCACGACCTCCCCGGGTTTGCCGAAGGTCTCGTATCCGTCCAAGACCTGGGAGCACAGTGCGTCACCTTTCCCTTAGGGCTGGCCGCCGGCCATCGGGTACTCGATGCCTGTGCGGCGCCCGGCGGGAAGACGGCTCTCATCGCGGAGCGGGAGCCGAAGTTGTCCAAACTGGTGGCAGTCGACATAGACCCGCAGCGGCTGGCCCGGGTCCGTGAAAATCTCGGCAGGGGCAACCTCCCTGCCGACCTCGTGAGCGGCGACGCAGGCGTGCCTTCCGCTTGGTGGGACGGCGTTCCGTTCGACCGCATACTGCTCGACGCGCCGTGTTCGGCGCTTGGTGTGATCCGCCGCCATCCCGATATTCGTCTGCGTAAGTCCCCGTCCGATATCGACAAATTGCCGCAGGTTCAGCGGCGGCTGCTCGCGTCCGCGTGGACCATGCTGAGGCAGGGCGGCCGCTTGGTGTACGCCACCTGCACCCTGACTCGAAGCGAAAATCGCGATCTTGTCGCCGCGTTTCTGCGCACCACTCCCGACGCCCACAGCCTCCCCCCGGAGGAATGGGAAGGCTGGCCGCAGTTCGGCGAAGCGGACGAATACGGCCGGCAAATTCTTCCGGGTGAGGCGGGTGCTGACGGCTTCTATTATGCTGCCTTGACCAAACAATGAACGCCGCGCGATCAATCCCAACGCAGAGTGCCCGCCGACCGCCGCCGCCGCGGCGCGCCAGGTTCGCGTGGCTGCTGTGCGCTTCGGCCGCCGCGGCGCTGTGGATGAAGCCGCTGCAAGCCGACGGGCTCGAGGGCCGCTTCGAAGTTCGCTCCGCCGATTTGCAGCTCAAGGACGGCGTCTATCACTTGAATGCCCACCTGGACTTGCCCGTCAGCGACGCCGTGCGACGCGGACTCGTCGAAGGCGTGCCGCTGGCGGTGGAGCTCGACCTCGATATCGAACGGGTTCGCCAGCTGCTGCCCAACTCGCGCGTCGCCGAACTGACCCAGCACTACCATTTGCAGTACAACGCGGTGAGTGCGCGCTACATCTTGCGCAATGACAACAGCGGCCAACAAGAATCGCTGAGCTCCGTCGATTCCGCGGTCGAGCGTCTCTCCGAAGTGCGCGGCCTGCCGGTTCTGGATAAAGCGCTGATCACCGCCGACCGCCGTTATGAGGCGAGTGTCCGCGCGAAGATCGACTACGGTTCGGTGCCGTTCAGCCTGCGCGTGGTGATGTTTTGGGTCAACGACTGGCATCGCGAGAGCGACTGGTACACGTGGACGCTGCAGCCATGATTCGCAAGTACGGCTCCACGGTGCTCGGCTCAATCGGCGTGGCACTGTGGCTGGCCGCACTCTATCTCCTTGCGTCGGCCGCGCAGAATTCGGCCGAGTTCGACAAGTGGCTGCCATGGATTCTGCTGATCAATATTTCCGGGCTCCTCACGTTGTTCGTGCTGCTCGCGGGCAAGCTCACGCAATTGGTGCGCGACTACCGCAGGCACGTCCCCGGGTCGCGCCTGAAGGGCCGCACGGTGGCGATTTTCAGCGCCCTGGCGGTTGCGCCGATTCTGGTCGTCTACTACTTTTCCCTGCAATTCATCAATCGCGGCATCGACAGCTGGTTCGAGCTGGAGGTGAGCCAGGGACTCAAGGACACGCGCGAGCTTTCGCACGCGGCTCTCGAAGTACGGGTGCGGGAATTCCTTCAGCACACGCAGCTCGTCGCGCACACCCTGTCGGCGAGTTCGGATCTCGAGCTGATCGGCACGCTGGATCGAGAGCGCCGCGAAAGCACGGCGCTCGAATTCACCATCGTGGGCACGCAAGCGCAAATACTCGCCACGAGCTCCGACCGGCCGATGGATACCCTGCCGGTGCCCGCGACCGACGAAATGATGCTGCAGTTGCGCCGCGGCCGGCCCTATGTGAGCTTGGACACCGACTCGCTCGGCGGCTACCTGATTCGCGCGGCGGCGCCGCTCGATGCCAACGGCAGCGGGAGCGCCCGGGTATTGATCGCCTTGTATCCCGTACCGCAGCAGTTGAGCCAACTCGCCGACACGGTGCAGCGCTCCTACACCCAGTACGCGAACCTCGTGCAATTGCGCCGGCCGCTCAAGTCGACTTTCGTATTGATCTTGACGTTCGTCGTGCTGATGTCGCTGATAGCCGCGGTTTACGGCGCGTTCTTCGCCGCTCAACGTCTGGTGCAGCCCGTGCAGGACCTGATCGCCGGAACGCGGGCGGTGGCGAAAGGCAACTACGACACCAAGCTGCCGCTGCCTTCGCGCGACGAGCTGGGGTTTCTGGTGACCTCATTCAACGACATGACCAAGCGCTTGGCCAGGGCGCGCGAGGAGACGCGCCGCAGTCAACAGACGGTGGAGGCTGAGCGCGCCGGTCTCGCGGTGATTCTCGCGCGCTTGTCCACCGGAGTCGTGTCGCTCGAGGCGGATTTGACCGTGCGCACCGCCAATCAAGCGGCGAGCGCCATCCTCGGCATAGATCTCGAGGCCGCCGTCGGCAAGCGGTTCGACGAGTCGATCAGCGACGCGACGCTGTTCACGCAGTTTTTGGAGGCGCTCAAATCGCATCTCGGCGACGAGGATCTGGACTGGCGGGAGCAGCTCGAATTGTTGTCGGACTCCGGCAAGCGCGTGCTCATGTGCGCGTGCACCGCCCTGCCCAACGACTTGGGAGGCGCGCCCGGTGTGGTGCTGGTGTTCGACGACATCACGACCTTGCTGCAGGCGCAGCGCGATGCGGCTTGGGGCGAAGTGGCGCGGCGCCTCGCGCATGAGATCAAAAATCCCCTCACGCCGATTCAGCTGTCCGCGGAACGCATGAGGCGCAAGTTCCTGGGCAGCATGAACGCCCAAGACGCCCAAATTCTCGAACGCGCGACCCACACCATCGTCGCTCAAGTCGACGCGATGAAGCAGATGGTCAACGCCTTCAGCGAATATGCACGCGCGCCCGACATGCATTTTTCGCGCTTCGACCTCAACCAGTTGATCACGGAAGTCGTGGATCTTTATCGCGTCCAGGACTCCAGCGCCGACCTCAAATTGCTGCTCGACGCGCACCTGCCGGCCATCTCGGCGGATCGGATGCGGATCCGGCAGATTCTCAACAATTTGGTCACCAACTCGCTCGAGGCCCTGGAAGGCCGGCCGGGCGCCTGCATCGAGATCGAAACTCATGTGGCCGAGGAAGGTCCCAAACAAGTAGCGTCGGTGGCGATTGTGGTCGCCGACAATGGACCGGGGTTTCAACGGGACTTGATCGGCACCGTGTTCGACCCTTATGTCACGAGCAAACCCAAGGGCACGGGCCTGGGGCTTGCGATCGTGAAGAAAATCGTCGAGGAACACGGCGGGCGCATTGAGGCGGATAATCAGCGCAGCGGCGGCGCCCGCGTGCGAATTCTATTGCCGTTGAGCGACGGCGCACGCTCCATGGGCGTGCGTGAGCCGCGCAAGGGCGAACACAGGAGAGAACGTGTATGACCGCTTCGAGAATACTGGTGGTGGACGACGAGGCGGATATCCGCGGATTGCTGAAAGAGATTCTTTCCGAGGAAGGGTACGACGTGGAAGTTGCGGCGGACGCGTCCCAGGCGCGTTCGTCGCGCGCGACACAAGTTCCCGACCTCGTGCTGCTGGATATCTGGATGCCGGACACCGACGGCATCACCTTACTGCGTGAATGGTCCGTCACCGACGGCTACGACTGCCCGGTGGTCATGATGTCCGGCCACGGCACGGTCGAGACGGCCGTCGAGGCCACGCGCCTGGGCGCCTATGATTTCGTCGAGAAGCCGCTGTCGCTGACCAAACTGCTGCGCACCGTGGAACGGGCGCTCGATGCCGGACGCCGCAAGCGGCTGTCGGCGCGTGCGCACGGACCGACGCTCGCCGTGCCGATCGGCAAGAGCAAGGTCACGCAGGCGCTGCGCGAACAGGTGCAAAACGCCGCCTCCAGTTCATCTCCCGTGCTGCTGCTCGGTGAATTGGGATCCGGCCGCGAGGCCTACGCGCGCTACTTGCACTCTCTGAGCGCGCGCGCGTCGAAGCCGTTTTTCATGGTGGTTGCGGCGAGCTTGGGCGCGGACCCGAGCGCGGCGCTGTTCGGCAGCGAACGGGATGGCCGCACCGAGCTGGGTGCCCTCGATCAGGCCGCCGGCGGCTCGCTGTACCTGAACGGACTAGAGGATTTGAACAGCGAAGCGCAGCGCGCGCTGGCGGGCGCCATCGAGCAGAACGGCTATACGCGCGTGGGCGGGCGGCAGCGGTTGCCGCTCAACGTGCGCTGGATCAGTTCGGCGCAGGACACCTTCGAATTGCGCGCCGCGCCGGAACCGTTCCGCCGCGATCTCGTGGCGCACCTGAACGTGATCACCTTGCGCGTGCCGAGCTTGCGCGACTACGCCGAGGATGTGCCCGATCTCTTGCGCTACTACGTCGATCGTCTGGTCGATGACCAGCATCTGCCGCTGCGCCGCTTCAGCGTCGCCGCCCAGAACCGCTTGAGAAACTACCCCTGGCCGGGCAATGTCGCCGAGCTCAAGAATCTGGTGCAGCGCGTATTGATTCTCGGCGTGGGCGAAGAAATCAGGCTGGAGGAAATCGAGCGCGAACTGGCGGTGAAACTGGCGGTGGACGAGCCGCTGGTGAAGCAAGACCTGCTCGCGCTGCCGCTGCGCGAGGCACGCGAGCAGTTCGAGCGAGCCTACCTGCAGCAGCAGCTCTTGTTGTGCAACGGCAAGGTGGGACAGCTGGCCAAGCGGGTGGGCATGGAGCGCACGCATTTGTACCGTAAATTGCGGGCATTAGGCGTCGATTTTCGGCAATTAGGCGAGGATTAGGCGACGATTAGGAGCGAACTCGGCGTTCCGCCAAGCTAGCTAGGATTTCGGGCGAGCCCGCCTCAGGCGAGCTAGCCACACCGTCGCAGTCCCCTTTGGCGAGGTACTAGTTAGTCGCCGACGCGAATGACCAGCACGTCCACATCCGCTTTGCGCAGGATCTGCCGCAGGCGGTTGAGTTCGTCCAGCTTGGAAATCGGACCGATGCGGATCCGGTGCCAGGTATCGTTGTCCACCGACACTTTCTGTACCCGGGATTCGACGCCTTGCAGTGCGAGCTGCGCGCGCACGCGGTCGGCGTCGGCGAAGTTCTTGTACGAGCCGGCTTGCAGCACATAGGTGCCGCGGCGCGTCTCGGGGACGGATTTGATGTCCGGGCGGACGTCCTTTTCCTTCTCGGGCACCACCACTTCGAATTTCGGCAGCATGTCGTAGAAGGCGTAGGACTTCGCCGGGTCCTCTGTGCTCGAGTCTCGGGCTTCCGTATCGGGCGGCTCGTTGCCGCGGGATTTTTTCTTGTCCGCTTTGCCGACCCTGGCGATTTGCGCGTCGGGCCGATGGTCTTTGATGTATACGATACCGGCCACGCCGAGGCCCACCGCCAATCCGCACAGGACTCCGGTCCACCCGGAGAAGCCCTTGTTCTTCCTGCGTTTGGTTTTATAGTCGCGCGCCGCAGCCTTGGGCATGGGTCCGGTCTACATCGTGTCGGGCGCGGATACGCCCAGTAGTTCGAGGCCGTTGCGGATGACGATCTGGGTTGCGAGCGCAAGGTCGAGCCGGGCGTTGCGCAGGCCGGCATCCTCCACGATGAACTGATGCGCGCTGTAATTGGTGTGGAAATCATTCGCAAGATCCCGAAGGTAGTGCACCAAGGTGTGCGGCGCGCGCAGCGCCGCGCACTGACGGACGATTTCGGGGAACGCGCTCACGCGCTTGATCAATTGCAGTTCCTGCGGTTCGACCAGCTTGCTCAAGGACGTGAGGCCATGCGCCGGGTCGTGGGCAAGCCCGCGCTCCCGCAGCTGCCGCATCACGCTCGCGACCCGCGCGTGCGCGTACTGGATGTAGTACACCGGGTTGTCGTTCGACCGGGCGGTGGCGAGCTCCAAGTCGAAGTCCAAATGCTGGTCGTTGCTTCGCATGACGTAGAACAGGCGTGCCGCGTCGTTGCCCACTTCGTTGCGCAACGAGCGCAGCGTGACGAACTCGCCCGAGCGCGTCGACATCTGAGCCTTTTCACCGCCCCGGAACAGCGACACGAATTGCACCAGGCGCACTTCGAAGGAATCTGCGGGACCGCCGAGCGCCACCAGGCCGGCGCGCAGGCGCGAGATATAGCCGTGATGATCGGCGCCCCAGATGTAAAGCAGGTGATCGAACCCGCGCTCGAGCTTGTTGAACACATAGGCGATATCCGACGCGAAATACGTCTTGACGCCGTTCTCGCGCACCATCACACGGTCCTTCTCGTCGCCGTAGTCCGTGCTCTTGAACCACCAGGCGCCGTCTTTCAGGTAGGCGTGTCCTGCCTTCTTGAGTGCGTCGAGCGCCCGATCGACCGAGCCGTCGTCGCTCAACCGCCGCTCGGAGAACCAGCACTCGAAGGTGACGCCGAATTCCTCGAGGTCTGCGCGAATGTCGCTCAAGATGCCCGCGAGCGCCAGATCCAGTACGCGGCGAAACGCGGCGTCGCCTATGAGAAGCCGCGCGCGAGCGATCAATGCATCGATGTAGGCGTCCTTATCGCCCCCCATCGGTTCGTCGAGCGGCAAATCCTTGAAGACTTCCGCGGCGCCATGCCGCAACCCCGGGCCCTCGGAGGCGAAGAGTTGCTCGCCGATCGCGACGATGTAGTCCCCGCGGTAGCCGTTCGCGGGAAACGCGAAACGCTCGCCGCAGCGCTCGAGATAACGCAGCCAGGTGCTGACCGCCAAAATCTCCATCTGACGGCCCGCATCGTTGATGTAGTACTCGCGCTCCACGCGGTAGCCCACCGCCTCGAGCAAATTGGCGACGGACGCACCGAAGGCGGCATGCCGCCCATGGCCGACGTGCAGCGGGCCCGTCGGGTTTGCCGACACGAATTCCACTTGCACCGATCGGCCGGCGCCTGACAGCGAGCGGCCGTACTGCCGCCCGTCCTGAAGTACCTCGCCGATTTGGGCGTGATAAGCGTCCTCCGATAGGAAGAAATTGATGAAGCCCGCACCCGCGATGTCGACCTTGGCAACCGCAGGGCTCGCCGGCAGCGATCGCACCAGGGCTTCGGCCACCTTGCGCGGATTCTGGCGGGCCGCCTTGGCAAGGCGCATGGCGAGATTGCTGGCGAAATCACCATGCTGCGCATCGCGTGTGTTCTCGACCTCGACGCTCAAGGTCCGCGCGGCGGCGGGCACCAGGTCTTCCGGCAAGTCCGCCAGCGCTTGCCGCAGCAAATTTTCAATCAGCGTCTTCAAGGCATATCCGTCGGTCAGGTTACAAAGGGTCGGCAGTTTACCGCAATCTGATCAGTCCACTTCCAGCGGATCCACATCGATGGACCAGCGCAGGCCGGGGGGGCCGGGCAGCTTCTCCACTTGCGGCAACCAATCGCTCAAAAAGCGCTGCAATGCGGGCCGCGAGGCGGCCTCGATCAAGAGATGCGCACGGTAGTGATCGGCCCGCCGCGCAATCAAGGCACTCGCAGGCCCCAGCACTTTGACGGCCGTTTCGTCCCGCCGGCGGCCGGCATCGACCGCGGCGCGCAGGAATGCGTCCAATCCGAGGCTGTCCTTGGCTTCGGCGCGCAACATGGCGAGCCGCGAATAGGGCGGCCAACCGGCCTCGCGCCGCTCTTCCAGGGCGCTGACCGCGAACCCTTCGTAGCCTTCGGTCATGAGTCGATTGAGCAGCGGATGCTCGGGGAACGCGCTTTGAATCAGGACTTCCCCGGCCAGGGATCCGCGCCCCGCGCGGCCGGCGACCTGGGTGATGGTTTGCGCGAGTCGTTCAGTCGCGCGAAAGTCGCTGGCGAACAGCCCCTGATCGGCATCCACGATCACCACCAGGCTGACCTGCGGAAAGTGATGGCCCTTGGTGAGCATTTGCGTGCCGACCAGAATTCGCGCCTCGCCGCTGTGCACGCGCTCGAGCACGGTCTCGACGGCGCCTCGCGCGGAGGCGGTGTCTCGATCCAGCCGCGCCAGCGGCGCCTCCGGGAATAATCGCGCCAAGGTCTCCTCGACCCGCTCAGTGCCCTGACCCACGGGATTCAACGCCTGACCGCAACTTCCGCAAACCGCGGGGACCTCGCTGTGCGCCCCGCAGTGATGGCAGCGTAGCTGCCGGGCGCGGCGGTGCAAGGTCATGCGCGCATCGCAATGCGCGCAGGGCGCGACCCAGCCGCAGGCATTGCAGAATAAACTCGGTGCATATCCGCGGCGATTCAAGAACACGATGACCTGTCCGCCGGCTTCGAGGTGCCGCGCCATGGCCTGCATCGCGGGCGTCGACAATCCCTGATCGGCGGCGTGCTTGCGCAGGTCCACGATCGCCATGCGCGGCGACTGCGCGGTGCCCGGCCGCTGCGGCAACAGGTGTTTCGCGTAACGCGCCGTTGCTGCGTTTTCCAGCGTTTCCAGCGACGGCGTCGCGGAGCCGAGGACGATGGGCACTTTCGCACTGCGGGCTCTCACCACGGCGAGATCGCGCGCGGAATAGCGGAAGCCTTCGTGTTGCTTGTACGACGGATCGTGCTCCTCGTCGACGACGATGAGCGCGAGCTTCGGCAGCGATGTGAACACCGCGGAACGGGTTCCTATGATGATGCGCGCTTGGCCCTGGTGAGCCGCGCGCCAGGCGTCGCGGCGTTCATTTCCACTGAGACCCGAATGCACGGCCACCACCCCCGAACTGAAGCGGCGGCGGAAGCGATCGACCAGCTGCGGGGTCAAGGCGATCTCGGGCACCAGGACCAGAGCCTGACCGCCCTCTGCGATCGCCGCGGCGATCACCCGCAAGTACACCTCGGTCTTACCGCTCCCGGTCACGCCATACAGGAGATGGGCGGCAAAGGCCGACCGGGACGCGAGTATGGCGGCGACGCAGAGAGCTTGGGGCTCGGTGAGCGCCACCTCGCTGGGACGCAGCTCCATCGCCACTGGGTCCGGCGCAATGTCCAGCGGCGCGATCCAGCCGCGCGCCGCCAACGTACGCAATTGCGCGGGCTTGAATGTTTCACAGATATCATCGGTGGTGGCGCGCTCCCTTTGCCCAAGCCAGGCGAGCAGGGCGCGCTGTTGCGGAGCGCGGCGCGCGCCGGGAGCCGACAATTCTTGCCGGCCCGCCTCGCTCAAGTGCCACCATTCAGTCTTCTGCAGCGCCGCCTGGCCGGCACGCAGGCTGACCGGCAGGGCGGCGGCAAACACTTCCCCGATGGGATGGTGGTAGTACTCGGCCGCCCAGCACAGCAAGCCGAAGGTGACCGAGTCTACGATGGGATTCTCGTCCAAGATCTCGAGTGCGCTCTTGAGCTTCGGGGCGGCGACGGCGGACTCTGCAGCTACCCCGACCAAGATGCCGATCAGCTGTTGGCGGCCAAAGGGGACGCGCACTCGCACGCCTAGCCGAGGTGCCCCATCCGTTCCGAGGCCGGAGAACTCCGCGGGCGGCCGATAATCGAAGACGCGACGTAACGGAGTATCCAGCGCAATCTGCAGAATCATCGGTCCTTTTTTGTCCACAAAACCTGTGGATAAGTCTGTTGAGAAGCCGGGATCATCGACCCTAAGTGCCCGTTCCGTTTCGTGTCCCGTCAAATTGGCGAGAAAGTGAGCCTAAATAGCAATGACTCTTTCAAATTCAATAGGTTAAGACGCCCTCTAGATCTGCCGATCAGGTATCGATTGAAAATATTTCAACGGATGTCACACACGGTGTGCGTAAGTCGCTGATCTTGCGCAAACCCTGGCGTCAACCCCAGAGGCGGATAGGCGTTTATACCTGGAATGGCGACGGTCCGTCGACGTTAAGAGGACGAGGCATGCCCCGCTTTGATACGCTGAACCACGCTTGGATGGTCTGGGATGGTCCCGCTCCAGCACCTGAGGAAGCGGTTCTGGAGTACACGCGGGAACTCGAGCAATTCTTGGCTGACATCGAGCGGCGCGCATTCCGCATGGCGCAAGTCGCATTGCGTGATCCCGACGATGCGCTGGACGTGGTGCAAGACACGATGCTCAAGCTGGCGCGCAATTACGCGTCGCGCCCAAGTGCCGAATGGCGGCCCTTGTTCTATCGAATTTTGGAAAACGGCATTCGCGATCTGCAGCGGCGGCGATCCGTCCGCAAACGCTTCATGACGTGGCTCCCGGGAGCGAAGGAAGATCCCGACAACGAGGCCCAGGATCCGCTCGACAACGTCGCCGACGCGGCGCCGGCGATTCCGGAGGCACTCATGCAGGGGCAGGCAATGCAGCAGCTGGAGACGTCGCTGCGAGCCTTGCCTGCGCGGCAGCGTGAGGCGTTCATGCTGCGGAATTTCGAAGGTCTGGACGTTGCTGAAACGGCGACCGCCATGGGTTGCTCGGAAGGCAGCGTCAAGACGCACTACTCGCGCGCAGTGCATACCCTGCGCGAGCAATTGGGCGAGGTCTGGTGATGAACGAACAACCCCGTGATTCTTTCGAGGAGCGAGCCCAGGCGCTGTTTCGCGACAGCGTCGAAGGCCTGGACTTCGCAATGCGCTCGCGCCTCACGCAGGCACGCAACGCTGCGCTCGAAGCGGCTGCCGCGAGGCGCCGGCCCTGGTTTTTGCGCAACGGAGTGCTGACGCCGGCGGCCGGTGTGACCGCCGCTGCCGTTTTGGGCGCGTTCCTTTGGTTGGGATCGCCATTGGGCCAGCACGCCGTTACAGTAGCTGATGGTCAGTCGAATCTCGAGGTTTTGGATCTTGTCGCGTCCGTGGATGAGGGTTCGGGCGACGCGACTGCAAGACGATATTGAATTCTATGATTGGGCGGATAAGGCCGGGAATCCAGGACCGGCCGTCTAGAACTCTACGTCAGTTGACATGGGGACGGCTGTTGGTGGGCGCGGCCTGGTGCGCGGCGGCCGCTGCGGCGCCTCCTTCTCCGGCGCCGCCAACGCCGCCGGCGCCGCCGGCGGCAGCGTCACCGGGCGTGCCCGATGATGATTTCATCGAGTTTTTGGGCGCAGATGATGTGGGCGATGCAGCTTGGTGGGAATTCTTGAAGAAGGTGCCGCCGCGTCGGGAGAATCCCCCCGCAACGCCACCGCAGGAAGTGAAGCAATGATCAGGGCGTGGTTCGTCGGTGCCGGTGTGCTCCTCGCGGCTGCGAGCGCGGTCGCGCAGGGTCCAGCCGCGCCCGCGGCTGCGCCCGCATCCCCACCTGCGGCTGCGGCTGCACCTGCACCTGCGGGTGCGGGGCCCAAGGCATGGTCATCGATGTCGCCCCAACAGCAGCAGCTGTTGCACAGCTATCAAGAAAAGTGGGAAAGTCTGCCTCCGGAGCGCCAGCAGGCGCTCGCCAACGGCAGTCAGCGCTGGCTATCGATGACGCCGGAACAGCGTTCGAGTGCGCAACAGCGCTTCAGTCAATGGCGCGCCATGCCGCCGGAGCAGCAGCAAGTGCTGCGCCAGCGCTGGCAGCAGTACAAGAGCTTGCCGCCGGAACAACAACAGAGGGTACGCGAATCATTCAACCGGTTTCGGCAGATGCCGCCGGAACGGCGCATGGAATTGCGCAAGCAATGGCGTCAGATGAGTCCTGAGCAGCGCCGCCGGATCATGCCGAGACCCCTGCCGCCACCGCGGCGCAGCCCGCGATAGCTTCCCGCGCCGCGCCGGCTCACGGGTGGTAGCTTCGCTCGGCGTGCGCCATCACGTCCTCGGGGCTGAACAGGACATCGCGGAATCGCCCTTGAACGAACATTTGCGCCTGGTCCGCGAAGTGCGGCGAATGAGGGTCGCCGCTTTCGCCGCCGCTCAGGATGGCCTTGGCATGAATGGCGGGGCCGAATTCGACCGCCGCAACGAAACTGTTGCCGACCGAGCCGTAGATTTTCTTCGTCTTGCGAGGGGTCTCGGTATCGAACGACGCCAAGGCGCCCCATTTGGAAGCGGCCAGGCCCACCGGCAAACTGGGTTTGGCATCGTCGAAGGGCTGCACGAAGTCGTCGGTCAATCGCTGATAGCGGTTGATATCGCCCCACGGCGTCCGCCATTCGCCGAAATCACGCTGCAATTTTGCGACTGCCGCGGTCAAGCCACCGATGCGTTCGGATGCAGTCAAATGACCGACCAGGTAGTCGTAGATTGGTTCGCCGGCATCCTGCGCTTCGGCGCGTTTCCGCTCGAACAGATCTTGACCCCAGAAAATGGCGAGGGCCGTCGGCACCGAGTCCGCCGAGGTACGCCGGTCCCAACCGCGCAGGCTCGCCATCGGTTCTTTCAGAGCGGCGCGCCGCGGATCATCCGCCGCCAAGCGGTCGTAATCATCGAATAACGGCGGCAACAGCGTGTCGAAGGCAGTGAGGCGGCTGTCGTAGCCGGTGGCGATCAGGCTGTCCAAAGTCACATCGTGAATATTCTGCAGCATCTCGACGGCGTGAAGGCCGCGAGGATTCTCGCCCCTGGTCCACATGTAGGCCGGATAGTTCTCGCGCTTCGGGCTTGCCGCGCCCGCTGCCGAGAAGGGCCAATTGTTGGTGTTTTGAATCCAACCAGCGGCGGGATTGAGCAGAGGGATGGTGTCTTCGACCGCATGCGCTCCCCGCCATTCGGTCGCAGGGTTGCTGCCGTCCACCGGGTGCCTGTAGTCGAACCTGGGATCACGCCTGGGAATGAAATTTCCATGGAAATAGGCGATCGTCCCGTCGGCGTCCGCATAAACCGTATTGTTGGAAGTGTCGGTGCGCATATCCTGCGTCTTGCGGAACGAGGCGTAATCCGTGGTCTTGGTGCGCAAATACGACTGCGCGAGCGCAGGCACCGGGTCTTGCAGCAACTTGACGGCGATCCAGCGCCCGCCCTCGCCGCGGATGATGGGACCATGATGGCTGCGGTACACCGTGAATCTTCGATGCCCAGTCCGGGCGCCCTGCTTGAACGCAATGGTGATTCGGTTCACCTCGAGTTTTCGCCAGGAGCCGCCGTAGCGGTAATAGAAACCGTCCGGCTTCCGGACGATGGATTCTGCGTATTCGTCGACTGCATCGCCGCCGTACGATGTATGCATCCAGCCGTTGCGCGCGTTGAATCCCTGATAGACGAAGAATTGCCCCCAGGTCACCGCGCCGTAGACATTCAATCCCTGCTCGCTGACCATTTGGAGTTCCGAACGGAAGTAGTAGGAGGTATGCGGATTTATCCAGAGCAGGGCATGCCCCGACGCGCTGCGGGTCGGCGCGATGGCGAAGCCATTGGAGCCGCCGGCCGCCGTCTCCGTCCGCGTCTCGATGTGCGCGCTCACTCCGCGCGCCGGCTGCGGTGGTTGCGCCGGGTAGAACTCCTGAAGCTTGCCAAGGTCGATGCCTTCGATGTCGCCGCCGATGCTGCCTTCGGTAAAACACAAGGCCATCCAAGGTTCGTAATGATGGATGACGGCGGGCGCAACTGCGGGATGTTTCGACAAAAAGTAATTCAAGCCGTCGGACCAGGCGACCATCAAAGTCTTGAGCCAATCGGGGCCGTCGCGGTAGTCTTGCTTCAAGCGGCGCGGATCGATGAACAATCTCTGCCGCAGATCGCTATAGATGGCCGTCTCGCCTTCGGCCTGCGCCAAGAGTCCGAGACTGTTGAGGTAGTTGCGTTCGATGCGCGCGAAGTCATCTTCGGCCTGTGCGTAAATCGTTCCGAACACCGCATCCGCGTCGGACTTGCCGTAGACATGCGCGATGCCCCAGTCGTCGCGGACGATGCGCACATTCGCGGCATGCTGCCGCCAGCGCGCGTCCTCGCCGGTACCCGCTTGCACGGCTACAAGAGCGCTCAACGCATACAACACCGTCAACACGAAAAATCTCATTGGTAGCGAAGGCCTCCTTTGCGTAGCATCGCGCAATGCGGATGCCTCTGCCCATGGTTTTGCTCCTGTCGGCCGCGATTGCCGGCGGTGTCGCAGCGCCTGCGACCGCGACGCCCACGTTCAGCGTGCCGGACCGCGATCTCCCCGCCCCATTGGTATTGGTGGCGTACGGCGATATGCGGTTCACCGCGCCGACGGAAACGGACGCGACCAATCCTGCCGTGCGGCGGGCACTGGTCGAAAAGGTCGCCGCCGAGAATCCGGCGGCGATTTTTCTCAACGGCGACATTCCCTGGCATGGCGTCGCGCCGGATTACGCGGTGTTCCGCGCCGAAACCCGTTCTTGGCGCAACCGGCGCTTGCGGGTTTTCCCGGCGCTCGGCAATCATGAATTCTCGGCGTGCCAGGAGCCGGCGTGCCTGGAACGTTGGTGGAATGCCTTTCCGGAATTGCGCGCCCGGCGATGGTACTCGGTCGCCATCGGAACCAAGGTCATGGGCATCGAGCTCGACACAGACGCCTCGCTCCTGCCGGGAAGCGAGCAGCGTATCTGGCTCGAGAATCAGATTGGGGAGCTCGATCCCGCGGTTCGCTTGGTGTTGATGGTCATGCACCATCCGCCCGTGGCCGACGTGCAGTTGACCAAGGAGACCAGCCACAACCCGCGCCCGAACGAACTTGCGCTCGCCGAGTATCTAAAGGCGGTTGCGCCGCAGTCGGCGGCGCGTTTCGTCGTGAGCGCCGGCCACATCCACAACTACGAGCGATTCGACCAGGACGGCGTGGTGTACCTGGTGTCGGGCGGCGGCGGCGCCAGGCCCTACGAAGTCGACCGGACGCCCTCCGATCAATACCAAAGCGCCGATTTTCCCAACTATCATTACGTGCGCTTCGAATTGCAGGGCGACCGTGTGGTCGGCGAAATGATTCGCCTCGACGATCACGCCCCGCTGAAGCCCGGGCAATGGCAAACCCGGGATCGTTTCGAGATTATCCTGCAGCCTTGACGGCTTGAATCAGCTGGCTCACGGCCGACTGCGCGTCGCCGTACAGCATGCGTGTTTGATCGAGCACGAACAGCGCATTGTCGATGCCGGAAAACCCCTGACCCTGGCCGCGCTTGATGACGACGACGTTCTTGGCCTTGTCCGCATTCAAGATCGGCATGCCGAATATCGGGCTTGCCCGATTGGCGCGCGCGTCCGGATTGACGACGTCGTTGGCGCCGATGATCAAGGCCACATCGGCGGTTTCGAACTCGGCATTGATTTCGTCCAGGTCGGAGATCAAGTCGTAAGGCACCCCCGCTTCCGCAAGCAGCACGTTCATGTGTCCCGGCATCCGGCCCGCGACCGGATGAATGGCAAACCGCACCTTCACGCCATGATCGATGAGCAACTGCGCGAGTTCCCACACCTTGTGCTGAGCCTGCGCCACGGCCATGCCGTATCCCGGCACGATGATGATTTTTTGCGAGTACGCCATCATCACCCCGGCATCCGAGGCTTCGATGGCCTTCTGGGTTCCGGTGACGCCGCTGCCGCCCGCGGCCGAGCTCTCGCCGAAGTTCGAGAACAGTACGTTGCCGAGCGAACGGTTCATGGCCTTGGCCATGAGTTGCGTGAGCAGGGTGCCGGCCGCACCGACCACGGTGCCGGCAATGATCATGGCGGCGTTGTCGAGCACGAAGCCCTCGAAACCGACCGCAAGCCCGGTGAGCGCGTTGTACAGCGAAATCACCACCGGCATGTCGGCGCCGCCGATCGGCAGCGTCATCGCGACCCCGAGCAGCAGGGCGAAAGCGAAGAACAAAGATATCGCGGGCAGGCCGCCCAGCTGCGCGCCCAAGTCCACGCCGGAGACGATGATGAAACCCAGTCCGGCCGTCACCAATAAAATCCCCAAATTCACGAACTTTTGACCGCCGAAGCGCACCGACTTGGTGATCAAGCCCTGCAATTTCGCGAAGGCGATCAGGCTGCCGCTGAAGGACACCGAGCCGATGAAGCCGCCGATCGTGGCGATGGTCAGGTGCGTCATGCTGTGTTCGCTGCCGCGATACAGTTCCACGGCGGCGATGGCCGCCGCCGCGCCGCCGCCCATGCCGTTGTACAGGGCAATCATCTGCGGCATATCCGTCATCGCAACGCGTTTGCCGCTGACCCAGGCCAGAATTCCCCCGACTGCGATGGCGCCAATCACCAGCATCAAATTCAAGGAAGAGGCGCCCATGAAGGCCAGTGTCACGACCGTGGCCAGCACCATTCCCAAGCCCGCCCAGCGGACGCCGCTCACGGCGGTGACCGGCGAACTCATGCGCTTCAGGCCGACGATGAACAGCGCCGCCGCCACGAGATAGGACAGCTGGGTCAGGGTTTGAATGGTCGAAGCGGAGGGCATCCTCAAGGTCCTTTTCTTCTGCCGGCGGAGACGAACATCTTCAACATGCGCTCGGTCACCACATAGCCGCCGACGGCGTTGCCCGCGGCGAGAATCACACCGATGACGCCAATGACCCGCAACTGCGTCGTATCCGCGGCGGCCAAGGCAACCATCGCACCGACCAGAACGATGCCGTGCACGAAGTTCGATCCGGACATGAGCGGCGTGTGCAGGATGACCGGCACGCGGGAAATGACTTCGTAGCCGGTGAACGCCGCCAACATGAATATGTAGAGCGCTATGACGCCGTCGATCATTACTGTCCCTCCACCGCTTTGCGCGTGGCTTCGTGCTTGATCTGGCCGTCGTGCGTGAGCACGGCGCCTGCGAATACTTCGTCGTTCCAGTCTATGGCAAGATCGCCTTTCACCAGCGCCGGCTTGAGCAGGTTGAATAGATTGCGCGAGTACATTTCGCTGGCGTGATACGGCAACGAGGCGGGCAGGTTCACCGGTCCCACGATCTTGACTCCGCCATGCAGGACGGTCTCGCCCGCCCGCGTGAGTTCGCAATTGCCGCCCTGTTCGGCCGCGATGTCGACGATCACGGAGCCGGCCTTCATGCGTTCGACCGCCGCCCGGGTGATGATTCGCGGTGCCGCCCGTCCCGGCACCGAGGCGGTGCTGATCACGGCATCGCTGACGGCGATTCGCGCATCCAGAACTTCCTGCTGCTTGGCCTTCTCTTCGGCGGTGAGTTCGCGGGCATAGCCGCCGGCGCCCTCCGCGGAGACGCCGGTTTCGACGAACTTCGCACCCAACGATTTCACCTGGTCCTTGGTCGCACTACGTACGTCATACGCTTCGACCACCGCTCCCAGGCGCTTCGCCGTGGCGATCGCCTGCAAGCCGGCCACCCCCGCGCCGATGACGAGGACCGATGCCGGTCGAATCGTACCCGCGGCGGTGGTGAGCATGGGCAGAAATCTTTCAAGCGTGTTGGCCGCGATCAGCACGGCCTTATAACCGGCCACGGATGCTTGCGAGGACAGGGCGTCCATCGATTGCGCGCGGGAAATGCGCGGTACCAGCTCCATCGCAAAACTGGTCATTCCGCGATCTTTGAGCGCTCGGACCAGATCGGGCCGCGCGTAGGCCTGCATGAACCCGATGACCACGGTGCCTTTTCTGAGCGCGTTCACTTCCTCGAGACTGGGCGGTTGCACCTTCAACAGCACGTCCGCGGACCCAAGAATGGCGGCCGCATCGCTGAACTCGGTGTCGGCATATAAACCATCCGGAAAATGAGCCGCCGTCCCCGCGCCGCGCTCAATCAGCACGCGAGCGCCGGCCGCCTTCAGTTTTGCGGCTATTTCCGGGACAACGGCGACGCGAGTTTCATTGGCAGCGGTTTCCGCGAGGACACCGACGACGACAGCCATGCAATCTCTCCCAAAACCAGAGAATTATGCCAAACATTGAATTATTGCATAAGACTCGACTATCTTTAGTACTGTTATGAAGCCGATGCACCAGGACAAGCTGCACTTATTGGATTGGCGGGACGACCTCGCGGTCGTGCCGCAGGGGTACCCGCTGTCTCAGCAAATCCTGCGCACCGATGTCTCCGGGATGCCGTTGGAGTGGGTGGATTACCGGGAAGCCGCGCGTCTCTATCACACCGACCAAGTTGCCTATGCCTGCGGGACACTGCTCTACCGCCTGTATGGGGGCACCTGCGCGAGGACGGGTCTGCGGACCGTCGTGGACGTCAATTCGATCATCGCCACGCTCGGGACATCGGGCAACCCCGGACTTACACGCCGCCGCTCAATAACCAAACTTTGTTTCGCCGCGACGCCTATCTGTGCCTGTACTGCGGCGCGCGATTCACCTACAGCTTGCTGTCCCGGGACCATGTGACGCCGTTCAGCCGGGGCGGACACGATACCTGGAGCAATGTCGTGTCGGCGTGCCGCCGCTGCAACAACGCCAAGGCGTCGCGCACCCCCGAACAGGCGGGCATGCAGTTGCTTGCGGTACCGTTCACGCCGACCTACGCCGAATACATATTCTTGAAGGGCCGCCGGGTGCTGGCCGATCAGATGGAATACCTGATCGCCCACTTCCCACGTTCGAGCCCGCTGCACGAGCGCATGCAACGCTGGCCGATGTGAGCGCCGGCGCGAACCAGCCGCAAGCGCTGTCCGGCGTCGTGTACTACATCGACGCCAGCTATTTCATTTTTCGGGCCTATCATTCCATGCCGCCCGACATGGTGGACGGCGACGGCAACGCGACGCACGCCTTGTACGGCTTCGCGCGCTTCCTGTCGGATCTTTTGGAACAGGTCCGGCCGGAGCGAATCGGCATCGCTTTCGATCTCAGCACGCGCCAGGAAACGTCCTTCCGCAACGCCATCTACCCGGCGTACAAGGCCAATCGCGACGCGCCGCCCGCCGACTTGGAGCGGCAATTCGCGCTCTGCCGTGAGTTTTGCCGGCACATGGGCCTTGCCGAGTTTGCGAGCACGGAGTACGAGGCCGACGACATCATCGGCACCCTGGCTGCACGGTCGCGCGCCGCCGGGCTCCGCAATGTATTGGTGACCAGGGACAAGGACTTGTCGCAACTCATCCGCCACGGCGACGTGTTTTGGGATTACAGCGGGAATACCCGCTATCACTACCACGACATAGGACCGCGTTTCGGCGCGACGCCGGAACTCATCGCGGATTTTTTGGCGCTGACCGGCGATAGCGTGGACAATATTCCCGGAGTACCCGGGGTCGGCAAGAAGACCGCGGCCGAGCTGTTTGCCGTATTCGGCTCTCTCGATGAACTGTATGCGAATCTCGACCGCATACCTCTGATGAAGCTGCGGGGCGCCGCCGCCGTCGCCGCGAGACTGCTTGCGCACAAGGAGGCGGCTTATCTGGCGCGGCGCTTGACCGGCATCATCTGCGATTTGCCGTTCGCGGCGACGCTGGATGATCTGAAGCCGCGGCCGCAGGACAGCGCGGGGCTCGACGTCTTTTTTGATACGCATGGATTTGGCAATATTCTGCGACAGCAGGCGCGGCGCATCGCCGCCGGCGTGTAAAACCTACAAAGTTGAGCCAACTGTTGGGGGGACTAGGCGATGGCCCAGAAAGACATTCAATCGGTGCTGCAGGAGGACCGCGTGTTCCCGCCGTCCGCGCAATTCCGCAAGGATGCCGCCCTCCAGGAGACCGAACTGCAGGCGATGTACGCCAAGGCTGAACATGATTATGTCGGCTTCTGGGCGGATCTGGCCAGAGCCGAAATCGAATGGCGCCGGCCATTCACGGTGTCTCTGGACGACAGCCGGGCGCCCAACTACCGCTGGTTCGCCGACGGACAATTGAACGTCTCGTACAACTGCCTGGATGTGCATCTACGCGAGCGGGGCGAGAAGATCGCCATCCTGGCCGAGGGTGAGCCGGGCGGTGTGCGCAGGCTGACCTACGCCGAACTACACCGCGAGGTATGCCGGTTTGCAAACGCGCTCAAAGGTCTAGGCGTAGCGCGCGGCGACCGCGTCGTCGTCTACATGCCGCTGATCCCGGAGGCGGTGATCGCCATGCAGGCGTGCGCCCGCATCGGCGCCGTGCACTCCGTGGTTTTCGGCGGCTTTTCCTCCAACGCGGTCAAAGACCGCATCGAGGACGCAGGCGCGAAGCTCGTGATTACCGCCGATGGCGGCTGGCGCGGCGGCCACCCCATCGAACTCAAGCGCGCGGTCGACAAGGCGCTGGCCGACGGTTGTCCGACGGTGCAAAACGTCATCGTTTACGCCCGCATGGGCGGCGACTGCCCGATGCGCGCCGGCCGCGACCACTGGTGGCAGGACGCGGTTTCGGGAAAGAGCGCGATTTGCGAGCCCGAATGGGTGGATGCGGAACACCCGCTGTTTCTGCTCTACACCTCGGGATCGACCGGCAAACCGAAGGGAATTCAGCATTCCAGCGCCGGATACCTGCTCAACGCCAAGACCAGCACGCGCTGGGCATTCGACCTCAAGGACAACGACGTATTCTGGTGCACGGCCGATGTCGGCTGGGTTACCGGACACACCTACGTTGTGTACGGGCCGCTGGCGGCGGGCGGCACGATTCTGATGTACGAGGGCGCTCCGACCTTTCCCGACGGCGGGCGTTTTTGGAAGATCTGCGAGGCGCACGGCGTCACGATTCTCTATACCGCGCCAACCGCGATCCGCGCGCTCATGAAGTTGGGCGATGCCATTCCCGCCAAGTACGACCTGCGCAAGCTGCGCTTGCTGGGCACCGTGGGCGAGCCCATCAACCCTGAAGCTTGGATGTGGTATCACAAGGTCATCGGGGCTGAGCGTTGCCCCATCGTCGATACTTGGTGGCAGACGGAGACCGGGGCCACCATGATGGCACCCCTTCCGAGCGCCACGCCGGCCAAGCCCGGCTCCTGCGCCAAACCGCTGCCCGGAATTTTTGTCGACATCGTCGATGACGAAGGCCGGCCTGTGGAAACGCCCGACGCCGGCGGCTATCTGGTGATCAAGCGCCCATGGCCCTCGATGCTGCGTACGATTTGGGGCGACAACGAACGCTATCTGCGCACCTACTGGGAGAAATTTCAGAATCGCTACTATGTGGCCGGCGATTCGGCGCGGCGCGACAAAGACGGTTATTACTGGATCATGGGCCGCATCGACGACGTGCTGAACGTCGCCGGCCACCGCCTAGGGACCATGGAAATCGAATCGGCGCTGGTGGCGCACCGCCTGGTCGCGGAATCCGCGGTGGTCAGCAAGCCCCACGAAATCAAGGGTGAGTCGGTCTTCGCCTATGTCGTGCTCAATGTGCCGCGGCCGGAAGGAGCGGCGGCGAAATCGCTGATCGAAGAGCTGCGCAGCTGGGTCGGTGAACAATTGAGTCCGATCGCCAAGCCCGATGAAATTCGCTTGACCGACAATCTGCCGAAGACACGGTCGGGAAAGATCATGCGCCGTCTGCTCCGCTCGATTGCGCGCGGGGAATCCTCGAGCAGCTCAGGGGTGGGGCGGCCGTGCCGCCGGTGGTGAAGCGTGCTGCCTCGGCGAAACGCGCTGCTCCGGCCAAGCGCGCCGCTCCGGCCAAGCGCGCCGCTCCGGTCAAGCGCACCGCTCCGGTCAAGCGCACCGCTCCGGCCAAGCGCGCCGCCCGATCCAAGCGTGCTACGGCCGCAGCACGCCCTAAGGCGAAGAAAGCCAAGGTTGCGGCGAGACGCGGCAAGCGGATTACGCGCGTCAAACAGGCAAAGCGCAAAGTCGCGGCTGTAAAATCCCGCCGCGCTACGGTCAAGGCGGTGCATCGAAAACCGCGCGGCAAGAAGTGAGGCCCAACGATGTTGCTGTTGATCATCGGCTTGGCGTTGTTCCTCGGCGTTCACTCGGTCGCCATCGTCGCCCCGGCGCTGCGTGCGCGGACGATCCATCGGCTGGGCGAGCGTGCGTGGAAGGGACTGTACGCCCTGGTCTCGTTGGTCGGCTTCGTACTGATCTGCTACGGATTTGGCCTGGCGCGTCAAGCTCCGGTGATTCTGTATTCACCGCCGACTTGGCTGCGGCATATGGCGCTGCTCCTGATGTTGCCGGTGTTCCCGCTGATCATCGCGGCGTACTTGCCGGGGCGGATCAAAACGGCGGCCAAACATCCGATGCTGGCCGCCGTGAAGCTCTGGGCATTCGCGCATTTGCTCGCCAACGGATTGCTGGCGGACGTACTGTTGTTCGGCGGATTCCTGGCTTGGGCCGTGGTGGATCGAATCTCGTTCAAGCGCCGCTCGGCTCCTCAGTCGATGCGAACCGCGCCGCCGGGTCCCTGGAACGATGTCATTGCGGTCGTGCTCGGGCTTGGGATTTACGCGCTGCTGATCGGTTGGATGCATGTCCGCTTGTTCGGGGTGTCGCCGATCGGCTCGTGAGAACGGCCATCGGGGCCCGCTCTCGGCACTTCCCCGGCGAGCCAGGAAATCCACCAAGCGAGAGTGCGTTATGATCGTTGGAAACGGGAGCGAGCATGCTATTCGAAACAGTGTCCGCCGGCGGCTGCCGCTCCTACGTCATTGGCTGCGAGGAGACTTGTGCCGCCGCGCTGATCGACCCGGAGCTTGGCCACGCAAAGCACGGTCTGCGCATTCGCTATCTCATCGACACGCACACGCATGCGGATCATTTTTCGGCAACCCAGCAGCTCGCGCGCCAGCTCGGTGTGCCGGTGGTGATGCACAGCGCCAGCCCCGCTCCATTCGTCGACCTGCGCCTGCAGGGCGGCGAGCTCCTGGTCATCGGACGCCTGCGTCTGCAGGCGCTGCATACTCCCGGTCACACGCGCGATTCCATGTGCCTGTGCGCCGAGGACCGCGTGTTCACCGGCGATACTCTGCTCATCGGCGGAACGGGGCGTACCGACCTGCCGAGCGGTGATGCGGCGGCACTCTATGAAAGTCTGTTCGAGGGCGTGCTCAAGCTTGATCCGTCGCTCAAAGTGTTTCCGGCGCACGAGTACAAAGGCCGTTCGCACTCGACCATCGGCCAGGAACTGGCCGAGAACCCGCGGCTGCAGAAGGGCGACCGGGGCGCCTTCATCGAGATGATGCAAACCCTCAATCTCACCATGCCCACGCACGTCACCGAGGCGCTGCGCACCAATATGACCGGCGGCAAGACAGTGGCCCAAATGCTTTCCGAAGCCGCGGCAACCGTACCGTTCATGTCGCTCCGCCAACTCCAGGCTTGCCTCGAGTCCCGGACCGGTGACCTGATCGTGCTCGACGTACGCGAACGCGACGCATTTGAAGAAGGCCATATTCCGGGAGCACGCCTGTTGCCGCGCGGCCAATTGGAATTGCGCGTCAATGAGGAACTTACCGACCCGACCCGGAGGATTCTCGTCTGCTGCGAATTTGGCCGTGTCTCGACGCTGGCGACCGCCACTCTGCGCCAGATGGGTTTCCAGGGTGCGGTTGCCCTGGACGGCGGGATGAAGGCGTGGCGCGAAGCGGGGTACGCGGTAAAGGCCGGCAAGGAGCAATGAGCGCCGCCAGCGAGAGGACTGGACGTTTCCGCGGAAACGCGTTGCGCAGTGCGATGGCCCGCCCCGTCGGGGTCGGCTGCCGTTGGAAACGCCGGCGAGCCTGCCGGCGAGCCTGTATCAATATGTCGAAAAGCACAGACTCGTGGCTCCGGCTCGGTTAGAATCCGTCGCGTGGAGCGATACGTCACCGAAAATCTCGTCAGGCTGGTCGCTGACCTTGCCGGGCGAGACGAAGAAGACGGATAACGCCCGAAGGGCGGCCCCGAAGGGGTGAGGCGCGCAGCGCCGAATAATCTGCCCGCCGGATTGGGGCGGTTCGCATGACGACGCGACTCCATCCGAGTACCCCCTTTTAGTGCAACCCTCGGCCGAATCGGCCGTATATCAGTTGATCGGACAAACATGCTCTCCACATCCAACGTCGCCATCCAGTTTGGCGCCAAGCCGCTCTTCGAGCAGGTCACGGTCAAGTTTTCCGACGGCAATCGTTACGGGCTCATCGGCGCCAATGGGTCCGGTAAATCCACGCTCATGAAAGTGTTGGGCGGCGATCTCGAGCCGAGCGCCGGCGACGTCATGCTGCAAGCCGGGATGCGGCTCGGCAAGCTGAATCAAAACCAATTCGGCTATGAGGATGAGCGCGTGCTCGATGTAGTCATGCGCGGCCACACGGAACTGTGGGCCGCGATGAAGGAACGCGACCGAATCTACGCCGATCCCGATGCCACCGACGATGACTACATGAAAGCCGCCGAACTCGAGGGAGTGTTCGCCGAATACGGCGGCTACGACGCCGAGGCCCGGGCGGGCAGCATCCTCACCGACGCCGGCATTCACGAATCGCGGCACAACGGGCCGATGCGCGAGGTACCCCCGGGCTTGAAGCTGCGCGTGTTGCTTGCGCAGGCGCTGTTCTCGAGACCGGACGTGCTGCTGTTGGACGAGCCGACCAACAATCTCGACATCAATTCGATCCGCTGGCTCGAAAGCGCCCTCAACAATTATGACGCCACCATGGTGATCATCAGCCACGATCGGCACTTCTTGAACCAGGTGTGCACTCACGTCGCGGACCTCGACTTTCAGCAGCTCAAGATTTATCCCGGCAACTACGACGACTTCATGCTGGCGTCGGTTCAAGCGCGGGCGCGCGTCGAAGCGGCAAACGCCAAAGCCAAGGACCGGATTTCCGACCTCCAGGAATTCGTACGGCGCTTCTCCGCCAACGCATCCAAGGCGCGGCAGGCGACCTCGCGCAAGAGGCAACTCGAAAAAATCAAGATCGAGGAAATCAGACCATCATCGCGGCAGAACCCGTATATCCGGTTCGAGCAGGGCAAGAAGCTGTACCGCTCGGCGGTATCGGTGGAACACCTGAGCTTCAGCTATCCCGGTGCGGATGACAAAGTCCTCGACAATGTCACCTTCAACGTCGAAGGCGGCGAACGCATCGCCATCATCGGCCCGAACGGGGCCGGCAAGACGACGCTGATGCGCTGCCTCGCCGGCGAACTGCGGCCAACCGCGGGGCGTATCGTGTGGGTAGAGAACGCCCAGCCGGGTTACATGCCGCAGGACCCCCAGGCTGAATTCGACGACAAGACGGATCTTTTTTCCTGGATGTCGCAATACACGGGTAAGGCCGACGACGATCAGATCGTTCGCGCGACCTTGGGACGCCTGTTATTTTCCGGCGAGGAGACCAAGAAATCGGTGCGGGTTTTGTCCGGGGGCGAAAAAGGGCGCATGATTTACGGCAAGCTCATGCTGACCAAGCCCAACGTGCTTCTGATGGACGAGCCTACCAACCACATGGACATGGAGACGATCGAGTCGCTGCAAATCGGCCTCGAACACTATCCCGGCACGCTCATCTTCGTCTCTCACGACCGGGAATTCGTGGGCGGACTCGCGACTCGAATCATCGAGCTTCGCCCGGGCGGCATCATTACCGATTTCCGCGGGACGTATGACGAGTACCTCAAGGGGCAGGGACTCGAGGTCTAGCGTTTCGCGGCGGCATGCGATTATCGAGACTGCGTCGGTGTCTTTGCACCGGCAAAATGGTGAAATCTCCCGAATGGCCAGGTGGCTCAGCATCGCGATACTGATCGGTCTCAGTGCTCAGGCCGAGAGTCCCGATGCGCCCGTCGGCGGCAAGGCGTTCGTCGACCGCCGCAATCCGCCGTCTTACCGGCTACTCGATGAAGCCGAATCGGCGCAGGTCAGCCTGGGTCGCTCGGTATTCGATACCCAATGGGCTCCCGCGGGCACACCCGGTGTTGGGGGGCGGGTTGGGGTCGGACCCTTATTCAACGCGACCTCGTGCAATGCATGTCACCACGAGGGAGAAGGGGGGCGCGGACCTGAGGGCGATGGCGCGGCGCCGACCCCGCTGGTGATTCAACTCGGGTCGTCCGCCGGAGCGGAACCGAGCGGCGATCCGGTGTACGGGAGCGTCTTCAACACTTCGGCATTGGACGGCGTGCGAGTCGAAGGCGCAGTGATGATCCAATACGACGAAACTGCGGGATACTATTATCCGTTCGGCGGGCGATGGAGTTTGCGGGTGCCCCACTATCGCCTGGTCGGACTCAGCCACGGGTCCCTGGCACCCACAACCGTGATCAGACCCCGATTGGCGCCCGCGCTGTTTGGCGTCGGGCTGCTCGAGGCGGTGCCCGAAAACGCCATCACTGAGGGAACCGACCAGGTAGCGGGCGGCCGATATTCCGGAGCACCGGCCTGGCATGTGGTTCACGGTGAACGGTTGCTGGGACGCCTGGGATGGCAAGGCAATGCGGTTTCGATCCGCGACCAGACGACCAAAGCGTTTGCGGGCGAAATGGGCCTGACGACCAGCGATCGCATCGGCGACGATTGCACGTCTGCCGAAGCGGACTGCCGGGGGCAACCCAAGAGCGGCTCGCCGGAGGTCTCCGACGAGCTGGTCGACGCGGTGGTCACCTTCCTGCGCCCGCTTGCGGTGCCGGACTCGCCGGTGCACGCGGAGAACGCCTCGTTGGGATCCGAGCTGTTCGCCCGTATTGGTTGCGCCGCGTGTCATCGGCCTCGATTACCGGTGGTGCTTCCCGGGGCGGACGGCACGGGAGTTCCGGGGGTCATCGCTCCATACACCGACCTGCGGCTTCACGACTTAGGGACGGAGATGGCGGACGAGAATGCGTCCGGGACAAAGGTCGTGAGCCGCTGGCGAACGGCGCCGCTGTGGGGGATGGGCTATCGCCTCAAGCTCGAGAGTCACCCCACGTTTCTGCACGACGGGCGCGCTCGATCCGCCGAGGAGGCGATCCTGTGGCACGAAGGCGAGGCCGCTCGCGAGAAGCGCAATTTCATGAATCTCGGGCCGCGCGCCCGAGAAGCATTGCTGCACTGGCTCGAGACGCTGTGACACCGTAGATTCGGATACCGACGGCGGCAAACACGATCGGCCTCAAGCCTGCTTCAAGCGCCCGCGCCGGAAATCGGCAATGATTTCGCGCGCGGCGTTGTGGCCGGGCGCGCCCGTCACGCCGCCGCCTGGATGCGTGCCCGATCCGCACATGTACAGTCCCTTCAAAGGGCCGCGATAGTCGCCGTGTCCCAACATCGGCCGCGCCGAGAACATTTGATCCAAACTCAGGGCGCCATGAAAGATATCGCCGCCGATCAGGCCGAAGGTACGTTCGAGATCCAGGGGACTCATGATCTGCCGGCCAAGCACCGACGCCTTGAAATTCGGCGCGTGGCTGTCGACGAGATCGATCATGACGTCGGCGACTTGATCGCGATGATCGTCCCAGGATGCCCCATTGGGCAGGATCGGAGCGACGTGTTGGCAGAACAGGCTGGCCACGTGCTGTCCGGGGGGAGCCAAGCTGTCGTCCAGAGTCGAGGGAATCAGCATCTCGACGATGGGACGCTTCGACCATCCACCGGCCTTGGCGTCGAGATACGCTTGGTCCATGTAAGCGAGGCTCGGCGCCATGATGATGCCGGAGGTGTGATGCTCGGCGAGGGAGCGGCCCGGCAACACCGTGAAGTCGGGCAATTCCGACAGTGCCACGTTCATGCGGAACGTGCCCGATCCGCAGCGCCAGTGAGCGATGCGCTCGCGAAAATCCTGGGGAAGGGCTGCGGGATCGATGAGCGACCCGTACAACAGTTTCGGATTCAAATTCGATACGACGCTGCGCGCCCGAATCTCTTCGCCTTTCTCGGTAACCACACCCACGGCGCGGCCGGCTTCGACCAGCACTTCGCGTACCGGACATGCAACTCGAATCTCCACGCCGCGCTCGGCTGCCGCTTTGGCCATGGCCTGGCTGATCGCCCCCATGCCGCCGATCGCATGCCCCCAGGCGCCTTTCTTGCCGTTGACCTCGCCTTGCGTAATTGCCGACGATACCGTCGAAACCGTACGCCGCTTTGATGGGCGCGCTCTCGAACCAGGCGTCCAAATAGTCCCCTGCAGATTTGACGAACAGATCGAGGAGTTCACGGCGCATGGGCATGTCGAGCTTGGCAATGCGTTTGCCCAATCGCGCACTGCGCAGCAATTCAGGCATGGCCGTGAGCCAGCTGCCGGCGGTGACATTCGGCGGCGTCTCGAGCACGAGGTCGCGCAGTACATCGGCGATCACTTCGAGGCGCTCGCCGTACAGGGCGAGCCGGGCGGCATCGCGCGCGGAGAACTTCGCCACTTCTCGTTCGGTCTTGCCGGCGCCGATCTTGAGATATTGGGTCGCGTCCAGCGGCAGAAAGTTCGCCAAGCCGCGCTCAACGACCCGCAAACCGTGCCGCGGCAGCTCCAGATCGCGGATGACCTTCGGATTGAGCAGCGACACGGTGTAGGCCGCCACGGAATTGCGGAACCCGGGATGAAATTCCTCGGTCACTGCCGCGCCCCCGACCACGCCGCGCTCGGCTGCCGCTTTGGCCATGGCCTGGCTGATCGCCCCCATGCCGCCGATCGCATGCCCCCAGGCGCCTTTCTTGCCGTTGACCTCGCCGCCTTACGCGGTTTCGCCGCGACGTCGGCCTTCTTGCCCCGGGGGGTTGCCATGAGCCGCGGAAAGCCCCCGTCGCACAGGGCATTGACCCAATCCTCGCACAAGGCGATTGCCTCGCGAGGTTTGAAAACCGCCGGGCTCAAGCTCAATTCCACCCAGAACCCGTCGAGCAGTGCGGACAGCGCGATCGCGGCCGGGCGCAGTCTGAACGGCCGTGCGGCGCCCGAGTCCACGAGTTGACCCAGCAACGACTCCAAGACGGATCGGTACTTGCCGTAGGTGCTGGTGTGCACGGCGCGTATTTCCGCCGAGTGCGCCACCATGCTCCAAAACACCAACCATACGTTGAATAACTGCGGATCGAGGATCTCCGGCGCGAACGAAGCGCGGAAGAAATTGCTCAATCGGTCGCGCGGCGAAACCGCCTTGTTTTCCGCCTGGCGGCGGATCGAGTCCAGCAAAGACAGCGCCAAGGATTCATACGTCTCCGCGATCAGGCCCGACTTGCTCGGAAAATGATGATTGATCAACCCGATGGAGACGCCGGCGGCGGCGCTGATTCGGCGCACCGACACGCCTTCATGGCCGAACTGCTTGAGGCAGCGCAAGGTCGCGTCCACCAGTGCCTCGCGGCGCACCGCGGGAGTCGCGCGGTGAAATTTCGGTACATGCCGCTTGGTTGCCATTGGTTTCCCTTTTTTCGGATTATACCGAAGCGGGGCCGAATGGCCCTTAAGTCGCATGCATGGGTCGGGAAACCGCTACGACGGCTGGTCGCCGACAAAGGCCCCGATTCGCTCGGTGACATAGCGCCTGATGTCCAGGTTCCAGTCTTCCATCGGGGCGTAATAACCCTGGGTGTGGACCCGCGACCGAATCCCATTCTGCACACCCTCGCATATCGCCCAATCTTGGCGATTGATCAAATCCCAAAAGTCCACGGCATCCGACGGATCGAAGCCGGGCTTCGCCATTTCATGAGCCTCGAACAAGAAATGGCAGGTGATATCGGTGCGTTCGGCGCCGCGGGGCTGCAGGATGAACGCCGCCACGTGATCGCAGGCCACGCTCAAGAATAAATTGGGGTAGGCGAGTTCGCCCTTGTGCCGTACCTGCTCGTCTGCATCGAGACCGGGAAAGGCGCGCCGCACGGTCGTGCCGCTGTGGGTGAAGGTATAGGCCCCCTCGCGGTGCGGGATTCCGCGGCTCCAATCGAGATTGGCGCCGCCGGCCTCACGGAAAGAAGGCACCACCGCGCACAGCTCCGGGTGAACTCCGCCGCAGTGGTAGCACTCGTTGTAATTCTCACAGAGGATTTTCCAATTTGCCGCAACCTCGTAACGGATGGTGGCGCCTATGCCTAGGTCGCCGAGCGGATAGCGCTGCAGCCGCTGCGGAATGCCGTTCAACTGGGCGGCGAAGGGTTTCGCCTCGGCAGGGGTCAAGTTCAGGAACACGAATCCGCCCCAGGTGTCGGCGCCCACCGGATATAGATGGAAGTCCTGCTTCTTGAAGCCGGCGGCGGCGCTCAAGTGCGGGGCGGCGACGAGCGCGCCGCTGAAGTCATAAGACCACTGATGGTAAGGGCAGACGATCATGCGTCCGCCGGTGATGCCGCCGGGCAGGGCCACACTCATGGCTTGCGTCTCTGCCGCGCTTCGGCACAGGCGCGACCCGCGATGCCGGCACACATTGTAGAAGGCCCGCAATTGACCTTCGCGATTGCGCACCAACAAAATGCTTTCGCCGAGCACGTCGAGCACCAGATGATCGCCCGGATTGGGCAATTCCGCTTCGCGGCAAACCGCGATCCATTCGCGGCAGAATATGTGCTCCTTTTCGGCTCGGAATACCTCCATGCTGCGATACCAGCTGGAGGGCAGAGCGGGTTCCAACTGCGCGGTGTTCATACCGGAAAATCCCTCGCGTAGGGCGCGGCCGCGGGTGCCGTATCGAACTCGCGCGCGTAGCGGTGGCCGCTGTGAACCGCGTGCACGATCGCTCCCGGTGCGAACGCATCGCCGATGCGCGTAACCGAATCGATACCGGCGTCCGCAAGATCCGATCCCTTCGCGATGAGCGCCTGATACAGATCGTCCCGCGGCGACCGGGCGCCAACGATGACCAGTGACCGGCACGCCAGGCGCTTCTCGGCGCCGCTGTAGACGTCCGCCATCGTCGCAGTTTCGCCGTCGAAGGCCGTCACCCGCTGCAGCGTGTGAATCGGCACGCCGGCCTTACCAAGAGCGCGGTGAACCAGCGGCAGTTCGTTGGTCATGAATGTCCAAGCCGACGCGTTGCCCGCCGTCGTCACATAAGCCACATCGCCCACCGAGGCCGCCAATTGCAGGGCGATGGCGCCCGCCAGGTAGTAGTTGTCGAAATCGAATACGACGACGGGCCCCTGCGGCACGACGCCGGCGGCGAGGTCATCGGGCGTATAGACCGTCGGTCCGTCGAGTTCACCGACCGGAAACTCCAAGGTGGAAAACAACATCTTGGTCCAACGCGCGCCGGTCGCAATGACGACGTGGCGGTGTTCGAGTCCCAGGATATCATCCACGCCCAGCGCGCTTCCGGGATACATGTTGACGTTCGGCCTCTCGCGCAGCTGCCCTAGACGCCAATCGGCCACGCGGCCCCAGGTCTTGAGCCCCGGCAGCGCGGTTTCGAACCGCAGGCGGCCGCCGAATTCGTTTGCCGAATCCGCGATCGTCACGGAATAGCCGCGACGGGCGAGCGTCGTGGCGCATTCGAGCCCCGCCGGACCGCCGCCGACGATCAAGATGGACGAGTCGCTCGCCGGCGGCGCGAATCGTTCCGGATGCCAATCGCGCCGCCATTCTTCGCCGGCGGTCGGATTCTGGGTGCAGCGCACGGGCACGCCGTCGTGCCAGCTCGAGATGCAGATGTTGCAACCGATGCATTCGCGGATCTCGTGCTCTCGACCTTCGTTGATCTTATTCGGTAGGAATGGGTCCGCGATGGAAGGTCTGGCGCCGCCGATCAAATCGAGAATGCCGCGCCTTACTTGCGAGACCATCACGTCCGGAGAAGTGAAGCGGCCGACGCCCACGACCGGCCGTTTGGTCAATTGCTTGACGAAATTCACGATGGGTTCGTGGCTGCCTTCGGGCGAGAACCGCGACGGCGCGCAATCGGTCGGGCTGGAATCCATTTTGACGTCCCAGAGATCCGGGATGTCGGCGAGCAGCGCCACCACTTCGTGCGCCTCGGAGGCGGCGTTCTTGCCCGGCCGGCCGCGCAGTTCTTCCACGCTGATGCGCAGGGCAACGGCGCATTTGTCGCCGACGGCGTCGCGCGTCACGCTCAGGAGTTCCCGCACCAGGCGCACTCGATTCTCGATCGAACCGCCGTAGGCGTCGGTGCGGCAGTTGTATTCGGGCAGCAGAAACTCGTAGGGCAGATAGCCCATGCCGGCGTAGACGTAGACGATGTCGAACCCCGCCTGCATGGCGCGGCGCGCACCGGCCGCCTGCCAGCGCAGCAGATCCTGGATGTCGGCGTTGTCCATGGTTCGCGGGCGCAGGTTGCCCATGAACCCCAGATGGGTCGACAGCCAGGGCATGCCCGACGGCGACAGCGGTGCTATCCGGCTCGTGCGGTTCAGCGTGCACGCGCCGCCATGCCACAGCTCGACTCCGGCCAATGATCCGTGTCGATGGACGGCGTCGGTCATCAATGCGTGGGAGCGGATGTCTTTGTCGTCCCAGAGGATCGCGAACGGCAGCGGGGAGTCATCCGAGCTCGGATGTATCGAGACCGCGCCGGTGCATACCACGCCCCAGCCGCCTTCCGCCTTGGTCTCGCGGAAAGCCGCGCGCACCTGCGGCAGAGAATTGGTCATGCCGCTCGCGTGCGGCACCTGATAGAAGCGATTCGGTGCGGTAACGGGTCCGATACGCACCGGTTCGAACAAAATATCGAAGCGCGGATTGCGCGCCATGGCGGGATCCCTTGATTCTCGAGGCTGCCGAATGTGCGCAGAGTAATTGATCGATCGTACAGTAGCAACTCGAGGCCGAACGGCCGCGATCCGGCGAGCGGCGGCGCACGCGGTCCGGGGGCAGGCGAAGGTCCGTGAACTCAGGCTGCGCGGAAAGCCCGAAAATCAAGTCCGAGCGCGCTCGCGACCGCCTCGTGCGTCAACTGACCGGCATGAACATTGAGGCCGCGGGCCAATCCCGGATCATTGACGATGGCTTGCCGCCAGCCGTGATCGGCGAGCGCCCTCACATAGGGCAGCGTGGCATTGGTCAGTGCAAACGTCGAGGTGCGCGGCACGGCGCCGGGCATGTTGGTGACGCAGTAGTGAATCACGCCGTCGAGAACGTAGGTCGGCTCGGCGTGAGTGGTGGGTCGGCTGGTTTCGAAACAGCCGCCTTGATCGATGGCGATATCGACCAGCACCGCGCCCGGCTTCATCGTCTTGACCATCGCGCGAGTCACGAGCTTCGGTGCGGCTGCCCCCGCTATGAGCACGGCGCCGATGACGAGGTCGGCGTCGCGCACGAGTTCTTCGATCGCATGAGCGGTCGAGTACACGGTCTTCAGTTGACTACCGAAAGTGGCCGACAGCCCCCGCAGTCTTTTGACCGAGCGATCGACCACGGTCACGTCGGCACGCAGGCCCACCGCCATTTCCACGGCGTGGGTGCCGGAAACGCCGCCGCCCAGCACGACGACCTTGGCGGGCGCCACGCCGGGTACGCCGCCCAACAGCACGCCGAAGCCGCCGTTGGCCTTCTGCAGGCTGTTGGCGCCCACCTGCACCGACATGCGTCCCGCGACCTCGCTCATCGGCGTGAGCAACGGCA
>WNFL01357973.1_pt2 | contig 36420 bp, 19 predicted proteins | sample 5400361 | NCBI WGS metagenome assembly WNFL01 (sample SAMN13153351, study PRJNA577476) | soil metagenome | isolation source: 40 cm soil on Douglas fir-dominated hillslope | place: USA:California | collected 2013-09-17
GTCGGCGGGACTTCCGTCTCGGTGGGGGTGGGTGTGGCTGTTGGCGGCACGTCCGTCTCAGTCGGGGTGTGGGTGGCTGTCGGCGGGACTTCTGTCTCGGTCGGGGTGGGTGTGGCTGTTGGCGGCACGTCCGTCGCGGTCGGGGTGCGGGTGGCCGTCGGCGGGACTTCCGTCTCGGTCGGGGTGGGTGTGGCTGTGGGGATTGAAACCGTTACACCGCGCACGTCATCCAGTTTGAAGGAACCGGCGTCGCCGGGGAACTCGAAGCCATAGCCGCGCGTACGGGTCAGCAGCGGGGTTGCGTTGCTGGCTGCGCCTGCAGGCTGGGAAGCGCTGGAGACAAAATCTGCAAACGGCAGGGTGACTTGTTTCCAGGAGCTGGAGTCGTCGACGAAGCTCGTTTCGAAGCGCTGGGAAACATCCGGGCCCTGGTAGACGCGCACGTAATCTACGTTCATCGTCTGCGGGAAGCTGGTCGTGCCGTCCGGGTTACCGGGCCAGCCGCCGCCGACGGCGATGTTCATGAGCAGGAAGAAGGGTTTGTTGAAGACCCATTCCTTGCCGGCGGGCAGGTCCGAGGGATCGGCGCTGAAGTATTGCGAGCCGTCGAAGTACCAGCGGATCTGGGTGGGTTCCCATTCGATGCCGTAGGTGTGGTAGGCGTTGTGCAGGGTGACACCTGTCTCGTAGGGGCCGCTGCCGATGCCGGAACCGCCGGAGTAGCCTGGGCCGTGCATGGTACCGTACAGCCTCTGCTGCTCGCTGGCTTTGCCGATGTTTTCCATGATGTCGATCTCACCGGAACCGGGCCAGGGATTGGTTTCGATGTCGTTGCCGAGCGTCCAGAAGGCGGGCCAGATGCCCTGCCCATAGGGGATCTGGATGCGCGCTTCGGCGCGCCCATAGGCAAAGTCGAACTTGTCCTTGGTCAGCAGGCGGGCCGAGGTGTAAGCGCACTGTTGTAGCGGTGGGTTACCGACACTGGTACCCGGGCCATAGGTGCATTGCAAGCCTGGGTCGCTACTTGACTTGGCGGTAATCACCAGGTGGCCGGAACCGTCCACCGCGGCATTATCGGTGCTGTTGGTATAGTATTCCCATTCGTTGTTGCCCCAACCGTGGCCACCAATGTCGTGGTTCCAGTTGTTGGCATCGGGAGCCGTGCCGGTGGAACCGCTGAACTCGTCGCTCCAGGCAAGGGTCCAGTCGCCGGGAATGGCGTCGGCCTGGCCGTCGAGCAGTTTGACTTTGACCGCCTGGCCCGAGTTGCTGCCCTTATACCAGAAGCGCAGGGCGTTGTAACCCGAGAGGTCGCGAGCGGTGTCCAACAGGCGCGTTAGGCTCGAGGCGGAGGGGTAGCCGCCGGAGAGGATGTGTGTGAGAGATGCCTGCCCGGGAATGGCATTGGGATCACTGGACAGCAGCGTATCGCGGCTGAGGCTGATGCTATCCATCGGGTTGCTGAACAAACGTGCCGAAACGGGCAGGTTGTTCTCGAAATCGTCAATGATGGAGGGATCGGCTACGGTGGTGTTGATCACACCCAGGGTGGCCCAATATTTCCAACCCAGGCTTGCGCCGCTGGGGCTGGAGAGTGTAAAGGTCATCGTCTTGGTGGCAGCAACGACACCATCGTTGAGCGTTTGCACGACCACGGTCTTATATTGCTCACCGCTGTTGAAGGCCAGATCGCCGATGGCATTGCTGTTGTTATAGTTGATGCCAGCCACGGCCGTGTTCGGTGTGACGGTGTAATGAACAGTCACAGTGGATGTGGCGGGGGCATTCAGCCAGACTTTGACGATGATCGGGTCGCCTTCGTTCGCGCCGTAGGCATAGGCCGCGGACTCGACGCGCAGCGTCAGCGGGTGGGTGGAAAGGTCGCCGTACAGGCTGTAGTCAGAGATGTAAGCAATTTTTGCGCCCGTACCGGCTCCGAAGCCAAAGGCATAGCCGGAGACCTGCGTCAGGTTCAGGCCGTCGTTGGGCGCGCCGCCGGGCTGGAAGTCGGTGCGGCGCTGGAAGGCCGAGAACGGGATGTGGAAGTTCTTCCAACCGCTGTAGTCATCGTCGAAGCGGTAGTACCAGCGCTCGGCCGAATCGCCAGCGTTGCCAAGCTGCTGGTTGTCGAAGATCTCGGTCTGGATGGTGGTGCCGGTATTGTTGCCGTATACCCAGAAGCTGACACCGTCATAGCGGCTCCAGTCCTGGCTGACCCAGTCGTTGTCGTCGGCCAGGGCGTGGGTGAAACCGCCCCAGGCGCCGATATTGTAGTCGATCTGGAGCAGGGATTTATTCCCGCTCTGGCCGGGGACGGCCAGCGGGTCGGTATCCGGAATGCTCACGGTGGAAAGCGTGACGTTGTTGTTCTCGCTGCCCCAGGTGGCAAAGTTGATGCCGGTGCCAAAGGCGTTGTAGCGAATGGCCGCGCCGGTGCTGTAGTCGTCGACGATCTGGGTATCGGGCGCGGGGTCGTCATCCAGGATGCTCAAAACAGCTGTGGAGGGCGTGCCAAGATCAGCAGCGCTTGGGTTGGAGAGTGTCAAATTAACAGTCGTGGGAACGTTGTAAACTCCATTGTCTGCGGTGGCAACCATAAAGGTCTTGCTGGTTTCACCCGCGGCAAAGTTAAGCGTCCCAGAAGCAGCCGTGTAATCGGTACCAGCAAGAGCCGTGCCGTTGGATGTAGCATAATCCACGGAGGTGGCGACTGTGGTGGCTGTGCTCAGATTAACGGTGATCGTGGCAGTGTCGCCTTCGCTGACGCTGTAGGTGGAGGCGCTAAATTTGACTTTTGGCACAATCACGCCGCCACCACCGCCATACGGGGCGATGTTATCCATCCAGAAGGAACCCGAGCCGCCGGGGGCAAGGATCGAGTAACCCCAGATGACGCTGGTATCGATATTGTCACCCAGCGCTGCGCCGGGGTTGTAATCGGTGCGCTTGAAGAAGCTGCTCCACGGAATGCTGACGAAGCGCCAGCCGCTGGAATTATCCGTAAAGTTGTACTGGAAGAGGTCCGAAGCGCCGGCATTGGGGCCAAGTGTTTTGAGCTCAACACCAATCGTCTTGGAAGTGCCATCGCCCTTATACCAGAAGCTCAAGCCCTGATAGTGGCTCCAGTCGTCTGATGTTGTAAAGGGATGCGTAATACCACCATAATCGCTGATGTTGTAAGTAACGGCAGCAACATCGTTGCCGGCCTGTGCGGGCACATTGGGCACGCTATCGGCGGTCGTACCCAATGAAACCGACGAACCACCGGGACGGGATACCGCTCTCGAAGTCGAAGGTGGTGCCGAAGCCGGTCACGCTGACTTCGTCCATGGCGAAGCTGCCGTCAGCAACGGGCAACAGAATTGAGTACCCCCAGACCACCGTCAGGTCAGGGCTATCGCCCAGGGCTGCGCCGGGGTTATAGTCGGTGCGTTTGACAAAGCCATTGAATGGGAGCACGAAATAACGCCAGCTGCTCGAATCATCGGTGAAGCTGTAAACAAAGCGGTTGGAATATCCGCCGACATTGGTGCCTGCCGTCTTTAATTCCACCTTCGTGGTCATGCCGGTGTTGCTGCCTTTATACCAGAAGCGCAACGCGTTGAAACCGCTGAGATCTACGCTGGATGCAAAATCGCGGCTGACGCCGGCATAGCCAGGCCCGCCGCCCCAACTGCCCGAAGTGGCGATGTGGTAGGTGACACTAGCCACGGTGGTGCCATTCATGGGCGGGACGGTGGGCAGGTTATCGGTGGCGGTGCCCAGGCTGATTGTGGTGCTCGAGCCGGACCCGTCCCACGAGTCGGCGAAGGCCACGAAGCCCGATGGGATGCCGGACTCAAAATTGTCCAAAAACGGTAGCGAGCTATCGTCATCGATAATCGTCAGCACGGCTGTGTTGGGCGTACCCAGGGTAGCCGCGCTTGGGTTGGAAAGCGCCAGGTTGACAGTTTTGGAGGAGGTGAAGACGCTGTCATTCGTGATCGGCACCGCGAAGGTCTTGGTCGTTTGGCCTGCGGCGAAGTTCAAGGTGCCGGAAGCGGCCGTGTAATCGGTGCCGGCAACGGCCGTGCCGTTGGATGTAGCATAGTCCACGCTGACCGGACTGCTGGACACCGAATCCAGGTTGACGGTGATGGTGGCGCTGCCGTCAGCCTCGTTGACGCTGTAAGTGGCCGAGCTGAACTTGGCATGGGGCAAGCCGCCGCCACCGCCATAGGCCGCGACGTCATCGATGGAGAAGCTGCCTGCCGCGCCGCCCGGGATCAGGAAGGAGTAACCCCACATCACGCTGTGGTTGATCGAGTCGCCCAGCCCGGCGCCGGGGTTGTAGTCGGTGCGCTTGGTAAAGCTGCTCCACGGAATGCTGAAGTAGCGCCAATCGCTGAAGTTATCGGTAAAGCCATATTCAAAGTGGTTGGAAGCGCCCGCACTTGGGCCATCCGTCTTGATCTCGACGCGCATGGCTGCGCCGGTGTTGCCACCCTTGTACCAGAAGCTGAAGCCCTGGAAGTTGAACCAGCTTTGGGAGCTGCTAAAGTCCTGGGTGACGCCGGCATAACCGGGACCGCCACCCCAACTGCCGGAGGAAGCAACGTTGTAAGTGACCGTTGCTACAGTGGTGCCGTCCTGGGTCGGGACGGTGGGTAGATCGTCGCTGGGGTAGGTCAATGCCAGCGTAGTAGCTGACCCGGAACCATCCCACGAGTCGGCGAAACCGACGAAACCCGCCGGGGGACCGCTGGGCTGGAAGTCGGTGACCGGGGAGGAATAACCGGTTACGCTGATTTCATCGATGGAGAAGCTGCCGCTGGTAACCGGCAGCAGGATCGAGTAACCCCAGACCAGGGTCAAGTCCGGGGTGTCGCCCAGCGCCGCGCCGGGGTTGTAGTCGGTGCGTTTGACAAAGCTGCTGAACGGGATGGCAAAAAAGCGCCAGTCGCTCGAACTGTCGGTGAAGCTGTAGACGAAGCGGTCAGAATATCCGCCAACATTTGTGCCGGCAGTCTTCAATTCCACTTGCGTGGCCATGCCGGTGTTGCTGCCCTTATACCAGAAGCGCAGCGCCTGGTATTGGCTCAGATCCTTGGTAGCCGTGAAATCACGGGTGACGCCGGCATAGCCGGGCCCGCCGCCCCAACTGCCGGACGTGGCAATATTGTAGGTGACGCTCGCAACCGTGGTGCCGGCCATGGCCGGGATGGTGGGCAAGTCGCTGGTGGCGGTGGATAACGAAAGTGTGGTGCTCGAGCCGGAGCCATCCCACGAATCGGCAAAACCGACGAAACCGCTCGGGATACCGCTCTGGAAATCGTCCAGGAAGGGTAGGGGCGTGTTAGGATCGGCTGCCGGCGCATTGGATGCCGCCGATCGGCCAATCGCGGAAGCTAAGCCTGATTGCGCAAGCGCAAAGAGTAATACTCCGCAAAGCATGCTTACCTTGAATAGTAAAAATCTTCGCTGGGACATGGGGTGCAACCTCCTGGGTAGACGGGTAGACTAATCACGCCTCGAAAGATCGAGACTGCCTGTAACGATACCTTACAAAGCTGCAAGCTTCCTGTACCAGGCGCACCCGTTTTAGCAGAAAACGCACATTCCATGTTTATCGCGATTTGTTTTGATATTCCCGGGCGTCGAGAAGTATAATTTCAATGAGCCCCGCTCTTTCCGATCCGTTGTAGTCCTGGTTTCAATAGTTCATCCCGAATCTCTTTATGGGACGGGATCTGGAGTCATCTTGAACCATCTGCTCAAGCCCGCAAACAGGCGTCCTATCATTGGTGTGCTGGCAAGCTGGCAGGTGTATGCCAGGACGTTGAACACCCTGCTCAGCCTGATCCTGCGGGGACTTGGTGACGCTGCCCGGGCTCGTGAATGTAATACCCTGATGGCTTGCGGGCTGGTATCCGATTTTTCGACCAGCATCCGTGCCGCCTGGCCTCTACTCTCGCCCGAAATGGACTTTTTACCGGTCGGTCACTGGAACACGGACGGCCTGATTGTGATCGCCCCGCTCGAATCGGACAGCGCCCAATCGCAATACATTCGCGAGCTGCTCGAGATCGGGCACCCACTGGTGTTTGTGGAGACTTCCGAAATGGGGCCCGCCGTGTGTGTGGATAACGCGGGCGGTATTCGCCAGGCGCTGGCGCACCTGAAAGCGCACGGTCACCAGCGCATTGCCTTTATCGGCGGTGAAACCGGGCGCCAGGGGGATAGCCTCGAGAGGTTGCAGGCCTTCCAGGCGGGTTGTCGAGAACTGGGCCTGAAAAGCACCTCGCGACTTTTATGTGACGGGCACTTTACCACCCCCGGCGGCTATGCCGCGATGCGCCAGATCCTTGAGAACAAGGCCCGCTTTACGGCAGTATTGGCCTGTAATGACGAATCAGCTGTGGGAGCCATGCAGGCCCTGCGCGAGTCCGGGCGGCGCATTCCTCAGGATGTGGCAGTGATCGGGTTTGATAACCGCTTCGAAGCCCGCACTCAGGACCCGCCGCTCACCACCATCAACCAGCCGGCTTATGAAATCGGCTGGCAATCCCTGGAATTGATGCTGCTCCGCCTTGCACAGCCCGGGCAAGTAAATGCTGATGCAGTCACCCGGGTCTCGACTCAACTGGTCATCCGCGAATCGTGCGGGTGCAAACCCGGCTCGATATCCACCAGCCCCTCTTACATTGGTATTCCGCAATCTGACTGGAGTGAATCCATCAGCACGGCGGTCTTTGCCCAGGTGGGCCAGCTTCGTCTGGAAACTATCCACAAATTATCCGTCGGACTGGTGGATGGTTTTGTGCTCAGCCTGGAGCAGGCGGATCCTGCTCCCTTCCAGGCCGCCCTGCAGGAAACCCTGGAACAGGTCAAGACGCTTGATGAAGATGCCCATGCCTGGCAGGTGGCGATCCAGTACCTGCGCCAGCGCTGGCTGGAACTGAACGGAGCGGGGCCGCAAGACGGGCAGGTACCCGCTCCCCAAATTCGGGCACAATCTCCAAACACCGCAACCGCTCCCGACGTGCTGGAATGGCTCGACCAGGCGCGCATGTCGATCAGCGCATGCGCCCAATACCAGCTTTTGCGCTTTTTTTCCCGTCAAAATACCTTTACCCAGCAGCTCAGCCTGATGTCTGCCGAATTGAGTGAAACGGTGGAACTGGGCCCCATCCAGGCGATCCTGGATCGCTACGTGCCCGGATTGGGGATTCGGCATGCCCGGTTGGTGCTGTTCGAGCCCGGCCTGCCGGATGCCGGGCAAAGCGAGCTGGACCCCGTAGCCTGGAGTCTGTTGCTCGAAACGGATGCCGGGGCCAGCGGGAGCTTTTCGCAGCGCTTTCCTACGCGTAGTTTTCCACCTGCAGGGCTCTACCCGGATGTTCCATCCTACCAGCTTGCCCTGCTCCCGCTGCTAATTCAGAAAAAACCGGCCGGATTTGTGGCCTTCGATGCGGCCACCCTCGGCCCGTGCCTGGCCGTGGTCCGCCAAGTGGCCTCGAGCCTCGAAAATATCCGTCTGTACCGCGAGGCTGCCGAAGGCCGCCAGCTTGCCGAAGAAGCCAGCCGCCTGAAAAGCCGTTTTCTCTCCACTGTGAGCCACGAACTGCGCACCCCTCTCAACCTGATCGTCGGCTGGAGCGAAATGCAGCTAAATGAATCCGGCGCCGATGCTGCCAAATTTGCCGGGCGCATCCACACGAGCGCCCAACACCTCGGGCGCTTGATCCGTGACGTGCTCGACCTGGCCAGCAGTGACGCCGGTCAACTGCGCCTGACTTGTGAACCGCTCAACCTGGACGAAGCCCTGCAAATGGTCATCGAAACCGGCCAGCAACTGGCCGCCGAAAAAGGCCTGGATTGGAAAACGAATATCCCCGCGCAACTGCCGCTCGTGTGGGGTGACCGCACCCGCCTGCAACAAATTACACTCAACCTGATCAGCAATGCCATCAAGTTCACGGCCCAGGGCTGGGTAATGTTGCAGATCAGCGTGCTGGATGGTCAGGTGGAAGTGGCCGTGCGTGATACGGGCCTGGGTATTTTGCCCGCTGAACAGGCATGGATTTTCGATGAGTTTCGCCAATCGGAGCGCACTACGTCGCGCGGCTATGGCGGGTTGGGACTGGGGTTGGCAATTTGCAAGCGGTTGGTGGAATTACATGGAGGCGAAGTGGGCATCCACTCCACCGGCGAGGAGGGCGCAGGCTCCACTTTCTACTTCCGCATACCCATCCTCGAAAATGCCGGGCCTGCGCCGGCATCCTCGCAGGACAAAGTGTTGATTCTCACCGGCAAGGCCGAGGCCGGCGAGCCGATTCGGGCACGCTTGCAACGGGCCGGGTTTGCGGTGGAGCAGCAGGCGGTGGACGATGTGCCGGACTGGCTCTCACGGCTCCTGGTTTCCCCACCCGGCGCGATGGTGCTGGATGAACCACTGGCCGCCAAATACGGCTGGGAACTGCTCAAGGTGTTCAAGGGCAACCCGGGCACAGCCAATATCCCGGTGCTGTTCTACTCACTGGACGGTGAAAGCGAGACCGGCTCCATGCTGGCGCTCGATTACCTGATGAAACCCGTCGGCTCTGGTGAATTACTCCAGGCCCTGGCGCGCCAGGGGTGGGTCAGCGGCGAGCAAGGCCAGGCCAAAACCATCCTGGTCGTGGATGATGACCCCGGTATGTTGGAGATGAATACTCGCATGATCCAGGCGCATTTCCCCGGCCATCGCATTCTCAAAGCCCGTGATGGCCGCGTCGCGCTTGAAATTCTCAGCAAAGAGCAGGTAGATCTGGTGTTGCTGGATTTGATGATGCCCGAGGTGGATGGCTTTGGCGTGCTGGCCCAAATGCGCGAGTGGCGATCGACCCGCGAAACGGCCGTGATCGTGCTGACAGCCAAGACTCTCACCGACGCGGATATGGCCCGCTTGAGCCAGGGCGTGGCAATGGTGATGGGCAAAGGGCTCTACGGCGCGCAGGAAATGTTCGCGCATATCGAGGCAGCCCTGGCGCACAGTAACAGGCTGGGCAGCGAATCCCAAAGGCTGGTTCGCAAAGCAATGGCTTATATACACGAGAATTATGCCGGGAGTATTACCCGCGAGGAGCTTGCCCGGTACGTCAACGCCAGCGACGGACACCTGGCGCGTTGTTTTCGCCAGGAAACCGGCCTGACCCCGATGATTTATCTTAACCGTTACCGTATCAATCAGGCCCAGGCGCTGCTGGCTACCAGCCGGCAGAGCGTTACCGCGATTGCGCTGGGCTGCGGGTTTTCTGGTGTCAATTATTTCAGCCGCGTTTTTCGGCAGGAAACGGGGCTGTCGCCGCTGGCCTACCGGCGCAAACACCAGCCATAGGCGGCCCGGATCAGCATTGCGGTATTATGTTATGGTTCTACCGTTTTTAAACACGAAGGACACGACCCCCACTGACGAACGTGGGCCAGGCGGTCGCCAAGGAAAACCCTGTGAAATTAAGGCACATTAATCCTTTGGTGTCCTTTGTGGTTAGGCTTTTCCCGTCAGAAACGGGAGAGCCGGCATTATTTTCGGCGACCGCCTTTATTGTTATCTGTCCATCGAGGCACCCTCATGACCATCAAAAAACTTAAAAAAGAGCGCCTGACCATCGGTGTGCTGGCCGGCTGGCAGGCCTACGAAGGCACGCTCAACAGTTTTCTCGACCCGCTGATCAACGGCATCCAGGTGGCGGCCCGCGAGCGCGCCTGCAACCTGCTGTTGGCCTGCGGGGTGGGGCACCGTGGCGATTACCGGCCAGACGACATCCACCCCGCCTGGCCGATCCTGATGCGTGATACGGACTTTGTGCCGGTCGGGCCGTGGAACACGGACGGGCTGATCGTGATGCCTCCGCTGCGCTCCGAACTGCGCTCGCAGTACCTGCAGGAACTGATCGGGAGCGGCTTCCCGGTAGTCTTCGTCTCACCCGGGGAGCAGGGCCCGACGCTGGTCTTCGATAACGAAGACGGCATCCGCCAGGCCATCGCGCACCTGGTCGAACACGGCCATGAACGCATCGCCTTCATTGCCGGTCTCACCGAAGGTTCCTCCGACAGCGAATATCGGCTCAACGCATACCGGGCGGTCATCGCCGAATATGGGTTGGACGCCGATCCGCGCCTGGTCGCGGCCGGCGGGTTTTATACTCCCGGCGGCTACCGGGCCATGCAGCAGATCATCGCTTCAGGTGTCCCGTTCAGCGCGGTGCTGGCCTTCAATGACGAGTCGGCCATTGGCGCGATGCAGGCGCTGCGCGAAAGCGGGCGCCGTATCCCCGAAGACGTGGCCATCATCGGTTTCGACGACCGGCTGGAGGCCCTGGCGCAGATGCCGCCGCTCACCAGTGTGCGCCAGCCATTGGTGGAGATGGGCTACCAGGCGCTGGAGCTGCTGCTTAAATACATCCGTAAGGAGAAAGGCCGGCCCGAAATCATCCGTGTGCCGGCGCAGCTTGCTATCCGCAAATCGTGCGGCTGCCGGCCCGGCGGCGAGACGCTCAGTGATCCATCTCCGCTGGCGGCCGCGGGAGGTGCGGATGTCCCGGCCGCGCACCGCCTGGCCACTTCCATGCAGGCTGCCCTGCCTGCCAAAGAACGCTCCTTGGACCCGGGCGAGGTGCGTGCCTACTGCCAGCGCCTGGCCGAAGCCCTGCTGGCCAGCCTCGACTTGCGTGACCCTGGGTTCTTTTATGCCGTACTCATCGAAGTATTGATGCGCGTAGAATCTGCGGACGAGGACCCGCATGATTGGCAGGCGGTCATCTCCGTGCTCCAGCAGAACCTGCCTTGCCTGCTGCCGGACACACTGCCCAGGGCAGAGGCCGAAGGGATGCTGCACCAGGCGCGCATCGTCATCAGCGAAAGCGCCCAGCGCCGCTATATCCGCAATGTGGTGCTGCAATTCGAGATTACCGACCAGCTCGGGCGCATGAGCGCGCGCCTGCATACTGCCTTCGACGAGAGCCATATTTTCGAAATCCTGGGCGAAGTCCTGCCGCGTTTGGGGATCCAGCACGCCCACGTCGCCCTCTTCGAGCCGGAAGAAAAAGAGAACGACCCCGTGGCCTGGAGCCGGCTGCGCACCCTGGCCGGCGCGGTGGGAATGCAGTCCGTGCCCGAGCGCTTCCCCAGCCGCGCATTCCCGCCGCAGGACCTGCATCCAGACGCTATGCCGTTCCAGTTGGTATTACTGCCGCTGATCATCCGTGAGGGGGTCTCGGGCTACATGGTCTTTGACGCCGACAGGCTCGAGCCGTGTGCGGCCATCGTCCGGCAGGTGGAATCGGCGCTGCGCAGCGCCCGGCTGTACCAGGATGCCGCCGAGGGCCGCCGCCTGGCCGAGGAAGCCAACCGCTTGAAGGGCGGCTTCCTTTCGATGGTCAGCCATGAACTGCGCACGCCGCTCAACCTGATCGTGGGCCTCAGCGAAATCCTGATGCGCGAGCCTGGGCCGGATCAGCTGCCCTTGCCTGCGCCTTACTGGCAGGATGTCAAACGCATCCACGGCAGCGCGCAGCACCTGGGTTGGCTGATCCGAGACGTGCTCGATATGGCCAGCAGCGAGGCCGGGCAGTTGCGCCTGGTCTACGAGCAGGTGGACCTGAGCGTGGAATTGCGCGCTGTAGCTGAGGTGGGCGAGCAGCTGGCACGCGAAAAAGGCCTGGAATGGCGGGCCGATATTCCCGCCGAGCTTCCGGCCATCTGGGGCGATCACACGCGCCTGCGGCAGGTGATCATCAACCTGGTGAGCAACGCGGTCAAGTTCACTGCGCGGGGCAGGGCCGCCGTGAGCGCCGAGGTGCGCGATGACAAAGTGGTCGTATCGGTGACGGACACCGGCCTGGGCATCGCGCCCGAGGAACAGGCCGTCATCTTCAACGAATTCCGGCAGTCGGAACGGACGATGGCACGCGGTTACAGCGGCATGGGGCTCGGGCTGGCGATCTGCAAACGCCTGGTGGAGTTGCACGGCGGGACGATTGGGGTGGTTTCGTCCGGTGAAGAGGGGGCCGGCTCGACGTTCTTTTTCACACTGCCAGTCTGGGGCCAGCAGGACGCCGCACTCCATCAACAGCAGGCGGAATTCGCGCCGGGATATTCGCAGCGTTCCGTCTTGGTCCTCTCGGCCAATGCCAGCAGTATCGAGCGCGTGCGCGATTACCTTGCGCGCCAGGGCTTCGAGGTGGAAGCGCTGTTGGTGGAGTCGAATGCCGACCTGCGCTCGCGCCTGCTGGAATCACCGCCCGGCGCACTGGTGCTGGACCTTAACCTGGCTTCGGAACGCGGCTGGGAAATATTGAGAATTCTAAAGAGCAGCCCAAGCACCCTGGACGCGCCGGTGCTGTTCTATTCGCTGTCGGTGGAGAGCGGCGCAGGTTCGTGGCTGGAAATGGACTACCTGACCAAGCCGGTCAGCATGGACGAGCTGGCGCAGGCATTGGCCCGCCAGGGCCTGCTCGCCGGCGGCGAAGAGAAGACGATTTTGATCGTCGATGATGATGCCGGCATCCGCGAGATGAATGCCCGTATCGTCCAGGCCCAGTCGGCGAGCCACCGTGTCTTGAAAGCGCGTGATGGCAGGGAGGCGCTGGAAATCATGCGACACCGGCCTGTGGACCTGGTGCTGCTGGATCTGATGATGCCCGAACTGGACGGTTTCGGTGTGCTGGAGGCCATGCGTGAGGGGGAAATGACGCGCGACATTCCGGTCATCGTCCTGACGGCCAGGCTGCTGACTGAAGTGGACATGTTGAAGCTGAACCGCGGCGTGGCCACGGTGCTCGAAAAAGGCATGTTCAGCGTCGAGGAGACGCTGGTGCATATCGAAGAAGTGCTGGCGCTCAATCATAAACTTGGCAGCGAGGCCCAGCGGCTGGTGCGCAAAGGCATGGCCTACCTGCACGAACATTACAGTGAATCGCTCACACGCGACAGCATCGCGCGTTACGTGGGCGTCAGCGAAGATTATCTGACGCGCTGTTTCCAACAGGAGCTGCGCATGCCGCCCATGACGTACCTAACCCGTTACCGTATCAACCAGGCCAAAACATTATTAGCCTCCGGAGGGATGAGCGTGGCTGAAGTGGCCGAAGCGGTCGGGTTTTCAGGAGAAGTCTATTTCAGCCGCGTCTTTCGGCGCGAGGTGGGGGTGGCGCCGGGCGCCTACCGGCGCGGGCAGAGGTAGATTTGTAGTAGCGACTTCAGTCGCTTTCCTCTACACAATAAGCGACTGAAGTCGCTACTACGGCATGTCAGAAATAGTCAAAAACAGGACGCCAGTGTGTATGTTTTATGCTGGCGTCTTTGCTATCCTATAAATAGCCGGCAAGCGCTGGCAACTTATCAATTTTTGACCCCCAGGAGATTGTCATGTACCCTACACCTTCGGCTCGCGTTTCACGAAACCGCATCACATTGATTACAAGTATTGCGGTCAGCCTATCCATATTGTTGGGTCTGCTCACCGTATCTGGCTCGCTCTCAGTCCAGGCGGCGCCCCTGGCTGCCGTTGTAAACGTAGGGGCTGGTAGTTACAATACCACCCTGCCGGTCGGCGGCGGTGTGCCCTCCAACAACGCCGGCGGGGCGGTGGCGCCGAAGATTACGGCCAACGTCACCGGCCCGATCCCCACCAATGACTGGTGGTCGTCACTGGTCTGGCAGCGTTACCCCACCAATCCCTACGGCGAGAACCTGTACGCCTTACCGCTTTCACTGCATGCCAAGGCCAACGGTATGGGTATCAGTTACATCAACACCGCATCGATCTCAACCGGCTCGCCAACCTACATCGGTGAATATCACTTCACCTACAACGAAGACTTCACCGCCGGGCTGGCCGGGTTGAACTCACCCGACTCGAAGGTAGACGGCTATTCGGATTGGACCGTGACCGCTTCGCTCTCCGACGGCACCAATACGCTGAAATCCACCTTCGGACACGGCCTACCCTTTGCCTATTTCACCAAGACAGGTGGCAATGCCCTGCTGACGTTCGTTTCCACCCCCACCGTCTGGTCGAACAGCGGCGGTGTCGTTGGCGTGACCATCAACGGCCATCACTACGGCATCTTCGGACCGGCCGGCTCCACCTGGACGGTCTCGAACGCGATCTTGCAGTCCAGCCTGGCAGGCAAGAACTATTTCTCGATTGCCACCCTGCCGGATAACACTGCCGCGACACTCAGCTTCTACCAGAGCCGCGCATATGCCTTCGTCACCAACACGGCTGTGACCTGGAACTATAACGCGGCCACCGCCCAGGTGACGACCACGTATACAGCTACAACGACTGTCATGGAAGGCACCAACACATCTACCCTGTTGGGCATGTACCGCGTCCACTGGCTGAACAGCACCGCATCGCTCACCAGCTACTCCTACGCCGGGCCGCATGGCGTGATTAAAGTACACGACGGTAACTCTTTCAGCACCACCCTGACCTTCAACGGTGTGCTGCCGGGCATGCCCGATGCTGGCGATTACGACCGCACGCGGCTCAATAACTATATCAACGACTTTATCAACGCCGGAAACATGTTCCCGGCTGGCACCGGCACCTATTGGACCGGCAAAAATCTGACGCGTGCCGGGCATTTGGTGCGTATCGCCGACCAGATGGGCAATATCAGCGCTCGCGATGCCCTGCTCACCGCGATGAAGGCCAAAATGCAAGACTGGTTCCAGGCCCCCGACGGGAAGACGGCCAACATGTTCTATTACAACAGCCAGTGGGGAACACTGATCGGTTACCCGGCTGAATATGGCTCGGACACCGAGTTGAACGACCATCACTTCCACTACGCCTACTATATCTATGCAGCGGCCATCATCGCACAGTACGATCCCACCTGGGCCAGCACCAGCAACTGGGGCGGCATGGTCAACCTGCTGATCCACGACGCCGCCAATCCCAGCACCGCGACTGACAGCCGCTTCCCACGTCTGCGCAGCTTCGATCCGTACGAAGGTTATGCCTGGGCTTCCGGGCACGCCGGTTTCGGCGGTGGTAACAATCAAGAATCTTCGTCCGAATCGATGAACTTCAACACATCCCTGATCCTGTGGGGCGCCGCGACCGGCGACACCGCCATTCGCGACCAGGGCATCTACATGTACGTGAACGAAACCCAGGCCATCGAGCAGAACTGGTTCGATATCAACAACACGGTCTTCCCGGCGGCTTTCAATCACAGCACCACCCACCCGGCCATCGGCATGAACTGGGGCGACGGCGGCGCGTACGCCACCTGGTTTAGCGCCAACCCCGAGATGATCCAGGGCATCAACTTCCTACCCATCCATGGCGGCTCGCTCTACCTTGGCCGCAATCCGAGCTACCTGGCGGCCAACTACTCGCAGATGGTTAATAATATTGGCGGCCCGGAGCGCTTCTGGAAGGATATCATCTGGGAGGTACAGGCTTTCAACGATCCTGCGACTGCCGCCACCAAATTCGACACGGTCGCCTTTACGTCCGAAGAAGGCGAGACCCTGGCGCACACCTATCACTGGATCCACAACCTGAAAGCCATGGGCCAGTTGGATACGACAGTCACTGCCAATATCCCCACCTACGCCGTGTTCAACAAGGCCGGCACGCGCACCTATGTGGCCTACAACCCGGGCACTTCGGCCATTATTGTCTCGTTCTCAAATGGCGTCAACTGTAACGTGGCTGCCAAACAGTTGTTTGCCAGCACCAGTTGCGCCGCAGGGTCCACCAATACGCCCACCAGGACGCCAACGGTGACGAATACGGTGACGAACACGGTGACGAACACGCCCGTCGGCCCGACCAACACCCCGACCAGGACGCCCACAGTGACGAATACACCTGTTCCGGCGGGCTGCGGCACGACCAACATCGCGCTCAACAAACCGGCCACCTCCTCATCCAACGAAACCGCTGCCTACACACCCAACCTGGCCGTGGACGGCAACACCACCACACGCTGGTCCAGCGTCTTCAGCGACCCGCAGTGGATCCAGCTCGACCTGGGTTCCACGCAGAGCATCTGCCGCGTCGTGCTGAACTGGGAAGCCGCCTACGGCAGCGCCTACCAGATCCAGGCCTCCGATTCGGCTACGGGCCCCTGGTCGAATATTTTCACCACCACGACCGGCAACGGCGCCACCGATGACCTGACGGGTCTTTCAGGCAGCGGACGTTACATCCGCATGAACGGCACCACCCGCGCCACAGCCTGGGGCTACTCACTGTGGGAATTCGCAGTCTATGCCGGCTCCGCTGGCGTGACCAACACGCCCACGTCCACCCGTACGCCGACACCCACCAACACGCTTGTCAGCGTGACCAATACGCCCACCCGTACGGCTACGCCTACCAACACCTCTGTACCAAGCAGCAACCTGCTTTACGTCATCGACGGTGCGGCCCAGGGTCTTGGCAGCACGCTCTCCTTCGGCGCGGGCAGCGGCGCTCTCACCGATACCATCCCATCGGCCGGCGGCGGCAACTTTATCGGTACGCCCAATAATCCGTTGACCTACACCATCAGCGGTATCACCCGCACCTATGTCTCCAGCGCGAGCACCAGTTTCAACCTGTACCTCGACTCGCTTACCGCTGTCGGCAACGGTATCTCCGTACGCGTCTCCTACGACTTCACCGGAGACGGCACCTGGGACCGCCTGGAGAGCTATAACTACTTCCCGACCGACCCGGTTGCGGGCTACGAACTCTACACCCAGGCTCAGGGTCTCAATTCATCCTCCGGCACGTTTGCAAACCTCAGCAACGGCAAAGTGCGCATCGAGATCTGGAACGCCATCGGCAACAACACCAGCCTGGTACGCACCAGCGCCACATCGGCCAACGGACAGCAGTCCACAATCACCATTCCGTATTAGCCTTTCTGGTCGATAAACAAAAAACAGACATGCGCAGCCGAGCGGCTGCGCATGTCTGTTTTTTGGGGACGAGCAAACTCTATAAATTTACACACTCACCTTACGCAGTTTTTTGCTCTCGCTGGGGGCTGGGCCCCAGCGATTTATGCCACAAAACACGGCGGGCCCAGCCCGCCTTTGAGCATAAGTGCGTAAGGTGAGTTACACAGTTCACCAAAAAATGGTATTATTTTCTGGCGCTCACAAAGTTTTCTACAGATATATAAGCATGCAAAGTCAATCTTGATCTTACGAACGGGACGGGATAATTCAATTAATAAAAGGAGATCACTTTGCAAAAAATTACCTCCCTGGGGCATATGGAAGCCCAACAAGCCATTGAAGCAATCAAAGCCGAACTTCTCAAGCGTGGTGCCGCTGCCGTCATTGTCGTGGCCGATGCGCACGGCGAGTTGATTGGCCTGCTGCGCCTGGACGGGGCCAAGCTGGCGCCGATCCAGATTGCCATGAACAAAGCCTGGACGGCTGCGCGTGAGCGTAAACCCAGCGGTGACATCGGCCGCGCGGTCCGCGACCCGCAAGACGGGTTCGATATCTCCTATTACGGCGACCCGCATTACATTGGCTGGGACGGCGGCCTGCCGGTGGTCGTGGATGGGGAAGTCGTCGGCGCGGTGGCCGTCAGCGGGCTTTCGGGAGCGGAAGACGTCGAGCTGGCAGAAATGGGCGTAGCGGCGATTGTCCCGAAGTAAAAACAATCTGTAACCGCCAGCGAAAAGATAGCACAGTCCAAAGGAGATCGAGATGTCCAATCCCATTCAACAGACCGTCACGTTTAAAGCCTCCCCGCACGAAGTCTACGAAGCCTTAATGGACTCGGCCAAGCACGCCGCGTTCAGCGGCGGGGCGGCCGAGATCAGCCGCGAGGTGGGCGGCGAATATAATGCTTACGACGGGTATATTACCGGTAAGAATATCAAGCTGCTCCCGGACCGGGAGATCGTGCAGTCCTGGCGCGCGGTGGACTGGCCGGAGGGCAAGTTCTCGACCGTGACGTTCGTGCTGCTGCCCATCCCCGAAGGCACGCGCTTGAACTTTACGCACATCGACGTCCCTGACGGCACCGAGGCAGAATTCACCCAGGGTTGGATCGATAATTACTGGGAGCCGATGAAGAGGATGCTGGAAAAAGAGTAAGCGTGTCATTGCCCTGCCGCACTTCGGCGGGGTTGCCTGCACCGAAGATGCGACACACTGCAATAGTGTCGCATTTTTTTATCATGCTATTGAATTGCGTTTGGTAGTATGCAATAATGAGAATGTATCTTCATTCCGCAAAACTGGGCAGATCCGGTTTTGTATTAATGTTATTTTGATAAGGAGGCAGTATGTTCAAAAAGATGTTCGTCTGGTTGGCAATCATCATGGTTGCAGTTTCCCTGCTCGGCCCGGGGACGAGCAGGGTCTACGCCGCTACCGGCACCACCGTCACCCCCGTCCAGGTCTTCGGTGTTTGGGATTGCGGTAATCATTATTGTGACTGGAGCCTGGTGCGCGATATGACCGAGTTCGATCACAATAACCACTGGCTGATCGACCGGGGCGATGGCTCAGGCAAGCCGTCTGTCAACCTGGTGGTGCTGGCTTTCGCCAATCCGCTCAAGATGCTCAACAAGACTGATACCGGTCTCTTCAACAGTATCCCGGTGGGCATGAACCAGGCTGTCGTGGACTACTTCAAGACCCGCGGCATTCGCGTCATGATCTCGATCGGGGGCATCACTTATACCGACGATTGGGACACAGCTTTGGGAACCGACTCAGTCACCAGTGCAACCGCCACCCAGCTGGGCCTGAACGCCGCCGCGGTCGCCAGGCAGATGGGCGTGGGTATCGAGATCGACTACGAACGCAGTACCGGCCCCAAGATCAACGCCATGCAGGCCTTTATCAATGCCTACCGCTCGCAGTTTCCCTACGACGCAACCGGTAATAATCCGGCTGCCCGGCTGACCATCGATTTGGGCGCCGGGGACCGCTGGTTGATCGACCTGAACCGCTATGCCACGGCCAACTGGCTCACCACCACCAACCCGGTGTTGGACTACGCCAATGCCATGGTGGGCGGCACATCCTCCAGCACGCCCACCGACTGGCAGGAGCACATCGACGGCAAGCCGAATTACAGCCCGGTGGTCCCGCCGCTCGCCCCGGCCAAGTTCACGGGCAGCCTGTATCTTAAGGGGAATACGGCCAACTGCAAGACCTATTCTTCCTCGGAACAGGCAAAGGATATTAATTATGTCCAGACTGTCTTGCCAAATGGCGCCGGGACGACTCCTGGCATGCTCGGCTTTATGTTCTGGGCAACGGAATATCCTTCCTCGCGCAGGTCATACACACCCACCTGGCCTCCGAACTCCTGCGAAGGCGGCATGGGCGTGGCGGCATCGACCTTCAATATCTCCAATCCGATGCCACCCCTGCGCCAGCAGTAAGATTCCATCGAACAGAGTTGGTGGTACTGCTTCACTTCATTAATGCAGGACTATAGTAAGATTGGATCCGTGCCTTACCAAAGGCACGGATTTTTTATTGTGGTACCACTTGCCAAAAGGAGTAAAACCATGCCTCCCGCCGCTTCCCTTTCTGCCAAGACGAAACTCATACCCGGTGTTCGCGCTGCCGTTCTCAATTCTCCCGATGGGTATCTAAATGAACTCGTGCTGGCGGGCGTGAGCATCGATTCTTCCCTGAACGGACAGTACGATTGGGTGCAGATATTCGTCCGGAACCAGCTTGAGCTGGAGGCAATATTTCGGTTGACGAGACCTGGTCTACTTTTTCGTTGCGACCGTATAAACCCCCTGGAGCCAAACAAACCTTTCATTAGATGTCGGTCTTGGGGCACGAATAAACTTGGTTGTTTGGTGGCCTTTCAAAGCTTTTTGTATTATATTGACAAGACAGAAAAATAAGTTTACAATCTTTTTGAATAAATTGTCAATATTAACAACATAAAATGAAAAAATCAACCCAACAATCCATTGAGATAAAAGACTTTATTCTTGAGAATGTGAAAGATCATCCTCAAGCCATAGCTGCCGTTACTGCCGAAAAATTTGGTTTATCCAGGCAGGCAGTCCTCCAGCACATCCATTTTTTGATAAATGCTGGTTTGCTTTCATTTGAAGGAACAACTCGTGACAGAAGATATAGCTTAACGTACATCGTTGATTATCTTAAGCGTTTTCCAATTGAAGGATTGCAGGAAGATAAGGTTTGGCGGGATGAAGTGAGGCCGCAACTGGACGGTGTTGCTAAAAATGTATTGGATATCTGCGTATATGGTTTTACTGAAATGGTTAATAATGCGATCGATCATTCGGAAAGTAAGGATCTCAAAATTCAACTTAGAAGGACAGCCATTGATATTGAGATAACCATTATTGATACCGGTATTGGTATCTTCAATAAAATTCAGAAAGAATTAGATTTGGAAGACCCAATGTATGCAATCCTGGAACTGGCCAAGGGGAAATTGACTACTGATCCGAAACATCATACAGGTGAAGGCATATTCTTTTCATCCCGGATGTTTGACTTTTATGCAATCTGGTCTGGAAATTTATATTTCGCTCATGTTGGAGAGCCAGAGGTAATTGGTGGCAACGATTGGCTATTTGAAGACAAAGAGGAGAAGGTGCAAGGAACTATAGTTCGTATGAGAATCAAATCGAAATCAGTACGGACTACAAAAGCCGTTTTTGATTATTTTGCTGCAGGTGATGATTTTGGTTTTTCTAAGACTACCGTCCCAGTCTTTTTGGCACAATATGGAAATGAAAATTTGATTTCTCGCTCTCAAGCCAAACGCGTCATAGGACGCTTCGAAAAGTTTAAGGAGATAATCTTAGATTTTAAGGGCGTCAATGATATAGGACAGGCCTTCGCTGATGAGATTTTTCGTGTCTTTCAATCAGAGCACCCCAAGATTCGTCTCATACCTGTTAATACCAATGAGGCAGTTACCAGGATGATTCAACGCGCACTTGAGGCAGCAAAAGGTACATAGTTGATCGGGAATTAAGAGTCTGATTGTAATAGGGGTCAACCAATACGCCGCTAAAAGACAAACTCAATTTGTGATAAAATCGTCCCGTTTAAACCAAAGGACGCCGGGGGAGCATGAGCCTTTGCATAAACTTTTAAGGAGAACAAAAGAATATGCCAAGAAGAAACCTGGCGCAACTGTACCGCGACGAGTTTCGCGGTTATTCCCTTGTCAAATTCCAGCAGGATCTGCTTGCCGGTCTGACGGTCGCAGCGGTGGCTTTGCCGCTGGCGCTGGCCTTTGGCGTGGCTTCCGGCGCAACGGCCGCCGCCGGCATGGTGACTGCCATCCTGGCCGGGCTGTTGATCGGCGCGCTTTCCGGCGCGCCCTACCAGATCTCCGGCCCGACCGGCGCGATGAGCGCGGTGCTGATCCTGCTGGTGCAGCGTTATGGGCTGCAGGGCATCTGGCTGGCGGGGTTAATGTCGGGTATCCTGCTGTTCATTATCGGCCTGCTGCGCCTGGGACGCTTCATTGCCTTCATCCCAGCACCGGTCATCACCGGCTTCACCTCGGGCATCGCTCTCATTATTTTTATCGGGCAGATCGATAACTTTCTAGGCGCGAAAACAGCCCCGGCCGAATCCAGCCTGCTCAAATTGATTGGCTACTTCAAAGGTGGGTACCTCCCAGATTGGCACACCATCGTCCTCGGGCTGGTCGTCATCCTGAGCATGCTTTTCCTGCCCAAAAAATGGAATGCGCGCTTCCCGGCTTCGCTGCTGGGGATCATCCTGGCAACCGGGCTGAACTGGATTTTGAACTGGCCCGTCAGCGAGATCGGGACGATCCCGACCACCTTGATGCTTGCCGACCGTTTAACGCTCGCAAACCTGCCCTGGACCCACCTCCAGGATTTCATCGTCCCGGCTTTGACCATCACGGCCCTGGGCGCGGTGGAAAGCCTGCTGTGCGGGTCGGCGGCCTCGAACATGACCGGTATCCGCCTGCAGGCCAACCAGGAATTGGTCGCGCAGGGCGTAGGTAATATGTTGATCCCGTTCTTCGGCGGCGTGCCGGCCACGGCTGCGATTGCGCGCACAAGCGTGGGCATCAAGTCCGGCGGACATACGCGCCTGGTGAGCATCATTCACGCCCTGGGCTTGCTGCTCTCCATGTTCCTGCTTGCCCCGCTGATGGGACGCATCCCGCTGGCGGCGCTGGCGGGTGTGCTGATGGTTACGGCTGTGCGCATGAACGAGTGGGCCGCCATCCGCTTCATGTTTGGGCGGCGTTTCAAAACCGACATGATCGCTTTCAGCACCACCATGCTGGCCACCATCACCCTTGATTTGACTCAGGCGATCCTGATTGGGTCATTCCTGGCCGGAGCGGTCTTCCTGAACCGTATTGCCAACCTGGATGTGGAGATCAGCGAGGTGGACCCCGAAAAGTTGCGCCAGCAGGGCATTGAAACAGAAGGCAAATGCCGGCACGTTCGCGTGGCCTTTCTTACCGGCCCGCTGTTCTTTGCCGCCACCGGGCAGTTCAACGAGTCGTTTGCCAACCTGGGCGATACGCATGCCCTGATCCTGTCCATGCGCGGTGTGCCGCTGGTGGATACCTCCGGCCTGGAAGCCATCCGGCATTTGTACAAACGTCTGCACGAACAGGGCGGGATGTTGATGTTCGCCGGCGTGCACGATAATGCCCGCCGGATGATGGAACGTGGCGGGCTGGTGCAGGAGGTCGGTGAGCAGAATTTCTTCTGGAGTTCCGACCAGGCCATTGTTGAAGCCGAGCATCGGGGCTGCAGATTTTGCGAAAACCCCGGAACTTGAAATATCCACACGCATACCCCCCGAAGGAGCACCCCAATAGCATCCCCTTTGGGGACAAACCTAGGGCAGGCCGGGGCGGTGTGCAGTCGGTGCAGGCAGATTGCGCAGATTGCACAGAATAAAAAATCTGCGTAAATCCCCCGAAAGGGCGTCGGGGCGATGTGCGCCATCTGTGGAAAAGGAGTCAGGTAGGCGAAAAGTCTTGACAGACTTCACCGTCTGGTGATATAAAACGGCAACATTAACAACCGAATAGTAATATGCAGCACTCTTATCCAGAGAGGCGGAGGGACCGGCCCTTTGAAGCCTCGGCAACCTGACACAAGTCAAGGTGCCAAATCCGGCAGTGTGTTTTCTGGAAGATGAGAGGGCCTTTGTTTTTAATAAAAAAAGCCCTTCATTTTCCGAAGGGCTTTTTCTTTCTCTGAAAATGCTATTCCACAGTCCGCTTTTATTGCTTAGATATCGGGTACTTGATATTCAGAAGGGAGTTCCCATGCCGGTAAAAATTCCAGAGACCCTGCCCGCCCGTGCCATCCTCGAACAGGAAAACGTGTTCGTGATGAGCGAGGAGCGCGCCGAGCACCAGGACATCCGTCCGCTGCGTGTCGCGATTTTGAACCTGATGCCCACCAAGGTTCAAACCGAGACTCAACTGCTGCGGCTTTTGGGTAATTCGTCTCTGCAAGTGGAAGTTACGCTGCTACACACAGCCACGCACGAGTCCAAGAACACCGACGCCGAGCACCTGCTCAACCATTACGATACCTTCGAAGATGTGCGCAACCAGAAGTTCGACGGGTTGGTGATTACCGGCGCGCCGGTGGAGACTCTGCCCTTCGAGGAAGTGGACTATTGGCCTGAACTATGCCGCATTATGGACTGGGCCGAAACCAACGTTTATTCCACTTTTTATGTTTGCTGGGGAGCGCAGGCGGGATTGTTTCATCGCTACGGCATCCCCAAATACCCGCTCCCGGCGAAGATGTTCGGCGTCTTCGAGCACCACACGCTTGCCCCGACCGAAAAGCTGCTGCGCGGTTTCGACGACGTTTTCCTGGCCCCGCACTCGCGCCACACCGAGATCCGCCGCGCCGACCTGGAGCGTGTACCCGATCTGCAGATCCTGGCCGAATCGGACGACGCCGGCATTTATATCGTCGGCGCGCGGGACGGGCGGCACATTTACATCACCGGCCACTCCGAATACGATCCGCTCACGCTCAAAGGCGAGTATGACCGCGACGTCAAAAAAGGCCTGCCGATCAATATCCCGCGCAACTACTTTCCCAACGATGACCCGTCCAAGCCACCGCAAGTGCGCTGGCGGGGACACGCCAGCCTGCTGTACGCAAACTGGCTGAACTACTATGTCTACCAGGGAACGCCGTTCGATCTGGAGGACCTCCCGGGCGCCACGGGCCCGTAGGATTTTTAGTGAGCCAGCCCGAGATTGGCGAAGCACGTTTTAGCAGTATAAAGAACGACCCGCAAATGGGATCCCATTTGCGGGTCGTTAAATCTAAAATCTATTCATTCTTCGCCTCTTTCATTGCTTTGGCCACGTTGACAAGCGGCAGCAGCAGCAGCCCGGCAATGAAGAAAAAGATGATCGAAAGGATGCCCAGGCGCAGGCTGTTGAACATCTGGTTGACAATGCCGAAGGTCAGCGTCCCCAACCAGGATGTGCCGCGCTCGGAGATTTCGTAAAAGGAATAAAACTCCGCTTCCTGGTCTTTGGGGATCATCTGTGAGAACAGGCTGCGGCTGAGCGCCTGCGAGCCGCCCAGTACCAACGCCAGCACGAAGCCCAGCAGCCAGAATTCCAACTGGCGCTGTTCGATGCCGAGCACCAGTGCTGTGCTCTTCATACCCAGATAGGCATAGATGGTCACGCCGCTCCAGATCACCAGGCTGACCAGGATGGTCTGCTTGGTGCCGATTCTTTCGGCCACTTTGCCGAAACCCAGCGCGCCGAAGAAAGCCACGAATTGGATCATCAGGATCACAAGGATCAACTGTGTTGATTCCATGCCCAGTTCAATGGCCGCAAAGATTGCCGAAATACTGATCACCGTCTGGACGCCGTCGTTGTAAAGCAGGTAGGCGGCCAGGAACTTCATTGCTTCAGGCAACGTCCGCGACTTTTTCACCATGAACAGGGCCATTACGATGATCGGCCCGGCGCCGGGGAGCAGCACAAGGATGATCGGCAAGCCCATGAACAGCAGCACCGGGATCAGCAGCGGCGCCATCATCAGCAGGGTGACCGCGCTGCGGGGTGTTTCCATCAGGTCAGATAACTGTTTGAAGCCGATCGTGAAATAATTCTCGCCTTCGGGCAGGGGACGCACGGCATGCCGGGGGCGCAGTCGCGTGAAAGTAATAAAGGAAAACCCGAGCCACCAGACGCCGGCGGATGCCAGGCTGATACGCGCCACCATTCCGCCATCCAGCCCCAATTTGTCCTTGAAAAGATAGACGACCAGGTTCAGAAGCAGCAACAGGCCGCCGCCGAGGTATCCCATCGCCCAGCCGTACGACGAAACTGAATCGCGCCGGTCTTCGCTGGCCAGGCTTGGCAGATAAGAGTTGTAAAACACCATCGAAGCGCCGAAAGCGATATTTGCGACGATGAATAACAAACCGGCGAACCAGTGTCCGCCGGAAGTGATGAAAAACATCAGGATTGTCGCCACCGATCCGATGATGGCAAATAGTTGCATCAACTGCTTGCGCAGGTGCGAATAGTCTGCCAGCGCACCCAGGACGGGCAGGATGGTCACCTGGAGCAAGACCGAAGCGGAGATTAAAAACGTGAAATACGAATCGAATTTGATCGGATAGTTGAGCAGGTATACGAGCCCGTTCGCATCCGCTGCCGACTTGGTGATGGAAGTCAGGTAGGGGCCCAGAAAAACCGTCACCACGGTTGTACTGAACGCCGAGTTGGCCCAGTCATACATGGCCCACCCGAAAATTTCCCGTTTGTCATTGACCATGAGATTTTCAGTTGTCATCACGCCTCCACTGGTTTGGCTGTCTCTATTTTACAGGGTTTTCGATGGTTTGCGTCGACGTATTTGTAGGAATGTTGGGTCGAACCGGGTTAACGCTATGCGGAGTCGGTTCGGGTGCGGTTTATCCGCAGATTACGCAAAAAACCTGAAATCTGCGTAATCAGCGCATGATTCTCGTACTTTCACCTACGTGAGAGGAAGGGCCCAAAATTCTTGTCATGTCTCTGCACGGTTTTTTCGCAAACGGTCATGCTACCATAAAAAAAACTTAGGCTGCTTATGCTTACCTCTCTTTTTGCCCCGGCGATTGTTCAACAGGTGCCCGTTCTACATGACGGGCTTGCGACGGCAATTAAAGCTTGCCAGGCCGACTTGCAAACGGGCCTGATCGAAGTTAGTCTGCCTGGTCACCCGTGTTTCGATTTGCTGTTTGTGCGCGGGCAGATGGTAAATGCCTATCAGCGCGGCGAGGCGGTAGAACGTCTCCCGGCGGATGCTCTGCTTAATTTTTTCCCCTCTTTTGATGGTGAAGGACTCCTGCGAGGGCTTGCGCTTACGCCTCAAACGATCCGCCTGGCTAAAATTCTGCTTGAGCAGATTGGTTCCGGCCAACCGGGCTCGATCCCGACCAGTACGCTGGAATCTCAATTCGAAACATGGGCTGCTTATCCAGACCCCGGCCTGGTTCATGTCTGTTGGCCGGGCGCTGAGGCCCTGGCCTTGCTTCCCGGCGGATCCAACCCGCCACGTCATACCCTCTTTATTGCCGCCGACCAGATCTTGCACAGCGCCGGTGGGATGATGGCGCTTTTCGGCTGGAAAGAAGAAACATGTAGTGCCACACTTTATAGCAGCGCAAGCCACACACAGGCCTGGCAGGAATATCTGCTTCATTCTTCTTTCGCCTGGATTACGGGCCATTTGCTCTCCCACTTCGAAGAATTGGCCGGTCACCTGTTGCTGGACGGCGTCATCCACGAAACCAATTTCACCGCTGCCGCTCGCGGGTGGAATATTGATCTCGCTCCCGGATGTGTTACAGACCAGATGATCTTTGGTTCTGCACAGGAAGCGGTGCAGGTCTATCGCCAGTTGATGGAATTGATTTTGAAGTATATGGGGTCGATCCTCGGGCCTGAAGTGCTCAAGCCGCTCATGCAGGAAAGCATCATGCGCTTGCAACCTGCTTACCGCCGCGCGTTCCAGGAGAATATTGGTTTTTCCGAACCGGTAGGGATTTGGCCCGTCAATATCGGGCAGGGCGCTTGAGATCAGGGTTTTCGCAGAGTAATCTGTGATATGATTTAAGCGGAATTGGCGAATGATTTCTTTATTTGACGGCATTTATCCCGATAAACGTTTGGTCTCCTCCAACCAACTTCAGATCATGCTGAAATTGTTTCAGCAGGATCTGATGAACAGTCTGGTGGAGATTTCATATTCCCCTGAAGACAAAATCTTGTTTCTGCTGGATCGTGGAAAAATCACGTGTTCATACCACTGCGTGGGCGAAACGATTGTTCGCTCCTCGCTGTCAGACCTGCCTGTTTTGTTGAATAGCCGCGCTGAGGGCCATATTCGCGTTTGTGAGCTTGCTCCTGCTTTCCTGCGCGCCGTGAAAACAATTATAGAACAACCTCATATTTCTAATACTCTGTCATCAGGTACACCTGCGCTTCCCGCGTTCATACAGCAGCATCAGGTCATGTCTGAACCATCGCTTCTTCACATCCGTTGGCCGCGTGCTGAGGGCTTTGTCTTTTTGCCCGGCAACAATTTTTCGCCGCGGCAGTATGCTTTTCTGTCCGAAGGTCAGGCCAATGACTCGGCCGCAGCCGTATCTATGTTCTCACGCTGGTCAGAAGCTGAATGCACAATTTCACAATATGTGAGTGATTCCGAAAGGGAGATTTGGAAAGAGAACAGCCTGCAGATGGGCTTTTCCCTTCTCATGGAGCAACTCATGCGCCGCCATGAGGAGCTCGTCGGGCATTTACTTTCTCGCAAGCTGGAAGATAGCCTTAATAGGTTGAGTCAGACGCAATCATGGAATATTTCCATTGCCAATACTGCGGTGGACGATGTTCAGCTTTTTGATTCTCTAAATGATGCCGCTGCTGCTTATCGAATGATACTGGACCTGGCTTCGCGCCAGGTCAGCGTGGTGATAGGGTCGCGACTTTTGAATGAGGCTCTGGAGACCGGCCTGGACAGCCTGGGTACGCAGTTACGACAAGCCATAGAGCAGAACAGCCTGGTGGCTGCCCTGCCTGCCACTTGATGAAAGGTTGAACGCATGCAACGACGCAATATCCTTTACCTTTCCATTATCCTGACGATCGCCATTCTGGCAGGCTATGTTTTTGTTTATCAAAACAGCCCGTTCTCGGACGAATGGAACAATTTCATCCTTGATGCAGCTGCTCCTTTCTCGGCTGCTTTGGCGGCCATTGCGGTGAACGCGGTCTTGCTCCACTATAACAAAGACGATAAGCCCTATTCCGTTTGGCTGTACTTCACAATCGGATTATGGGTCTGGGTATTGGCAGAAACCATATGGGCTTACCTGTATTTCACGTCCGGGGAGGTTCCTGAAATAGGGCTGGCAGATGTGCTTTGGTTCGCCGGTTATGGACTGTTTTCCGTCGCACTACACAGCCAGTATCAGCTTGTCTATCAAAGAAAAATCAGTTGGTGGGTTGTAGCTGGCGCCTGGGCTGGAATTGTTCTGCTGACACCGCTGGTTCTTGTCCTTGTTCAAAGCGAATTTACTTGGCCTAATTTCGTCGATTATCTGTACGCCGTGACCGACTTTGCCCTTTGTATCGCTTCCATCCGGCTATTCATGACCTTTGGCGGGGGAAGACTTTCTCGCCCCTGGCTGGGTTTGTTTGTGATGGGAATTTCAGATGCAACCTGGGCCTGGGTGAACGCTACCGGTCAATATCAGGCCTCATCTGACGCAGGTACCTGGCTGAGTGTATTTACTGACACCACTTACGTCGCTGCATATCTTATTCTTGCCATTGGCTTCCTGATGCAATATCTGTTACTGCGCTTCGGTCCTGAAGAATTGATCTAGTCCCCGGACTTTTTAAGGATGTAGGGTACCTTGAACCCCACACAGCGTCACCCTATGCCCTTCGGGAGGAGAGGCGGGACAGGACAGCCATATTCATCCTACATTCTTGTGCTGGCCGGGCGCTAGCTATGTTAATCGGGGGGTATTATTCCTGGGCTTTAAGATTAGCCCGGATTTTCCTTGACTGATTTGTAAATTGTTAGGTATAATATTCTTTCGCCATCATGTTGTCTGCATGATGGTATTTCCCTTTTATTCAATTCATGGTAGGAGAACTCAATGGCGTCCGCCCTCCCTCGGAAAAATTATGCGCGTATCCCTGTTGAACTTAATCTCCCCAATCTGATCGAAGTACAGCTCGACTCTTTCGAACGGCTCAAACGTGAAGGCCTCGGCGATCTGTTCCACGAGGTTTCCCCGATTGAATCGTACAACAAGGGTATGAAGTTGTACTTCCCCAGCCGCGGCCCAGAGTCGCAGGAGTGGGGCCTGAAATACTGGTTTGGCGAGCCAAAGCATTCCATCGAAGAATGCGTGGAGCGCGACTTGACCTATTCCAGCCCGCTGTATGTTTCTGTACTGCTTGCCGGCCCGGATGTTCCTGAGCCTATTAAACAGGATATCTTCCTGGGCGATTTCCCGGAAATGACGGATAAGGGCACATTTATCATCAACGGCACCGAGCGTGTCGTCGTTTCGCAGCTCATCCGTTCCCCGGGCGTTTATTTCGAAGCCCCCACCGATCGCGCCACCGGCCGTTCGCTGGCGATGGCCAAGCTGATCCCCGACCGCGGCGCGTGGATGGAATTTGAAACCCGCAAGAATGATTACATTATCCTGAAATTCAACCGCAAACGCACCGTGCCGATTACGGTCTTCCTGCGTGCCTTGTCTGTTGTCGATGACGGGATTGCCGATTCACCTCTGCAGAAGGGCACGGATGAAGAAATCCTGTCTCTGTTCGAGGATATCGATAACAACCCCGACCGCATGTTCATTGCGTCCACGCTGCGACAGGAGCCGGATTGGGACCTGACCGGACGCCAGACGATTGCCGAAGCGGCCCTGATCGAGTTCTTCAAGCGCATGCGCCCGGGCGACCCGGCCACGCTGGATAACGCGCGCGCCTTTCTCGAAGAGCAGCTTTTCGATCAGCGCCATTACGACCTGGAGCGCGTGGGCCGTTACAAGCTCAACCAGAAGCTCGACCTGGATGTGCCCATTCCGCACCGCACCATTACCAAGAGTGACGTGATCCGCCTCGTGCGGCGCATGATCCTGATCAATAACGGCATCGAACACGCTGATGATATCGACCACCTCGGCAACCGCCGCGTCAAGACAGTGGGTGAGTTGATCCAGAACAAACTGCGCATCGGCCTGCGCCGCATGGAACGTGTCATCAAGGAGCGCATGTCCATCCGCGACCAGGAGCAGCTCTCGCCAGTGACGCTGGTCAACATCCGTCCGGTGGTCGCTGCCTTGCGCGAATTCTTCGGTTCCAGCCAGCTCTCGCAGTTCATGGACCAGACCAACCCGCTGGCCGAGTTGCGCCACAAGCGCACGCTCTCGGCCCTGGGCCCCGGCGGTCTGCGCCGCGAGCGCGCCGGTTTCGATGTGCGCGACGTGCATCACTCGCACTATGGCCGCATCTGCCCGATCGAAACGCCCGAAGGCCCGAACATCGGCCTGATCGGTCGTCTGGCTTCTTTCTCACGTGTCAACGAATACGGCTTTATCGAAACGCCATACCGCCGCGTGATCAAAAGCGTGCGGCCCAACGACCCGATCCTGGTGGGGCGCACCCTGCGCGAGAACGTATCGGGCACCTCGGGTGGCGCCATTGCCAAATCAGGCGAGAAGGTGACCGAGGCGCTGGCCAAGAAAATGGCCAAACTCGACCAGGAAATCCTGATCATCCCGTACGTTTCCGACAAAATGGAATACCTATCCGCCGACGCCGAGGATAAATTTGTCATCGCGCAGGCCAATGCTCCCCTGACGACAGACCGCGAGTTTATCGGCGGGCGCATTTCCTGCCGCTACCACTCTGGCTTCATTTTCACCAACCCTGAAAACCTGGATTATATGGATGTGGCCCCACACCAGGTGGTAGGCATCAGCGCAGCGCTGATCCCCTTCCTGGAGCACGATGATGCCAACCGCGCCTTGATGGGCTCGAACATGATGGCCCAGGCCGTACCGCTGGTACGCCCCGAGATCCCGACCGTTTCGACCGGTATGGAATATTTCGCCGCACTCGATTCGGGCCAGGTGGTGGTAGCCGAAGCCGACGGCGAAGTGACCTCGGTGACTGGCAAGGAAATCGTCCTGCGTGAAAATGCGGGCGGCGGGCTGCGTACGTATTTGCTGCGCAAGTACCAGCGTTCCAACCAGTCCACCTGTATCGACCAGCGCCCGGCCGTGGTCAAGGGCCAGATCGTCAAGAAGGGCGACATCATTGCCGACTCGTCCTCCACGGATGGCGGCGAACTTGCCCTGGGCCAGAACGTGGTGGTGACCTTCCTTTCGTGGGAAGGCGGTAACTTCGAAGATGCCATCCTGATCTCCGAGCGCCTGGTGCAGGAAGACCGCTTTACATCCGTGCATATTGAAAAATACGAAGTCGAGGCCCGTGATACCAAGCTCGGCCCTGAAGAAATTACGCGCGACATCCCGAACGTCGGCGAGGACGCGATCAAAGACCTGGACGAGAACGGTATCATCCGCATTGGCGCGGAGGTGGGCCCGAACGACATCCTGGTCGGCAAGATTACGCCCAAAGGCGAAAAGGAACTCACGCCCGAGGAGCGCCTGCTGCGTGCCATCTTCGGCGAGAAGTCGCGTGATGTCAAGGATACTTCCCTGCGCGTGCCACACGGTGAGCGCGGAAAAGTAGTGGATGTGAAGGTCTTCACCCGTGAAGACAACGCCGATCTTTCCGCCGGTGTGGATATGATGGTGCGCGTCTCTGTTGCGCAGCGTCGCAAGATCACAGCTGGTGACAAGATGGCCGGCCGCCATGGCAACAAGGGTGTTGTTTCCCGCGTTGTCCCGGTGGAGGACATGCCCTACCTGGAAGACGGCACGCCGGTAGATATTATTCTGAACCCGCTGGGCGTTCCCGGTCGTATGAATATCGGCCAGGTGCTGGAAGTGCATCTCGGCTGGGCGGCAAAACGCCTCGGCTATCGCGCCATCACCCCGGTCTTCGACGGTGCCAAGGAAGAAGAGATCGAGGCCGAACTCGCGCGCGCCTGGTTAGTGGACCAGGCCTGGACAGAGACTGCGGCAACCGCCTGGGAATGGTTGAAGGAACAGGAGTACGACCCCGAAACTATTCGCGATGACGATGAGGTCCGCAGCCTGTATCTGGAACATTGGCTGGGTTCACGCGGGTACGATGTCTACCAGATTGCTTCCGACCTGGATTACGTTCGTCGTTCGACTGCCTTCGAATGGCTGAAAGACAAAGGCTACGACCCGCAGACGATCCTCGCTTTCGATATTCCGGACCTGGCGTCACGTGAATCCATGGATGCGAATGCGTTGAATGCCTGTCTGCGCCTGTGGCTCCAGTCCATGAATGTGACAGGCAAGATTAGTGATGAAAACCTGATGAAGAAGGGGTATGATGTCATGCTGGCAACTGGCATCCCGATCCCGACCCTGGGCAAACAGTTCCTGCGTGATGGAAAGACCGGTGTTCCTTATGACCAGCCCGTCACCGTGGGTGTGATGACGGTCCTGAAGTTGCACCACCTGGTTGAAGACAAAGTCCATGCGCGTTCGACTGGCCCATACAGCCTGGTCACCCAGCAGCCGCTGGGTGGTAAGGCCCAATTCGGTGGCCAGCGCTTCGGCGAAATGGAAGTGTGGGCGCTTGAGGCCTACGGTGCGGCTTATACCCTGCAAGAAATGCTGACAGTCAAGTCTGACGACGTCCAGGGCCGTGTCAATACTTATGAGGCCATCGTCAAAGGCGAGCCGATTGAAGAGCCGAGCATCCCGGCTTCGTTCCGGGTGCTGGTCAAGGAGTTGCAGAGTCTGGGCCTGGCCGTGGAGGCCATTAACGAAGGTGGCGACATGATCCGCTTTGGCAAGGATGAAGAAAAGGTTCACCCGCCAAAACTGGAGACCGGTCTGCTCAGCCTGGGTGAGGATCTGTAAACAAAAACAAAACTTTCCTTGACGGCGAATACCTGCTGTGATAGAATAATCCGCCGTTGCCAAAAAAAGAAAGTTTCCCTTTCTGGTGCAATACAATTGAGGCCATCCCGAAAGTTTGCGATGGCCTCAATTATTGGCTCTAAAAGAAATTTTGATCCGCTGTTTATAGAGAAATTTTTTCGGAGGCGTACGTGCCCACAACCAACCAATTAATTCGCAAAGGCCGCCAGTCCAAAAAGGTCAAAAGCAAGGCGCCGGCGTTGATGTATACGCTGAACACGTATAAGCAGCGTCGCATCCGCCAGGATAAGGGCGCCCCGCAAAAGCGCGGCGTTTGCACCGTAGTCCGCACTATGACCCCCAAGAAGCCGAACTCTGCGCTGCGCAAGATTGCCCGCGTGCGTCTGACGAATGGTCTCGAGGTGACGGCTTATATCCCTGGCGAAGGCCACCAACTCCAGGAACACTCAGTCGTGCTTGTCCGCGGTGGCCGTGTAAAGGACCTACCCGGCGTGCGTTATCACATCGTGCGCGGTTCCCTGGATACGACCGGTGTGTCCAAGCGTCGCCAGGCCCGTTCAAAGTACGGCGCAAAGCGCCCCAAAGAATAAATCTGAAATTCACGTTGCAATTTTGAAGAAGACGGAGTTTTCGAATGCGTAGAGGAAAGCCTGAAGTTCGTCCGGTTCAACCTGATGTGCGCCACAACAGTACCACGCTGTCCACTTTCATTCAGCATATGATGATCGGTGGAAAAAAGAGCCTGGCGCTGCGCCTGATGTACGATACCCTGGATTTGATCCAGGAAAAGACCGGCAAGCCCGGGATCGAGACTTTTGACCTGGCTATGAAAAACGTTGGCCCGTCGATGGAAGTCCGCCCGCGCCGCGTCGGTGGCGCCACCTACCAGGTGCCCATGGAAGTTCCCTCTGAACGCCGCATGGCTTTGGCGATTCGCTGGATTCTTTCTTCGGCACGTGCTCGCAGTGGCAAGTCCTTTCCTGAAAAGCTGGCCGCCGAGCTGATGGACGCAGCCACGAACCAGGGCGCAGCCATCCGCAAGCGCGAAGAAACGCACAAAATGGCAGAGGCCAACCGTGCCTTCTCGCACTACCGTCTGTAATTCCAAAATCCACTTTATTTAAAGGTCTTTATTAATGGCGCGAATGCATCCGCTCGAAAAATATCGCAATATCGGCATCATTGCTCATATTGACGCCGGTAAAACGACTACCACTGAGCGCATCCTGTTTTATACCGGTAAGACTCACCGCATTGGCTCGGTCGATGATGGCACCACTGTCACCGACTGGATGGTCCAGGAGCGGGAGCGTGGTATTACCATTGTATCGGCAGCGGTTTCGGCTGAGTGGAAGGGCTATCAGATCAACATTATCGATACGCCCGGCCATATCGACTTTACTGCTGAAGTCCAGCGTTCTTTGCGCGTTCTGGATGGCGGCGTGGTTATTTTTGATGCCGTTCAGGGCGTGGAACCACAGTCTGAAACCGTATGGCGTCAGGCGGATCGTTATGGTGTTCCACGTATTTGCTTTATTAACAAGATGGACCGCGTTGGCGCTTCTTATGAACGTTCGCTCGAAACGATCAAGCAGCGTCTGGGCGCCAACCCAATTCCAATGCAGATGCCGATCGGCGTCGAAGCTACCTTCAAGGGCGTGGTCGATCTGATCGAGATGAAGGCCATTTACTGGGAAGATGAACTTGGCAAGGAACCGCGCTATGCGGAAATCCCCGCCGACCTGCTTTCCCGGGCGCAGGAAATGCGTCATGCCATGGTCGAGAAGATCGCCGAAACCGACGATGATTTGACCTTGAAATATCTTGAGGCGGAAGAGATCAGTATTGACGAGCTCAAGGCAGCGCTCCGCAAGGCGGTTATCAGCGGCCGTGCTTATCCGGCCTTCTGCGGCTCCTCCCTCAAAAATAAAGGCGTTCAGTCTGTGCTGGATGCGGTGATTGATTATCTGCCCTCTCCGAAGGATATTCCAGCGCTACGTGCGATCGATGTAGATCACCCCGATCAAACCATTGAACTGCCTGCGGACGATAACGCGCCGTTGAGTGCGCTCGTCTTCAAGATCGTGACCGATCCATACGTCGGCCGTCTGTCTTATTTCCGTGTATATTCCGGTACCCTGACAACGGGTACAACCGCCACAAATTCAACCAAAGGCAAACGCGAGCGCATTGGACGTTTGATCCGCATGTATGCCGATCGCCGTGAAGATATCACCGAAGTAGTGGCCGGCGATATTGCAGCCGCGCTGGGTTTCAAAGAATCATTCACCGGCGACACGCTTTGTGATACCAAAAATGTTATGCTGGAAAATATTTCCTTCCCCGACCCGGTCATCTCGGTCGCAATCGAGCCGAAAACGGCTGTCGATCAGGAAAAAATGGGCGAGGCGCTGCGCAAACTTTCTGAAGAAGACCCGACCTTCCGTGTGCATACAGACGAAACAACTGCTCAGACGATCATTGCCGGTATGGGAGAGCTTCACCTTGAAGTGCTGGTCGATCGTATGCTGCGTGAGTTCAAGGTCCAGGCGAATGTCGGCAAGCCGCGTGTGGCCTATCGCGAATCGATCACCCGCAAGGTCGATAAAGTTGATCTTAAGTACGCCAAGCAGTCCGGTGGTCGTGGTCAGTACGGGCACGTCGTGATTTCGATGGAACCGGGTGAGCGGGGTTCGGGCGTTATTTTCGAAAATAAAATTATCGGTGGCTCCATCCCCAAAGAATACATTCCAGCAATCGAAAAAGGCATCAAGGAGACCTCGGAAAGCGGCGTTCTGGCCGGTTACCCTGTAGTGGACTTGACGGTCCGCCTGATCGATGGCTCCTACCATGAAGTCGACTCGAATGAAATGGCCTTTAAAATGGCCGCATCGATGGCCTTCAAAGAAGGTGTTCACAAGGGCGGCCCCGTCCTGTTGGAACCGATTATGAAGGTTGAGGTTGTTGTCGCAGAAGAATATCTGGGCGATGTCATCGGCCAGTTGAACAGCCGCCGCGGTATGATCCTGGGTATGGAAGTACGCCCTGGGAATGCGCAGGCCGTCAATGCCATGGTCCCGCTGGGCGAAATGTTTGGTTACGCAACCGAACTGCGCTCCGCCTCGCAGGGCCGCGGCGTATTTTCTATGGAATTTGATCATTACGCGCCGGTTAGCGAAACTGTGGCGCAGGAAATTCTCAAAGTGTAATTTTTCTCAGTTACAAAAGGAGCGATTATCCATGGCGAAGCAGAAATTTGAGCGGAACAAGCCGCATCTGAACGTAGGGACGATGGGACACATCGACCACGGGAAGACGACGCTGACGGCGGCGATCACG
>WNFL01335251.1_pt2 | contig 36409 bp, 42 predicted proteins | sample 5400361 | NCBI WGS metagenome assembly WNFL01 (sample SAMN13153351, study PRJNA577476) | soil metagenome | isolation source: 40 cm soil on Douglas fir-dominated hillslope | place: USA:California | collected 2013-09-17
GCCTTGAGCCGCTGCTCGGCGTCGAAGCGCCGCTGGCGGCTCAGGCTGCTGTGGTGCGCGGCCACCCGCTCGGCCCCGAGCCGCTCGGCCAGGTGGCGGGTCACCCGCTCGACCAGGCGCCGCGTGTTGACGAACACGAGCGTGGAGCGGTGCGCGCGGGCCAGCTCGGCCACGCGATCGTAGATCTCCTCCCACTGCTCGTTGGTGCACACCGCGCCCAGCTCGTCGCCGATCACCTCGATGGCCAGATCCATGTCGCGGCGCTGCCCCACGTTGACGATCTCGGGCAGCGGCCGGTCCGCGCCCACCAGCAGCCGCGCCGCGGTCTGGATCGGCCGCACGGTGGCCGAGAGGCCGATGCGCTGCAGGCGCGCGCCCCGCGCGGCCACCAGCTCGGCGAGGCGCTCGAGCGAGAGGGCCAGGTGCGCGCCGCGCTTGTCGCCGGCCACCGCGTGGATCTCGTCCACGATCACGGTGCGCACGTCGGCGAGCCAGCGACGGCTCGACTCGGCGGTGAGCAGGATGAAGAGCGACTCGGGCGTGGTCACCATCACGTGCGGCGGGCGGCGGCCCATCAGGCGGCGCTCGTGCGCGGGGGGGTCGCCGGTGCGCACCGCGGTGCGGATCTCGGGCGCGGGCAATCCCGCCGCGACGGCCGCGGCGGCCAGCTCGCCGAGCGGCTCGTCCAGGTTGCGCCGGACGTCGTTGGAGAGCGCCTTGAGCGGCGACACGTAGAGGATCTCGGTCCGGTCGGCCAGCCGACCGTCCACCGCCTCGCGGAAGAGCCGGTCCAGACAGGCCAGGAAGGCGGCGAGCGTCTTGCCCGAGCCGGTGGGCGCGGTGAGCAGCACGTCCTGGCCGTCGGCGATCAGCGGCCACGCGCCGGCCTGCACCGGGGTGGGCTCGGAGTAGCGGGCGCGGAACCACGACTCGACGACGGGGTGGAACATCGCAACAGTATAGTCAGATTGACTCGGCCATCACACCTCCGTAGCCTTGTCGCGTCATGGCGACCCGGTACGAGACGGTGATCGTGGGCGGCGGACACGCGGGCATCGCGCTCAGCTACCACCTGGGCCGGCTCGGGCGCCCGCACGTCATCCTCGAGCGGGGGCGCGTGGCCGAGCGCTGGCGGAGCGAGCGCTGGGACTCGCTGATGTTTCAGTTCCCCAACTGGAGCCTCCGGCTGCCCGGTCACGAGTATCACGGGAGCGAGCCGGACGGCTTCGCCACGCGCGGCGAGGTCATCGCCTTCATCGAGCGGTATCGCGAGCTCGTCGCCGCGCCGGTGCGAACCGGCGTGCGCGTGGACCGCGTCCGCGCGGAGGCCGGCCGATTCCGGCTCGAGACCACGGAGGGGCCGATCGAGGCCGCCAACGTCGTCGTCGCCACCGGTCCCTACCAGGAGCCGATCGTGCCGGCGCTCCGTCACGCGCTTCCGCCGAGCGTCCTCCAGGTGCACGCGAGCGGGTATCGCAACCCGGCGCAGCTTCCCGCGGGCGCGGTGCTCGTCGTCGGCTCCGGCGCCTCCGGCTGCCAGATCGTGGAGGATCTGCTCGCCGCGGGCCGCCCCGTGTACCTCTCGGTGGGCCGCCACCGGCGTTATCCGCGCCGCTACCGCGGCCGCGACATGTTCTGGTGGATGGAGCGGATCGGCGCGCTCGACCAGACGCGCGACGAGCGTCCAGAGGCGCGGGAGCGGCCGAATCCGCTGGTGACCGGGGTTGGCGGCGGCCACGACATCGACCTGCGCGACTACGCGGCCGCCGGCGTCACGCTGCTCGGGCGTCTCGTGGACGTCACCGGCTCACGCCTGCGCCTGGCCGACGACCTGGCCGCGCTGCTGGCCGCCGGCGACGAGAGCGTCGGCGTGTTCACGCGCGCGGTGGACGCCTACGTCGCCCGGTCCGGGCTCGCGGCCCCGGCGGAGACGCCGCCGGTGATCGCGGTGGCGCGCGCGGCGACCCGGGCGCCGATTCGCGAGCTCGACCTGGTCGCTTCAGGCATCATGTCGGTGGTCTGGGCCACCGGGTTCCGGCGCGACTTCGGGTGGGTCGACGCGCCCGTGCTCGACGACCGGGGCGAGCCGATCCACCAGCGGGGGGTCACCGGCTGCGAGGGGCTCTACTTCCTGGGCCTGCCGTGGCTCCACAAGCTCAAGTCGTCCGTGCTGTGCGGGGTCGGAGACGACGCCGCCCATCTCGCCGACCATATCGCCGCGGGCGCCGCGCGCCCCCGGCCGGGACTGATCAGGAGGGCGTGATGGCCATCGAGTTCATCGGGATGATCGGGGTACGGCCCGAAGGGGCCGACGGCGCCGCGGTGCACGTGATCGGCGGCGCGATCGACATGGCCTGGGTCCGGGAGTTCTCCCAGGCTCACGAGCGCGCCGGCTTCGACAAGGTGCTGGTCGGCTACACGTCGACGTCCGCGGACGGCTTCCTCATCTCGGCGTACGCCGCCGCGCACACCGAGCGCCTCGGCTACCTGCTCGCCCACCGCCCCGGCTTCGTCGCGCCCACGCTGGCCGCGCGCAAGGCGGCCACGCTCGATCAGCTCTCGGCGGGCCGGCTCGCGCTCCACATCATCACCGGCGGCAGCGACGCCGACCAGGCGCGCGATGGGGACTTCGTGGACCACGACACGCGTTACCGACGTACCGACGAGTACCTCGGGGTGATGCGGCGGGTGTGGACGGAGGCGCGGCCCTTCGATCACGCCGGCGAGTTCTACCGGGTGACCGCGGCGTACTCGGACGTGAAGCCGGTGCAGCAGCCGCACGTGCCGCTCTACTTCGGCGGCGCCTCCGAGGCCGCGCACCGGATCGGCGTCCGGCACTGCGACGTCTACATGCTGTGGGGCGAGCCGCTCGCCGCGATCCGCGATCGCATCGCGGGCGTGCGCGCGGCCGCGGCGGGCGTCGGCCGCGACCCGGACCTGCCGCGGTTCAGCGTCTCGCTGCGGCCGATCATCGCCCCGACCGAGGCGCAGGCCTGGGCCAAGGCGCGCGCGATCCTGGAGCAGGTGCAGGCCAAGCAGGGGTCGCGCGGCGTTCCCCAGCCCGAGGCGGTGGGCGCGCGGCGGCTGGTCGACTTCGCCCAGCAGGCCGAGGTGCACGACAAGCGGCTGTGGACGCCGATCGCGGCGGCGGTGGGCGGCCAGGGCAATACCACCGCGCTCGTGGGTACCCCCGAGCAGGTCGCGGAGGCGCTGCTGGACTATCACGAGCTCGGCGTGACCACGCTGCTGATCCGCGGCTTCGATCCGCTCAACGACGCGATCGAGTACGGCCGCGAGCTGATCCCCCTGGTGCGCACCGAGGTCGCCCGCCGCGAGCGGGATCGCGCGGCGGCGCTCGCGCGGTGACCCGGGTCCTGGCGGTGGTGGGCGCGGTGACGCCGCCCGGGCGTCTCGACGCGGCGGTGCGCTTCGCGGCCGATCGCGCGGCCGAGCAGCCGGCGGTCGCCGCCACCGTGCTGAGCCTGGGCGAGCATCGCGTCTCCTTCGCGGACGGGCGCGCGCTCGACCGCTACCCCGACGACACCGCGCGGGTCGTCGGCGCGATCGCCGAGGCCGACGCGGTCCTGCTCGCGAGCCCCGTCTACCGCGCCTCGTTCACCGGCGCGCTCAAGAACCTGCTCGATCTCACGCCGGTGGAGGCGCTGCGGGCCAAGCCGGTGGGCATCGTGGCGATGGGCGCGACGCTCCATCACTACCTGGGGGTGGACTGGCAGCTCCGCGCGGTGCTCGCGTGGTTCGGGGCGCGGGTGGTGCCGACCAGCGTGTACCTGGAGTCCGGTCACTTCCAGGACGGCAAGCTCGCCGACCCGGCCGCGCGCGCCGGCCTCGGCGATCTGGTGGGCGCGCTCGTCGCGATGGCGATCCACGCCCGCGACCAGGCGGGCCCGCCCCCACTGGCCGCCGGCCGCAGCTAGCCGGTCAGCGCTTGGGCGCGACGAAGCCGCGGATGACCTCGCGCGCGGTGGCGCCGCTCCAGTCGCCGCCGCCGATCATCCGGCCGACCAGCCGCCCCTCGCGGTCCACCAGGTAGACGGTGGGCGGCCCGAAGACGCCGTAGGCCCGGCCGGTGACGTCACCCGAGGCGTCGAGCAGCACCGGCGCGGTGTAGCCGCGCTCGGCCACCGTGCGCTTCACGAGATCCGCGCTCTCGCGAAAGCTGATCAGCAAGACTTCGAGCCCCTGGCCCTTGAATTCCTCGTACAACCGATTGACGGAAGGTAACTCCTCCCGGCAGGTCGGTCACCAGGTGGCCCAGAAGAAGAGCAGCAGCGCTTTGCCCTTCTGATCCTCGAGCCGCACGGTGCGCCCGTCGAGCGCGGGCAGCGCGAAGGCCGGGGCGGGCTTGGGCGATTCGTAGGGCTGGACGCCAAGCTTCGCCCAGGCCGGCGGCGCGGCGGCGGGCTGCGCCGCCGCGGCCCCGGCCCAGAGCGCCGCCGCGATCAGGATGGATGCGGCGAATGGGCGCGTGCTCACACGCCCGCGTCCTTGAGCGCCTTCAGCACGTCGGCCGGCTCCAGCAGGTCGAGCGGGTTCTCCATGACCTTCATGTACCGGACCACGCCGTTCTTGTCGATGACGTAGTAGGCGCGCTTGGCGTAGCGGAAGATCGGGCTCTTCTCGTCGGTGACCAGCGCGTCGTACCCGGGTAGCATCGCGCGGCGGAAGTCGGACAGCAGGAGGTAGTTGATCTTGTTCTGCTTGGTGAAGGCCTCGAGCGTGGCCGCGTGGTCGGCGCTCACGCCCACGACCTGGGCCCCGGCGGCGGTGAACTTGGGCAGGCTCTCCTCGAAGCCGAGGAGCTCCTTGCTTCAGGTGCTGGTGAACGCCTGGATGAAGGTGAAGACGACCACCGGACCCTTGGCGGTCAATTCGGACAGCTTCACGGGCTTGTTACCGGGACCGGGCAAGGTGAAATCGGGCGCCTTCTGGCCGACTTCCAGGGCGGCGGCCGGGCCGGCCGCGCCGAGGCCGACGGCGGCCAGCAGCAGGGTCGCGAGCAGCAGCAGGGTCATGCGACGCATGGCGTGCTCCTTTCCACGATAGTGGGTGACTCTCAGAGAACGGGCGACGGGCTCCCGAAGTTTCCGGGCCACGCGCATAATGCTCGCATGCCCGGGTCGATCTCCGCCGAGGCTTTTGTCGGGGGTGGCATGGCCTGGAAGATCCACCGGGAGCGGGTGCTCCTGGCCGGCTGGGGCCGGGCCATCCTGCTCCAGATCGCGCACCCGAAGGTGGCGCGCGGGGTGGCCGAGCACAGCGGGTTCACGACCGACCGCTGGGGGCGGTTCCGGCGCCTGCACCGGACGATTTCCGCCATGCTCGCGCTGACCTTCGGCTCGGTGGACGAGGCGGCCGGCGCCGCCGCCCGGATCAACGCCATCCACGACCGGGTCCACGGGCGGCTCGACGAGTCGGCGGGCGGGGCCGCGTACAGCGCCCACGATCCCGAGCTGCTCACCTGGGTGCACGCGACCCTGGTCGAGTCGTTCCTGCTGACGTATCGGCTCTTCGTGGGGCCGGTCAGCCCCGCGGAGGCCGATCGCTACTGCGAGGAGGCCGGTGGCATCGAGTCGGCGCTCGGGATCCCGCCGGGCCGGCTGCCGCGAACGGAGGGCCGGCTCCGCGAGTACCTGGACGCGATGCTCGGCGGGGGCGTGATCGAGGTGACCGACACGGCCCGTCGGCTCTCCCGGGAGATCATTCGGCCACCCGCGCCGGCCGTCGTCCGGCCCGCGCTCTGGCTGGCCGCGCTGCCGGCCGTCGGTCTGCTGCCCCCCGCGCTCCGCGCGGCCTACGGTTTCTCCTGGGACGGCCGGCGCGAGCGCGTGATGCGGGGCCTCGCCGCCGCCACGCGCGGCGGCCTCCCGCTGGTGCCGCCCGCGCTCCGCTACTGGGCGGTGGCGCGGCGCGTCGAGCGGCGGCGGGGCCGATGACCGAGATCACGCTGCGCATCGAGTCGCCCCGGCAGGCCGACGTGATGCGCCTGATCGAGGCGCTCGACGTCTACCAGAGCGTCCTCTACCCGGCGGAGAGCAACCACTTCGTGGACGTGGACGCGCTGGCGGAGCCGAGCGTGCGCTTCTTCGTCGCGAGGCGGGATGGGCAGGCCTTGGGCTGCGGCGCGCTACGGATCGATCCGGCGGGATGGGGGGAGCTGAAGCGAATGTTCATATCCCCGGAGGCCCGGGGACTCAAGCTCGGGCGCCGTCTCCTCGAGCGGATCGAAGAGGAGGCGCGACGGGAGGGGGTCGGCTTCCTGCGCCTCGAGACCGGCATTCACCAGCCGGAGGCGCTCGGGCTCTACCGCTCCGCGGGCTACGTGGAGCGTGAAGCGTTCGCCGACTACAGCCCGGATCCGCTCAGCGTCTTCATGGAGAAGCGCCTCTGACGGCCCCACCACACGCTGCCCAGCACCGCGGCGGTGCCGCCGACCCCGATCGCGCCCAGCATCATGCCGCGCCGGATCGCCTCCCGGCCGCGGCTCATGCGGACCGCCACGTGGGCCGGAATGGCGTCGATGTCGGCGCGAATGCGCCAGCGGGCGAACGCAAGGGGATCCGCGGGGTGCCAGAAGCTGCCGCGGTCGTCCGAGATACAGAGGTGAAGGTCGCAACTTTGCGGGTCCGCGCACCGCTCGGCCCGCCAGCCGAGTCCGCGGCCACGCATCCCCGTGCTCTGTAGCGCCAGGCTGCTCTCCATGATCTCGCCCCTCCCGACCCGACGTGACTAGGACCCTCGGCGGAGGCGGGTTGAACCTCGCTCAGAACCGGTGTGTGGCGAGGACTCCGCTACTTCTTCAACCCGCTCTCCGCCGCGAGTGTTCCAGAGAAGAGCAAGAGGCGCGCCACCGCGTGTTCCGACGGAAAGAGACGGAAAGACCCGTTCCGCGCGGGTTCTCGTCGGGTTCGCTGCTTCGCGTTAAGAAAGGCGGGGTGCCAACTGTGGAAGAAATTACCCTGAGCTAGCCCCCGGGGTGGCGAGGGGGCCCCCGCCAAATCAGTGTGTTAGAGTACGCCCATGCCTGCGGTGCTGATCACGGTCGAGGGCGTCGAGGGATCCGGCAAATCCACCCAGTGCGCGCGGCTGGAGCAGCATTTATCGGGGCGCGGCCTCCAAGTTGTGCGGACCAGCGAGCCCGACGGCACCCCGCTGGGCGTCCGGGTGCGCGCGCTGTTCGAGGCCGCCGGTCCCACGCCGACACCGCTCACCCAGGCCTTCCTCTTCATGGCCGCGCGTCAGGAGCACGTCACGCGCGTCATCGCGCCGGCGCTCGCGCGGGGCGCGGTGGTGATCTCCGACCGCTACGCGGACGCGACGGTCGCCTACCAGGGCTACGGCCAGGGCATGGACGTCCAGACGATCCGGGAGCTGAACATGCTGGCGACGGGCGGGGTCCTCCCCGACCTCACGCTGGTGCTGGATCTCGATCCGGTCTCGGGGATGCGGCGCATCCGCGGGCGTGCGCTCGACGCCTTCGAGAAGATGGACACCGCCTTCCACCGCCGCGTGCGCGAGGGGTATCTGGAGATCGCGCGCGCGGACAAGAATCGCGTGGTGGTGCTGGACGCCGACCGCGATCCGGACGCGCTCCACGCCGACGTCGTGCGCGCGGTGGACGAGCTGCTGGCGCGGCGCGGAGGCCTGCGTGGCGCTTGACGCGATCCGCGACCAGGCCGAGGCGGTGACGCTGCTGCGGCGCGCGATCGCCTCGGAGCGGGTGGCCCACGCCTACGCCTTCGTCGGCCCCGAGGGTTCGGGCCGCAAGGCCACCGCGCTGGCCTTCGCGTCCGCCCTCGTCGCGCCGCAGGGGGGCCCCGCCGCCGCCCGCGTCGAGCGCGGCAGCCATCCCGACGTGCACCTGCTGGGGCCGACGCCGCCCCCGAGCAATCCCAAGGGCACGCCGGCGCTGCGCATCGAGGCGATCCGGGAGCTGGAGCGCCGGGCTTCGCTCAAGCCCGCCGAGGCGGCCTGGAAGGTCTTCATCGTGGACGAGGCGGAGAAGATGACCGCCTCGACGCCGCAGGCCCTGCTCAAGACGCTCGAGGAGCCGCCGGCGCGGACCGTGATCATCCTGGTCCTCTCCCAGATCCGCGCGCTGCCCGCCACCGTGCTCTCGCGCTGCCAGGTCGTGCGCTTCCTCCCCCGGCTCGTAGCGGGCGCGCCCGCGCTCTTCCCCGACGTGAGCGGCGAGGCGCATACCCGTAGCCTGCGGCTCCTGGCCGAGGCGCGCGAGCAGGGCGTCGAGGCCATCCTGCGCCTGGGCGACCAGGTCGGCCGCGACCGGCCGGCCGCCGAGGCGTTCGTCCAGGCGTGCTGGCTCTGGCACCGCGATCTGCTCTGCGCGGCGGCCGGCGCCCCCGCCCTGGCCGTCTTCGGCGAGGCCGCCGCGAAGGCGGGCGGGGGGCGCTCGCTCGATCGGGTGCTGGGCGCGCTGCGCGATTGTCGCGAGGCGTGGTTCGCGCTGCAGGGAAGCGTCTCGCCCCGGCTCAGCGTGGAAGTGCTGCTGGGCCGGCTCACCGGAAAGGCCGCCTGACATGACCGAGCCGCTCGAGCCCGCCGCGACCGCCGCCTCGGTGGCCGAGGAGACGCCGCAGTACCTGATCGGGGTGCGGCTGCGCGAGCCGCTCCTGGCCGAGGACCACCTGACCACCGACACCGATCTCCACGTGGGCGACCTCGTGGTGGTGGACATGGGCGGGGGCAGCGCGGTGGGCGAGGTGCGCCGCCCCAAGCGCGCGCTGCCCGCCTTCAAGCGCGACCGCGTCTACCGCCGCGTGGTCCGGCGCGCCACCACCGCGGAGGCGGGCGAGTGGCGCGACCGCCGGGCGCGCGAGGTGCGCGGCGTGGAGACGTGCCAGCGGATGGCCCGCGCGCGCGCGCTCGCCATGAAGATCGTGGACGTGGAGATCGAGGCCTCGCGCCGCCGGGTCACCGTCTTCTTCAACTCGGAGGAGCGGGTGGACTTCCGCGACCTCGTGCGCGACCTCGCCCGCGAGTTCCACGCGCGGATCGAGATGCGCCAGATCGGGGCGCGCGACACCACCAAGATGCTCGACGGCATCGGCCCCTGCGGCCGGCAGCTCTGCTGCTCCTCACACCTCCGCAAGTTCGACCCGATCTCGGTGAAGATGGCCAAGGCCCAGGACATGCCGCTCACCGACAGCCGGCTCCTCGGCAATTGCGGGCGGCTCAAGTGCTGCCTGCTCTACGAGTTCTCGACCTACGAGGAGCTGCGCTCGCGGCTGCCGCGCGTGAACACCGCCTGCTCCGCGGATTGCGGCGGGGGCGGCTGCATGACCGGCAAGGTGCGGTCGCTGCGGGTGCTGAAGCAGTCGGTGGTCGTCGGCTTCCCGGACGGCACCGAGGCGGAGGTCCCGCTCGAGCAGCTCACCTGGGAAGGACGCGACCACGTCAAGCCGGCCTGAGGCGGTCGTCCACCCCGACGCATGAGCACCTTCTATCTCACGACCCCGATCTACTACGTCAACGCGCGTCCGCACCTCGGGCACGCGTGCACCACCATCATGGCCGACGCGATGTGCCGCTACCGCCGGCTCGCGGGCGACCGCGTGTACCTCCTCACCGGCACCGACGAGCACGGCGAGCGGATCGCCCAGGTGGCCGCCGCCGCCGGCAAGTCGCCGCAGGCCTACGCGGACGAGATCGCGGCGGTCTTCCAGGAGACGTGGCGTCGCCTCGGGATCACCAACGACGACTTCATCCGCACCACCGAGCCCCGCCACCGGAAGGTGGTGCAGGAGGTTCTGCAGCGCCTCCACGACGCGGGGGAGATCTACTTCGGCGAGTACGGAGGCTGGTACTGCTACGGCTGCGAGCGCTTCTACACCGAGAAGGAGATCGTGGACGGCAAGTGTCCCGATCACCAGACCGCGCTGACCTTCGTCAAGGAGAAGAACTACTTCTTCAAGATGTCGAAGTACCAGGCGTGGCTGATCAAGCACCTGGAGGACAACCCCGGCTTCATCCAGCCCGACCGGTACCGGAACGAGGTGCTGGGCTTCCTGCGCGAGCCGCTTCAGGATCTGTCCATCAGCCGGCCCCGGTCGCGGGTCGAGTGGGGCATCCCGCTGCCCTTCGACGACCAGTACGTGACCTATGTCTGGTTCGACGCGCTCCTCAACTACTACTCGGCGGTCTCGGACCCGGAGAACCCGAAGACCCACGGGCTCTGGGAGCACGTCGAGCACCTGATCGGCAAGGACATCCTGAAGCCGCATGGGGTCTACTGGCCGACCATGCTGAAGGCGGCGGGCATCCCGCTCTACCGGCGGCTCAACGTCCACGGCTACTGGTCGCTGGGCGGCAGCAAGATGTCCAAGTCCGTCGGCAACGTGGTGGAGGCCTTCCAGCTCACCGACAAGTACGGCCACGACGCGTTCCGGTACTTCCTCCTCCGCGAGATGAACTTCGGCCTCGACGCCAATTTCAGCGAGGAGGCCTTCGTGGACCGCCTCAACGCGGACCTGGCCAACGACCTCGGCAACCTGGCGAGCCGCGCCACCACCCTGATCGCGGCGGCGGGTGCGGTCATGCAGGTGATCGCGCCGATCGAGCCGGGCGACCGGGAGATGTACATGGCCGCCGCGGAGACGAAGAGCCTCGTCGGCCACGCGATGGGCGAGTTCGCCTTCCAGAAGGCCCTCGCCGAGCTCTGGAGCTTCATCGGCGCGGTAAACCGCTACGTGGACACGAATGCGCCGTGGGCCCTCGCCAAGGATCCGGCCAAGCGGCGCCGGCTCGAGCGGGTGCTGTGCACGCTCGCGGACTCGCTCGGCTTCCTCGGGATCATGCTCGATCCCTTCCTGCCGGACGCGGCCCGCAAGATTCGCCTAGCGCTGGGACAGAGCGCGCCGCCCACGCTCGAGGCCGCCGTCGTGGGCCGCCTCACGTCGGTGCCGCGGGCGACCAAGATCTCCGGCCTGTTCCCGCGCGTCGACACCAAGGCCGCGCCCACCACCCTCTCCCTCCAGCGAGGGCCGGGTGAGGGAGCCGGAGGTGATGCGGGCAAGATCCCGATCACCGACTTCCAGAAGGTGGAGCTGCGGGTCGCGGAGGTGCTCGCGGCCGAGCGGGTGCCGAAGTCCAAGAAGCTCCTCAAGCTCTCGATCCGGGTGGGCGAGGAGACCCGCACGCTGGTGGCGGGAGTGGCCGAGCACTACGAGCCCGGCGACCTCGTCGGCCGGAAGGTGGTCATCGTGGCCAACCTCCAGCCGGCCACGCTCATGGGCGTCGAGTCGAACGGGATGGTGCTCGCGGCCGAGCACGGCGGCACGCTGTCGCTGATCACTCTCGACAGGGACCTACCCTCCGGCGCCAAGGTCAAGTAGTGCGCGCCGTCCTCGGGGAGACGTTCGGCCTCCTCGCGCGCCACCTGCACCTCTTCACCCTGATCTCGCTGACCGTGTGGCTGCCCACCCACCTCCTGCTCAACTACCTCGAATTCTTCGACCCGGGCGAGGACTCGGCGGGCCGGGCGCTCCGGGTCGTCCTCACCGCGCAGGTGGTGCTCGATCCGTTCGTGGTGAGCGCGCTGCTGTCCGCGCTCGCCCGCATCAAGCAGGGCGTGCCGGTCACCTACTGGCAGGCCCTCGCCGAGGGGTTCAGCGCGTGGCCCCGCCTCATGCTGGTGCGCTTCGTGGTGATCTGGGTGCTGCTGCTCCCCTCGCTCGGCTGGCTGTTCATCTACCAGACGGGGTCCGTGCTCCGGCTCGTGGGGAGCCTGATCCTCATCGGTCTGACCCTGCTCATCCTGGTGCTCCTCGTGCGCTTCGCGCTCGTGGACTCGGCGGTCGTGCTGGGCGGGGCGTCCCCGTTCAACGCCTGGCGGCAGGCCGCCGACCTCACCGCGGGCCAGCGCTGGAGCATCCTGTGGACCGCCGCCGCGCTCTTCGTGCTGATCTTCGGGGTCGCGGTCGCGGGCGGCCAGGCCTTCCGGACGCTGCCCGGCGCCAATCACTTCGTGGCGCGTGTCCTCTTCGACTGCGTGCTGGCGGTGGCGCAGTCCCTCTTCACGATCGCGCTCTTCCTCTTCTACTGGCGGCGGCAGGGGATCCCGGTGCCCGCCGAGCCCGTCCGGACGTGACGGACCAGGGCGCCGCGCCGGCCCCGCGCCTGCCCCTGGTCGGCTGGCTCGGCGGCTGGCCGATCTCGATCGTGTCGCTCTCGATGGGGCTGGCCGCCCTGCTCGTCTTCCGCCGCGGGCTGCCGCACGTGGGCTGGATCGTCGGCTACCTGCTGCTCCTGTGGTTGCTCTTCGTGCTCATCACCGAGCTGCGCGCGCCGCTCACCGAGCGCGGCCGGGATCTCGTGCTCACCGCCGCGGACTACACGATCCAGACGCTCTATCACAACCTGCTGCTCTTCGTGCTCCCGGCCTACTACGCGGCGGCCACGCTGGACTCGCGGAACGTGGTATTCCCCGCGCTCGTCGCGGCCGGCGCGCTCGTCACCGCGGTCGACCCGATCTATCGGCGAGTGGTGCACCCGCGCCCCTGGCTCAACCACGCGCTGCTCGCGTTCTCCATCTTCGCCGCGCTCAACGTCGCGCTGCCGCTGGTCGGGGTGCAGCCCATCCTCTCGCTCGAGGCCAGCGCGGTGATGGCCGCGCTCGCGCTCGCTCCCGCCTTCCGGCGGGAAGGGTTCACCGGTTGGCTGCGGGCCCACGGGGTGGCCCTCGCCGCCGCCGCGCTCGCCCTGGTCCTCGTCTGGTTCGCGCGCGGGCTCGTGCCGCCCGCGCCCCTCGTGCTGGCCCGCGCGGTGGCCGCGCGCGGCGTCGCCCAGCTGGAGCCGGTGGAGCCGGTGCAGGGCGGCGTGGTGTCCACGGCGACCGTGCTCGAGTGGGGAGAGCTGGCCGCCTACACCGCGGTCTACGCGCCGGCCGGCCTGCGGCAGCCCATCATGCACGTCTGGTGGCGCGATCGCCGGCCGCTCGCCCGCGTGATCCTGCCGACCCCGGTGATGGGGGGCCGGCGCGAGGGCTTCCGCACCTTCTCGCGCTTCACCGATCTCAAGGCGCCCATCGCGGGCCAGTATCGGGTGGATGTGGTGACCGCGAGCGGCCAGCTCATCGGCCGCCTGCGCTTCACCGTCACGCCCTGATATCATTGCGCGGGACCGACCGATGCGCCTCTTCGACACGCACGCGCACCTGCACTTCCCGGAGCTGCTGGCGGATCTCGACGCGGTGCTGGAGCGCGCGAAGGCCGCCGGGGTGACCGGGATGGTGACGATCGGCACCGACCGCGAGACCAATCCGGCGGCGGTGTCGCTGGCCGAGCGCCTGCCCGACGTCTGGGCCACGGTGGGCATCCATCCGCATGACGCGGGCGAGGTCACCGAGGCCGACTTCGAGGCGATGGAGCGCCTGGCCCGCGGGTCGGCCCGGGTGGTGGCGCTGGGCGAGATGGGCCTCGACTTCTTCCGCGACCTCTCACCCCGCGCCGCGCAGGAGACCGCGCTGCGCCGCCAGCTCGACATGGCGCGGCGGGTCGGCAAGCCCGTGGTCATCCACTGTCGCGACGCGCACCCGGAAGCCCTCGCGATCCTCTCGGAGGAGCGCGTCGGCGAGGTCGGCGGCGTGATGCACTGCTTCTCGGCCGACGTGGAGGTGGCCAAGCGCTGCCTCGACCTGGACCTGATGATCTCCCTCGCGGGGCCGGTGACCTACAAGAACGCGCGGGCCCTCCCCGACGTCGCCCGCTTCGTGCCGGCCGACCGCCTTGTGCTGGAGACCGACTGCCCCTATCTGCCGCCGCATCCCCATCGCGGGCAGCGCAACGAGCCCGCGTGGGTGGCCATCACCGCCGCGCACGTGGCCGGACTCCGCGGGGTCACCCCCGAGGCGCTCGGGGCGACCGTCACCGAGAACGCGCACCGGCTCTTCCGCATTCCGACCCGTCCGCTCCCCTAGACGAAGGAGTCGCATCATGGCGTACACGGACATCCTCTCCGAGGTCAAGAATCAGATCGCGTGGATCACGATCAACCGGCCCGACAAGGGCAACACCTTCCGGCGCAAGACCGTCCTCGAGATGACGCAGGCCCTCAACGAGGCGCGCAACGACGCGGGCGTGCGGGTGGTGGTGATCACCGGCGCGGGCGACCGCTTCTTCTGCATCGGGGGCGAGAAGGAGCCCAACGACGGGCTGCTCCACTATCACAACGTGCCGCCGGTGGTGGATCTCTACACCCTCATCGACATGATGCCGGTGCCGGTCATCGCGATGGTCAACGGCTTCTCGGTGGGCGGCGGCAACGTGCTCGCCAACATGTGCGATCTCACGGTGGCGAGCGAGCAGGCCACGTTCCGGCAGGTCGGACCCGCGATGGGCTCCTACGACGCGGGCTTCGGCACCTGGTACCTCGAGGACTCGGTGGGGCGCAAGCGGGCCAAGGAGATCTGGTACCTCAATCGCAAGTACTCTGCGAAGGAGGCGCAGGCGATGGGGCTCGTCAACGACGTGGCGCCTCACGCGGAGCTGCGCGCGCGCACCGAGGCCATGTGCGAGGAGCTGAAGAAGCGGGGGCCGCAGGCGCTGGGCGCGCTGAAGGCCGCCTTCCACGCGCGGCACAACGGGGTCGCCGGCCTCTCGCGCGTGTCCATCGATCACCTGGTCGCCAACTACTACCACACCGAGGAGGCCAAGGAGATGGGGCGGGCCTTCAACAGCAAGCAGGACCCCGACCCGGAGAAGTTCTACAAGTAGCGGCTAGCGCTCCCGCGCGAGCACGGCCAGGGCCCGCGGCAGGTCGGCGGCGGCGACCAGCAGCACCACCTCGGCCTGGTGCCCCACGCTGAAGGGATAGACCGACGGGGCGATGCGGCTGCGTGGCACCACCGCGATGCCCTCGCTCTCGAGCAGCCCGCGGACCACCAGGGCCTCGGTCTGATCGCGGCAGCGCCGCGCCTCCACCAGCTCGGCGGCGTCGCGACCGGGCGCGGGCGGCTTCGGGGGAGGCGTCGGGAAGCGGATGATCTTCGCCCGGCGCGCCATGGCGCTCATGCTAGCACGTCGTGCCGGCGCCTCCACCGGAGGCGCCAGAAGCAGAGGAGGGCGGTGATCCCGGCCACCGCGATCGCGGTCGTCATCGGCCGCGCGGTGCCATCCCAGAAGCGCCCCACCGCCACGCTGTAGAGCGCCGAGCCGGTCATCTGGAGGAAGCCGGCCACCGCGGCCGCGAGGCCGGCCATGCGCGGGAACGGGCCGACCGCGCCGGCCATGCCGTTGGGCAGGGTGAGGCCGAGCCCGACCGCGAACACGAACATCGGCACGATCACCGCCGCCACCGTCAGGACGCCGCTCCAGGCCAGCCCGGCCAGGATCAGCCCCGCCGCGGCGCCGAGCATGGTGCCCGAGAGGATGGCGCGGTCGAGCCCGAGGCGCGCGCCGAACCGGCCCGAGAGGAAGGTGCCGGTCATGATCCCGACCGCGACCGATCCAAAGCAGAGCCCGAATCCGCTCGGCGAGACGCCGAGGACGCCGATCAGGACGAAGGACGAGCCCGAGATGAAGGCGAACTGGCCGCCGAACATCAGCGCGTTCACCAGCACGTAGGCCACGTAGCTCCGGTCGGTGAGCAGCTCCGCCACGTTGCGGCCCATCTGCCCGGGCCGGAGCGCGTGGGGATCCCGCCGGGTATTGGTCTCGGGCACCCCGGCGATCATCAGCGCCACGAACAGCGCGCCCGCGCCCGCCAGGACGAAGAAGATCGCGCGCCAGCCGAAGGCCTCGTGCACGTAGCCGCCCAGGATCGGCGCCAGCATCGGGTTGAGGGACTGGGCCATCCCCATGTAGGAGAAGACGCGCGCGGCGCGCTCGCGATCGTAGAGATCCCGGATCACCGCGCGCGCCACCACCGGCCCGCTGCCCCCGCCCAGGGCCTGGAGCACGCGGGCCCCGATCAGCACGCCGATGGTGGGGGCGAGCGCGCAGCCGAGCCCGGCCACCGCGTAGAGGCCGAGGCCGCCGATCAGCACCCAGCGGCGGCCGAAGCGGTCGGAGAGCGGCCCGTAGACGAGCTGGGCGGCCGCGAAGGCCATCAGGAACAGCGTCACGGTGAGCTGGGCGATCGCGGCCTCGGCGCCGAACACGGCGGCGATGGTGGGCAGCGACGGCAGGAACATGTCGATGGACAGGGCGCCGAGGCCTACCACCGCGGTCAGCACGAGCTCGACGCGCACCCCGGTCATATACCCCACCCGGGGCCAAAGCGGTAGACTGTCCCGGACTCGGGCCCATATTGGAGCGGAGGAGCCGGCGCATGCGCACGATCGGAACGCTGCTCGCGGTGGTGGTCGGGCTGGTCGGGGCGATGGCCACCGGGCCCGCCGAGGCGCAGGGCCCGATCAAGATCGGATTCCTGTCGCCGATCTCGGGCGCCATCGCCCAGGCCGGGAAGGACATGTACAGCGGCTGCGAGCTGTACTGGCAGGAGCACGGGATGCAGATCGCGGGGCGCAAGCTCGAGGTCATCCTCGAGGACACCGAGGGCCAGCCCGCCACCGCGGTGACCAAGCTGCGGAAGCTCATCGACAGCGACCGGGTCAACCTGCTCGCCGGGGTCATCCTCTCCAACGTGGCCTACGCGCTGGTCCCGCCGATCGAGGCGGCCGGGATCCCCACCATCTACCCCATCAACTCGGCCGACGACCTGACCCAGCGCAAGCGGCCGGCGTGGCTCGTGCGCACCGGCTTCTCGGCCGGTGGCAACATGCATCCGTTCGGGGAGTACGCGGCGAAGGTGCTCAAGTACAAGAAGGTCGCCACGATCAGCCTGGACTACGCCTTCGGGTGGGAGACGGTCGGCGGCTTCCACAAGGCCTTCGAGGACAACGGCGGCCAGGTCATCCAGAAGATCTGGGTGCCGCTCAACATCCAGGACTACGCGCCGTACCTGGCCCAGGTGAAGCGGGACGCCGACGCGGTCTTCGTGCTGGCCCTCGGGCGCTGGAGCGTGCTGTTCACCAAGCAGTACGCGGAGAGCAGCCTCAAGGGCCGGGTCCCGCTGATCGCGGGCGGGACCCATACCGACGAGCACGTGCTCGCCCAGCTCGGCGACGAGGCCATCGGGGTGATCAGCGCGCACCACTACTCGGCCGCGCTCGACACGCCGGCCAACCGGAAGTTCCGCGCCGCGTACGAGAAGGCGTACGCGCGCTCGCCGTCGTTCTACTCGGAGAACTGCTACACCGGGGCCCGGGTGATCGAGGAGGCGGTGAAGGCGGTGAACGGACGGGTCGAGGACCGGGCCGCGTTGATGGCGGCCCTGCGCCGGGTCGAGATCACCGACGCGCCGCGCGGGCCGGTCAAGATCGACGCCTACGGCAACCCGACCCAGAACATCTACATCCGCAAGGTCGAGAAGGTCGGCGGGGCGCTCCAGAACACGGTGATCCACACCTATCCGGCGGTCAGCCAGTTCTGGACCTACGATCCCCCGCGATTCCTCGAGCAGCCGGTCTACTCGCGGGAGTTCCCGCCCTGCAAGCATTGCTGACGTCATGAGCCTCTCGACCCGCGACGCTCAGCTCCCCGCCGCGTACTCCGACCGGCTCGAGGCGCTCTCGCTGGCGCCGCTCTGGACCGCGCTCCACGCGCTCCTGCCGCCGGAGCGGCAGACGCGCGTGGTGCCGCACCGGTGGCGATGGAGCGAGCTGCGCGCGCCCCTGCTCGAGGCGGCGCGCCTGGTGCCGATCGAGCAGGCGGAGCGGCGGGTCCTGGTGCTGTGCAATCCCGGCCTGCCCGGCAACTTCTCGGCGACCGCCACGCTCTACGCGGGGCTGCAGATCATCCTGCCCGGGGAGGCGGCGCCGAGCCATCACCATACCGCGGCGGCGCTGCGGCTGATCGTCGAGGGCACGGGCGCCTACACCACGGTGGACGGCGTCCGGTGCGCGATGGAACCCGGCGATTTCATCATCACGCCGCCGATGCGCGGGCACGACCACGGGCACGAGGGCCGCGAGCCGGTGATCTGGCTGGACGGCCTCGACATTCCACTCGTCCGCGGCGTCGAGGCCAACTGGGCCTCGGCCATGAAGCCCGCGTCCAGCCCGACCACCGAGACCGACTCCTCCCAGGACGAATTCACCGCGGCCGGTCTCGTACCTCGCCGCTCGCGCTACGAGGAGACCGGCTACCCGCAGGTGCGCTGGCCGTGGCGCACCGCGCGCGCCGCGCTCGCGGCCATGGCCGCCACCGCGCCGCGGCGCGCCCCGGTGGTGCTGCGTCACGTGAACCCGCGCACCGGCGAGTATCCGCTGAAGACCATCGGCTCCGAGGCGCGGTGGCTGCGACCCGGCGAGGAGACCGAGCGCGAGCGCCGCACCGGCAGCGAGGTGGTCCACGTGGTCGAGGGACAGGGCGAGAGCCAGATCGGCGATCGGACGCTCGACTGGCAGGCCGGCGACGTGTTCGTGGTGCCGCCGTGGCACTGGACCACGCACCGCAACCGATCGAGCCAGGCGCCCGCCTGTCTCTTCCATCTCAACGACGAGCCGGCCCTGCGCGCCTTGGGGCTCTGGCAAGAACAAGCCGGCGCCTGATCCCGCCCGGTCGGAGGGCCGCATGAGCTCCCGCTACGAGTCGCTGATGGACGTGATCCGCTCCCGCATGACCAACCGCGCCTTCGCCCCCGCCGAGATTCCCCGGGCGCACCTCGAGATGATCCTGGAGGCGGCACGGCACGCTCCGTCGGGAGCCAATGCGCAGCCCTGGCACTTCGTCGTGGTCACCGACGCGGCCGCGAAGGCGGCGATCGGCCAGTGCTTCGTGGACGAGCAGCAGCACCGCGCGAAGCTGCGCATGGGCTTTCCGACCCCCAACTACCACGGGGTGAAGACCGCGCCGGGTCTCATCGTGATCGCGGCCGACTTCCGCTTCGTCCGCGCCTTCCCGGTGCTCAACGACGGCTCGGACGTCGACCGCCTCTACCACCAGAACGCCGAGCGCATCCTGCTCCAGTCGGTGGCCGCCGCCACCATGTCCGCCCACCTGGCCGCCGCCGCGCTCGGTTACGCGGTCTGGTGGATCACCGCCATCGGGCAGGACGACATCCAGAAGCAGGTGAAGCCGCTGCTCGACGTGCCCGACGAGCTCAGCATCATCGACGTCATGTGCTTCGGCCCGCCGCTCAAGCCGTCCTACAAGCGCTGGAAGAAGCGGCTCGACCAGATCGCGAGCTGGGACCGCTTCGATCCGGCCAACCTCATGACCGACGCGGAGATCGACGACTGGGTCAAGACGACCCGCCACAAGGTGATGTACCGCGACGAGACCCGGGTGGACTGATGGCTCCGCTCACCCCGGTCGATCGCGTCCGCGTCACCACGGTGGTGGACAACTACATCGACGCGCTCCGTCAGGACGAGAAGGTCGCGCGCCGGTACAGCGCCTTCGTGGCCCGCCAGATGGTGGACCTGCGGGCCGAGCACGGCCTCGCCCACTTCGTCGAGATCACGCGGGGCGGCGAGACGGTGCGGATCGCCTTCGACTTCGGCCCCTCCGAGGCCGCGATCACCCACAACTTCCGGGTGCTCGGCCTCGATCCGGGGACCATCGACGCCCTCGCGCTGAGCCACGGGCACTGGGACCACTTCGGAGGGCTGCTCGGCTTCCTGCGGACCTATCGCCCGGCCATGAAGAAGCCGCTCGCGTTCCACGGCGGGGCGGATCATTTCCTCCCGCGCTGGAACCAGCGCGGGGCCGACCGCGTCAGCATGGGGCGGCTCTACCGCGAGGAGATCGAGCGCTACGATGTCCGGGTGGAGACGGTGCGGACGCCGACCCTGCTCGCCGACGGCGTGCTGCTGAGCGGGGAGATGCACGAGGCGGAGCCCTTCGAGCCCATCCCGGCGAATCTCCGGGTCGAGCGCGACGGGGCGATCGTGCCGGACGACTTCCTGGGCGAGCAGACCCTGATCGTCAACCTGAAGGGGCGCGGCCTCGTGGTGGTGACGTCGTGCTCGCACCGCGGCATCGTCGGGATCTGCCGCAACGCCACCCGCATCGCGGGCGTCTCCAAGGTGCACGCGGTGATCGGCGGCTTCCACCTGAGCGGCCTCAAGGAGGAGCGGGTCACGCGGGTGGTGGACGCCTTCCGCTCGCTCGAGGTGGACTGGGTGGTGCCGCAGCACTGCACCGGGCTCGAGTCCATGGCCACCCTGCTCCAGCGCCTGCCGTCGGAGACGGTGGTGACGTCGGTGGGGTCGAGCTTTACCTTCGAGGCGTAGCCGACAGCCCCCTCACCCTGCCCTCTCCCCTGAGGGGAGAGGGAGAACGGGGGTGTTACTCGAGGTCGCGGGCGGCGGGGAGGCCGCCGGACGCGGTGGCGGCGCGCACGGCGCGCGCGATCGCGCGGGCCACCAGATCGGCGGCATCGCGGCCGAGGGCGTCGACGTCGGCCTGCTCGCTGCCCACCGAGAGGCAGAAGAGCGTGTCGCCGTCGGTGTTCAGGTGCGGTGGCGAGAGCGCGCGCGTGAAGCCGTCCATCGCCAGCCGCGCGAGCCGGGCCGCCGCCCCCTTGTCGAGCAACGCGGTCGTCGCCACGAGCCCGATGGTGGTGTTGGTCGGGCGGAACGCGGGTGGGCGGGCGCCCGCGGCGAGCGCGGCGCCGGTGTCGATCAGCCGGCGGCCGTCCGTGGCGTCGCGCGCCCCCGCGATGAGCCGCCCCGTGTCGGGATCGCGCACGTCGCCCACCGCGTTGACCGCCATCAGCGCGCCCAGGTGCACGCCGCCGCGCTCGAGGACCGCGCAGCCGAGCCCGCCCTTGGTCGCGCGCGCGATGCCGTGGAGCTTACCGACACTGGCCCCGGTGCCCGCGCCGACATTGCCCTCGGCGACCGGCCCCGGGCGCGCGGCGGCGGCCGCGCGGTGGCCCATCGCGCGATCGGGACGCGCGGTGGGATCGCCGAGCCCGAGGTCGTAGAGGATGGCGCCGGCCACGTGCGGCACCACGGTCTGGCTCGTGGGGAAGCCGACGCCGCGCTCCTCGAGATAGCGCATCACGCCCCAGATCGCCTCGAGGCCGAAGGCGCTGCCGCCGGCCAGGACGACGCCGTCGAGCGTGGGCACGAGGTGGCGCGGGTCGAGAAAGTCGAGGCCGTGCACGCCCGCGGCCCAGCCGCGGATCTCCACACCGCCCACCGCGGGCGCGTCGCTCAGGATCACCGTGCAGCCGGTGAGCCCGACCGCGTCCGTGACGTGGCCGACCCGCAGCCCGGGGATCACGAGCGCGCGCGCCGCGCGGGCGCCCGGCTGACGTCCGCGAGGCGCGTGCGGCCCAGCGCGACCTCGGAGGCCATCTCGATGCCGCGCGCGGCGAGGGCCCGCGCGAACGGGATCGCGGTCGCCGGCCGCGCGGCGTCCGCAAGCGCGGCCGCGGTCTGCTCGGCCATCGCGGCCGGCTCGAGGCGTCCGGTCATGCGGAAGATCTCCGCCATCTCGCGCAGCCGCGCCGCCCAGCGCCGGCGCGCCGCGTCGGGGAACTGGGCCTCGACCACGCCGTCCACGATGGAGGCCTCGCGCTCCGCCTTGATCTGGTCGGAGACCACCAGCCGGCTCTCGCGCACCTGGAGCATCGCGAGCGCCTCGTGCTGGACACGGGCGGGGTCGATGAACCAGCCCATGAGCTCGGGGAGGTCGAGGAGCGCGGCGGAGGCTTCGAGGAGATTATTGGTCGCGTCGACCGGCGTGGGCATGTCGACCGTATACTTCTCTCTTGTATCCGTTCGGCTCGCCTTCGGCTTCACCTCACCAGGCGCATGCGCGGCGGCGGCGAATAGCCGCCGCCAGCGCGCGAACTCGGGGGGCGGCACCGTGCCGAGGCGCTCGTGCAGCGCGAGGGCGTCGGCCACGAGGGCGCAGGCGCGGCGGCCGTCCACCTCCACCCACGGCAGCTTCTGGCTCTCGCGCAGCCCGCGCAGCTCCGCCTCGAGCCGCTTGCGCGCGATGGGGCCGCCCGCCGCGTCCATGATCCCCGCCTCGTCGTTCAGGATCAGGGAGCAGAGCCGCAGGCCGCCGCCGAAGCCGCCCTCGAAGAGGATCCACGCGGCCCGGGAGCCGCTGCCGTCGATGCCGGAGAGCCACGCGCGCACCGGATGCTCGGCCGCGCGCGTCACCACCGGGCGCGCGGGCGCCGCCGCCGCGGCCCGCGTCGGGCGGAGCCCCGACTGCTCGAGCCGGTAGAGCGCGCGGCGCACCGCGCGGCGGTGGTCCTTGTCGGACGCCGCGTCCGCGAGATGCTCGAGGAAGGGTAGGGAGGCGGCGCCGTGCCGCTTCGCCAGTGCGCGCAGCGCGTCGTCGAGCGCGGCCGGGCTCACGCGGGCCAGCGCGGGCGGCTCTCCGCCGGCGAGCGCGGCCTCGAGGGCGGCCAGGCAGGCCGCCGTCTCATCGCGCGCCGCGGGCGCGGTCATTCGGCGAGCAGCGCGCGGAAGAAGGGATCCGCGGGCCAGGCCTCCGCGGGCACCGCGTTCGCCCGGAAGTAGACCTTGCGCGCGTAGGTGAGCGCGCCCGCGTACATCTCGAACCGATCGGCGAGGCGACGATAGAGTGGCGCGTCCGGCTCGGCGCCCCCGCGGGCCACCTCGGCCACGAAGCGGTAGGCGCGGCGCCCCTCGTGCTCGTAGTAGCCGGTGACCGCGAGGCCGTCCACGTAGTCGCGGAAGATCCCGGTCATGAACAGCGTGTAGTCGCCGATCTGGCGCCGGAGGATTCGCTCGGTGCCCGGGTTGAAGCCGGGCGCCTGCCAGTCCCATACGTGCTGGATCGCGAGCAGCGAGTCGGCTACGGTGTCGAGGCGGCGGCCGGGCAGCTCGCGGAGCGTGCGCAGGGCCTCGGTGCGGACGAAGCGGGTCAGGAGCTCGGTGAGGTAGCGCAGGGCGGGCGCGTCGTCGATCGCCAGATCACCGAAGGCCTGCCGGGTCACGCTCTCGAAGAAGCGCGGAAGCAGCCCGTTCTGCACGGGGTCACTCTACCAGATCGATCGGCTCAGCGACGGTCGCGCCTGAACTGCACCTCACGGGGCAGGTTGTTGGAGCCGGTGGAGGTGCCGCGCAGCACGGGGCCGTCCCAGGTCAGGGAGAACGACTGCAGCGAGTTGCCGAACCCGACGCCGGTGGAGCGACCGACGAGCGAGACCTTCTCCCCGCTGGCCGACCCGGTGCCCGACGCCCGTGTGGTCGCGCGATCGGTCACCTGCTCCCACTCCCATTGAAGCTCTCGCCCGGCGCCGCGAATGTCGAGCACCGAGCGATTCCCCCCGTACCAGCGGCCGGCCAGGGTGCGCGGCGGTGTCGCCGCGACGGCCGGGGCGGGGGTGAGCGCACCGGGTGTCACCTCGTCGACCAGCCGCTTGCGCATCGTGGCGTACTCGTCCTCGGTGATCCGCCCGCGCGCCTTCAGGTCGTCGAGCTGCGCGAGCTGCTGCTCGAAGCCCTGCCGCCGCCCCTGGCCGGTGGCGGCCTGGACCGCCGCGTTGAACTCCTCGTCGCTCTCGATCCCGCGGTAGGAGCCGGGGGGCGGCGGGTCCACCTGCTTGTCCCGCGCGTAGCCTCGGCTGCCGAGGCAGGCGCGATAATACTGCTCGACCGCCTCGAGGGCGGCGCCGGCGGGCAGCGCCCCGGCGGCCTGCCGCAGGCAGGCCTGGTTGTCCTGCGTGAACTGCTCGGCGGTCGCACCGGGCTGCGACCAGTAGTAGCGGCTACAGCCGGTGGCGGACAGGAGCAAGACCAGGAGCAGCGGGACCGCGCTCAGGGGGGCCTTCCTCATCGAGGATCTCCTCGGGGGAAACGATCGGGCTGTCGGATCGATGATAGCGCAAACCTTTTGCTTCCCCGAAACGCGGTGGTAGGCTTCCCGGCATGAGGCCCGACGGAGTGGCGTTACCCGGAGCTCCCGCGACGGCGACCCGGGTCGCCCGGCGCATCAAGCCGCGGCGGCCCTGGATGCTGATCGCCTCCTGCCTGCTGCTGGTGGGGCTGACCGTGACGCTCTGGGGAAAGTGGGTCGAGAATCGGGAGCGTGCCGACCGGCTGGCCGCCGAGCTGAAGAAGGTCTACGTCGAGGCCGAGAAGCTCCGGACCGAGGCCGCCCTCGCCAAGCAGCGCGTCGTCCAGCTCGAGCGTCAGCTCCGCCGCGCCCCGCGCTCCGCCGCTCCCGAATCGCGTTAGCGGGTCCGGTCCCACACCGCCAGCAGCCGCTGGTTCTGCTCCGCCGTCCCCACCGCGATCCGCAGGTGCCCGGGGAAGCCCACGCCCGCGCCGTCGCGGACCAGGATCCCGGCCTGGAAGAGCGCGGCGCGGAGCGGCCCCGCCCGCTCGCCGACCTTGGCGAGCACGAAGTTGGCTTGCGAGGGCGGTGACGGCGCTCCGCGCTCGGCCAGCGCGGCCTGCAGCCGCGGCCGCTCTTCCAGCACGACCCGGCGCGTGCGGTCGAGGTGGTCGGGATCGGCGAGCGCGGCGACCGCCGCGACCTGGGCCAGGCGGTTGACGTTGTAGGGCGCACGCACCCGGTTCAGCCGCTCGATGTGCTCCGGCCGCGCGATGGCGTAGCCGATTCGCAGCCCCGCCAGCCCCGCGATCTTGGAGAAGGTCCGCAGCGAGACCAGCGTGGGGTACCGCCGCTGGAGCACCACGCCGTCCGCGGTGTCGTCGTCGTCGCAGAAATCGATGTACGCCTCGTCCAGGATCACGAGCGGCGGGTCGGCGCCGAGCGCGTCCAGGAAACGCTCGAGCGGGCGGCGCCGCACGATGGTGGCCGCCGGGTTGTGCGGCGTGCAGATGATCACGCACTTCGTCCGCGCGGTGATCCGGCCGAGCATGTCGTCGAGATCCTGCTCGTAGCCCTTGAGCGGGCTCTGCACCACCGTCGCCCCCGACAGGGTCGCCTCGGTGCCGTACGGCTCGAAGGCCGGGTGGGGGATGACGACCTCGTCGCCGGGGTCGAGCGCCGCGCGCGCCAGCATGGCCAGGAGCTCGTCGGCGCCGTTGCCGAGCACGATGGTCTCGGGCGGGGCGCCGAGGCGTTTGCCGAGCGCCTCCCGCACCTCCGTGCCGCCGCCGTCCGGATAGAGATGCACGCGCGGGGCCTCCCGCCGGATCGCCTCGACGACCCGCGCCGAGGGCCCGAGCGGGTTCTCGTTCGCGGACATGCGCAGCAGCGTGTCGAGGCCGAGCTCGCGCGCCACCACTTCGAGCGATTTGCCGGCGTCGTACGGGTCGACGCGGTCGAGAACAGTACGCCACAGCCGTCGCATAGGGCGTCCCATTGTAACTACGATAGCTACTGCGATACAAGTTCGCGCCAAGTTTGACTTTCTTCTCGCTCCACGCTACCGTCTCGCCATGTCTGCGGAACTGCTTCGGCAGGTTCGCCGCGTCGAGGCGCAGGCCGACCGGGGATTCGACGGCAGCGCGGCCGAGCACGTGGAGCGGCGGCGACGGCTGAGGCTCGAGGTCCTGCGTCAGCACCTCACCTCCAATGTGGATTTCCTCCGCGCGGCCCACCTGGGCGGCGCTTCCGGCCAGCAATCGGTCGCCGCGTACGCCGCCTTCATGGACGTCTTCCTCGGCACGCTCTACCGGCTGGCGATGGACGACGCCAAGCGCGAGGGCCTGACGCCGAGCCCCCTCGTGCTGGTGGCCCTGGGCGGCTACGGTCGCGGCGAGCTGCACCCGCTCTCCGATCTCGACCTCATGCTGATCTACGACGGCGAGATGGGTCTCTACGTGCAGCGGGTGACCCAGGGGCTGCTCTACGCGCTCTGGGACCTGGGGCTCCAGGTCGGCCACGCGTTGCGGAGCCTGCCCGACTGCCTGGCCATGGCGCGCACCGACTTCCCGAGCCGCACCTCCATGCAGCAGGCGCGCTTCCTGGTGGGCGACCGCCGGCTCTTCAATCGCTTCCGGAAGGTGCTGGCCGAGAACGTCTACCAGAAGGACTTCGCCCAGTTCCTGGAGACCACCCTCACCGAGCGGGACCAGCGCTACCGCAAGTTCGGGGGCTCCCCCTACATGGGCGAGCCCAACGTGAAGGAATCGGCGGGCGGGCTGCGCGACATCCACACCGCGATGTGGCTGGCCTCCACCAAGTTCGGCACGCGGACCCTGCGGGAGCTGGCCGACAAGCGGCTCATCAACGGGCGCGAGCAGAAGACGACCGACGAGGCGCTGACCTTCCTGTGGCGGGTGCGCAACGAGCTGCACTTCCTCTCCGGGCACAAGAACGACGTGCTCTCGCGCGACATCCAGCCGCAGATCGCCAAGAACTTCGGCTACGCGGGCGACGAGCTGTCGCTGCCGGTCGAGAAGTTCATGCGCGACTATTACCTGCACGCGCGGGTGATCCACCGGGTGTCGCGGCGGCTGATCGCCCGCTGCCGGGAGACCCTCTCGCGCCGCGCCAGCGTGCAGCGCCGCGCGCGCCAGGAGGCGCTCGCCGACGGCCTCATCGTGCTCGACGAGCAGCTCCACCTGGCCCAGCCCGACGGGCGGGCCTTCCGCGAGGAGCCGCTGCGGCTCCTGAAGGTCTTCTGGCACAGCCACCAGCTCGGCTTCGAGCTCGGGGTGGACGTGGAGCGGGCCATCGAGGACTCGCTCGACCTGATCGACGACGCCTTCCGGGTCTCGCCGGAGGCGCGCGATCTCTTCCTCGGCATCTGCCGGAGCTGGGGACGGACCGCGCAGACCCTGCGGGAGATGCACGAGCTGGGCGTGCTCGGCCGCTACCTGCCCGAGTGGGGCGCGCTGACCTGCCTCGTGCAGTACGACGTCTACCACAAGTTCACCGCCGACCAGCACTCGCTGATCGCGGTGCAGAACCTGGAGGCGCTCGCTCCCGGCCAGTCGCCCGACTCCGAGGGCAACGCGCAGGTGGTGAGCGAGCTGGAGCGTCCCGGCCTGCTGATGCTGGGCATGCTGCTGCACGACATCGGCAAGGGCAAGGGGCACGGCCACGTGGCCAAGGGCATCCCGCTGATCGAGGCGCTCGCCGCGCGCATGGGCCTGCCCGCCGAGGACGCCGACAAGGTGATCTTCCTGGTGGCCCACCACCTGACCATGTCGCACATCGCGCAGCGCCGCGACATCGACGACCCCAAGACGATCGAGACCCTCGCGGAGGTCTGCCGGACCCCCGAGCGCCTGCGCATGCTCTACCTGCTCACCTGCGCCGACATGCGCGCGGTGGGTCCCGGCGTCATGACCGGCTGGCAGGCCCAGGTCCTCTGGGATCTCTACGTCCGCGTGCTCGCTCGGCTCACCGGCGGTCAGCGGGAGCGGCCCACCCGCGAGAGCGTGGCCCAGCGGGTGACCGGGGCCATGCGCGGTGACGTGGCGCGCACCGCGTTGGCCGCGCACCTGGCCCTGCTCTCCGAGCGCTACCTGACCACCACCTCGCCCCAGCGCATCGCCGCGCACCTGCGGCTGCTCGACCGGCTCGCCGACGGCGGGGTGGTCGCGACCGAGCTCTTCCACCATCCCGATCTGGGCTCCTCCGAGCTGGTGGTCGCCACCCAGGACGTGCCCGGCTTCTTCTCGCTCATCGCGGGCACGCTGGCCTCCCAGGGCATCAACATCCTCTCCGCCCAGATCCACACGCGCGCCGACGGCATCGTGCTGGACACCTTCCAGGTGAACGATCCCTTCGGCGAGGCGGTCACCGAGGAGGCGCGCTGGCGCCGCACGCTCGAGGCGCTGCGGCGCGTGCTGCGCGGCGAGGCGAGCGTGGAGGATCTGCTCACGCGGCGTCGGGCGGTGCACCCGACCGGCGAGAGCGTGGCCGGCCCGCCCAAGATCTCGGTGGACAACCAGATCTCGGACAGCCGCACCGTGGTGGAGGTGAAGTGCCCGGACCGCGTCGGGCTGCTCTACGTCATTACCCGCACGCTCTCCGGACAGGGGCTCGACATCGCGAGCGCGCGGATCGCCACCGAGATCGATCAGGCCTACGACACCTTCTACGTGACCGACCGGCAGGGCCGTCGTCTCGAGGACGAGGCGGCGATGGCCCGCGTACGGGAGAGCCTGGAAGACGCCTTGCTCAAGCCCCTCTAGATGCTGAGGCACTACAAGGCCTGGCTGACCCGGCTCGGCGACCCGGTGGCGCGCGCGCTCCTCCGAGCCCACGTCCGGCCGAACCACCTCACGCTGGTCGGGCTCGTGGTCAGCATCCTGGCCGCCGGCGCCCTGGCCCAGGGGAGCCTGCGGACCGGCGCGGTGCTGCTGACGCTGGCCGGGCTCTTCGATTTCTTCGACGGCTCCCTGGCGCGACTGGCCAACCGCGTCAGCGCCTTCGGGGCCTTCCTCGACTCGGTGGTGGACCGCTACTCCGACCTGGTCGTGCTGCTGGGCGTGGTCCTCTACTACCATCGCGCCGCCGATACCACCGGGGTCTTCCTGACCATGGTCGCCCTCGTGGGCACCATCATGACCAGCTACACCAAGGCCCGCGCCCAGTCCATCGGCGTGGCCTGCGAGATCGGGCTGATCGAGCGCCCCGAGCGGCTCATCGTGCTCATCGCGGGGGCGACGTTCAACCAGCTCACGCCCGCCATGATCGCGCTCGCGGTGCTCACCAACCTGACCGCGCTCCAGCGCATCCTCTACATGCGCCGCGCCGCCGCCGTCCGGGAGGACGTCCTCCGCTAGGCCGCTCGGTCAGGCGGCGGCGGGCCTTCGCGCACGTCGCCCACCGTGATGCCGAGCAGTGACGCGAGGGTCCGGGCGATCGCGACGAGCTGCACCGGGTCGACGACTGCGCCGCGCAGATCGGTCGCGCGCATCCGCAGATCGTCCAGGATCGAGCCGCGCAGGTCGGCCCCCGTCAGGGTCGCCCCGTACAGCGACGCGCCTCGCAGATCGGATCCGCGTGCGATCAGGCCGGGGAGCTGGGCGTCCTGGAAGTCCGCCTCGGCCAGCGCGCAGTCCTCCAGGCGGCTGTTCTTGAGGGTCGCCGATCGGAACGAGACCAGGGCACCCTGGCATTGGTGCATGAGCACGTGTCGCAGCGAGGCGTCGGCCAGGTCGAGGCCGGTGAGCCGGCAGCCGATGAACTCGGTCCGGTCGATCTGGGCATTGCGCCAGAAGCCGTTGGCGAGATCGCAGCGCTCGAGCCGCACGTCGGCGAGGGTGAGCCGCTCGAGGTGCGCGCGGCTCAGATCGGTGTCGCGCAGCCAGACCCGCTCGAGGCGCACGTTGCGGGCGCGCGCGCCGGTCAGGCGACCCTGCGCGACGTCCAGGTCGGTGTACGCGCCGTCGTCGGCGACCTCGAGATCGCGGACCAGCGGCACCGCGCGCCCGGTCGGCAGGCGGGGGGCGTCGAGCACCGCTGCCTTCCGTGGTCGACTCACGCTCGGCTCCGGCGATGGCCCACGTCGGCACTCTACACCGCGGGATCGAGGCCGCAAGTGGTATGCCTGGGTGAGACTATGCTGGTGCGGCGACACGGTGTGGCAGGGCCGGACCGCGATGCGGGTGAGCGTCTCGTCGTGGGCGACCACCGAGCCCGATATCGACCGCAGCGTCGAGCCGGTCGCGCGCGTGGCGAAGGGCTGATCGCCGGGGGTGTGCCCGCCCGGCGACAGGCGGGCCGGTGACCCGGGCGCTGGTACACTGGCGGCATGAGACGGATGACCGTGGCCGCGTGCCTGGTCTCCCTCGGGCTGGTCGGGGCGGCGCCGGCGCCGATCTCTCCGGACGCGCGGGAGCGGTTCGCGGCCGGCCTGGCCGCGCACAAGGCGGGCGACTGGGTCACCGCGGCCAGGGAGTTCGCCGATCCCGCGTGGGCGGGGAGCCCGCTCGAGGACTACGCGCGGCTCTTCCAGGCCGAGAGCGTCGCGCGGCAGGGTGACCTGGTCGCGGCGCGGGCGCTGGCCGCGCAGGCCGCGGATCCCACGCCGGAGAGCCGGCTCACGCCCTCCGCCCTGATGCGGGCGGCCGCGGTACTCCGGGAGGCGGGTGATGCGGCCGCCGCGGTGACGGTCCTGCAGCGCGTGGTCACGCGCCTCGCCGACGCGCCGGATGCGCCGCGAGCGCGCTACGCGCTGGGCGAGGCGCTGCTGGCCGCGGGCGATCAGAAGGAAGCGGCGCGGGTGTTCGCGGCGCTGTGGCTGCAGGCGCCCGCCACCTTCGGGGACGCGGCGGAGCGCCAGCTCAAGGCCCTCGCCGATGCCGGCGTGACGCCGCCCGCGCCGAGCGCGCTGGAGCGGGCCGCGCGCGCCGAGCGGCTGCTCGCCTCCGGGCTCATCGAGCGGGCCCGCGGAGAGTCCGAGGCGCTCGTCGCCGAGAAGCCGGCGGCCGACGCGCGCGAGCGCGCGCTGCGGGTGCTGATGAACTCCTCGCGCCGGCTCGGCCGCGACGACGCGGCGCTGGCCGCCGCCACCGACGGCCTGGCCGGGGCGCCGCCCGAGCGCCGCGCGAGCTGGCTGCTCGAGCTGGGCCGGCTCCGCCAGCGCCGCGACCGCGAGGCCGCGCTGGCCACCCTGGACCGGCTGGTGCGCGAGCATCCGAAGAGCAACGACGCGCCGGACGCCCTTCTGCTGAAGGCCGACATCCTCGAGACCGCGGCCCGCCCCGCCGAGGCCGAGAAGACCTACGTGAAGCTGGCCGCCGACTACCCGGACGAGGACGAAGGGGCCAGCGCGCTCTGGCGGCTCGGCTGGATCGCGTGGTTCCGCGGCAATCACGGCGAGGCCACCGCGCGCTGGACCCGGCTCCAGGTCGTGCGGGGCGGGCAGTCGCTGCGGGACGCGGCCACCTACTGGCTCGGCCGGGTGTGGGAGCGGCGGGGCGACCGGGACCAGGCGGCCCGCCAGTTCGCCCAGCTCCTGAAGGACTCGCCGCGCACCTACTACGGCCTGCTCGCGGCCCAGCGCGCGCCCGTGGCTGGGCGAGGCGCAGCCGCAGGCGAGCCGAGCGGATCCGGTAAGTCCGCGCCGGCCGCAGGCCAAGGCCCCTTCGCGTTCCCGGCCGATCCGCTCGAGGGGCTGCAGGGGGACGCCCGCTTCGACCGCGCGTCCGCGCTGCGCGAGGTGGGCCTGCGCGAGTTCGCCGACGAAGAGTTGGACGAGCTGACCCGCCGCTCGGTGGGTGAGCCCCGCCGGCTCTACGCGCTCTCCGCGGCCTACGTGGCCGACGAGCGCTATCACATGGCGCTGCGCATCCTGCGCCGGAGCTTCCAGGGATCCGCCCGCAGCGGCGGGACGTCGCCCCGCGAGTTCTGGGAGATGTTCTACCCGCTCGGCTGGCGCGACGCCCTCACCGCGGCGGCGGGCCGCGCCTCGGTCGACCCGTTCCTGGTCGCGGCGGTGGTGCGCGAGGAGTCCTCGTTCTACCCACAGGCGCGCTCGCGCGTGGGCGCCCGCGGGCTCATGCAGCTCATGCCCGACACCGGGCGCGCGGTGGCCCAGGCCCGCCAGATCCCGTTTCCGGACGCCGAGGTGCTCGACCAGCCGGTGACCAACCTCCAGATCGGCACGATCTTCTTCGGCGGGCTCCTCCGTGAGTTCGGCGACGCGCGGCTCGCCGCCGCCGCATACAATGCCGGCCCCACGCGGGTACGCGAATGGTGGGGCAACCGCAAGACGGACGACCTCGAGGTGTGGGTGGAGCAGATCCCCTACAATGAGACGCGCGCGTTCGTGAAGCGCGTGATGCTCTCGTGGCAGGAGTACCAGCGCGTGTACGGCGAGAAGCCGTCCTGATGCCGGCGCGGCCCGCCCCTCTCTGGCGGCTCGTCGCGGCGGCGGCCGCCGACGCGCTCCTCGGCCTCGTCGCGTGGAGTCTCGCCGCCATGTGGCTGGTCGTCGCGGTGCTCGCGTTTCGCGCCCGGCCGCTCGACCTCCTCGACGCCCTCATCCTGGCCCTGGCGATCCTGGTGCTGGGGGTGGCCCTCCACGTGATCTACCACACGGTGCTGGTCGGCGGCTGCGGGCAGACGCTCGGGAAGATGCTGGTGGGTGTCGCGGTGGTGCGCCGGGACGGCGCCCCCGCCGGCTACGGACGGGCGCTGCTGCGCTGCGTGGGCGGCGGGCTCTGCCTGCTCACGCTCGGGCTCGGGCGGCTGTTCGTCCTGTTCACGCGCGACCGGCGCGCCCTGTCCGACTTCGTGGCCGGCACCCGGCCCATCTCGACCTTCTAACCCTTTCCCCTCTGGGGAGAGGGCAGGGTGAGGGGAGTTACCGCGGGGGCTTCGCCCGCGCGACCGGATTGGCGGGCGGCTTCGGCGCGGGCTCGAGCGGGATGAGCCCGGCCAGCCGATCGTCGATGGTCGGATGCGTGGCCAGCAATCCCTCGAGGCCTTCGCGCTCCCGGGGCACGTGGGCCGCGATGGCCTCCAGCGCATTGGCCAGCGACCGCCGCGGGGTCGCGTGCCCCATCGCGCGCAGGATCTCGACCGCCTTCTGGTCGGCCTGCAGCTCCTGATGGCGGCCGAAGGCGCGCACCACCAGCGGGTTGACCACGAAGTCGAGCAGCCCGGCCCCGGGCGCGAAGATGCCCAGTGCCCCGAAGCTGGCGGTGAGCGACAGCGACAGCTTGCGCCGCGTGCCCACGTGGCCCATCACCTCGTGGGCGACCTCGTGCGCTACCACCGCCTCGATGATCGGCACCGGCTGGCGCATGAGCCCGTCGGTGAAGTAGAACGTGGCGTCCTCGTCGCTGTAGGCGGCCGCGGTGGGACTCTTGATGAAGGCGAAGCCGTACCGCTGCGGGTCGTCGCCGCCCGCGATGGCCGCCCGGTGGAGGATATGCGCCATGCGGACGGTCGTCGGGTCGGCGGGCGAGGCATAGTAGGTCCCCTCGGGTGCGGTCGCGCAGGCCGAGAGCAGCAGGCCTGCGGCGAGCGCCGTCACGCTACTCCGGATCCCCATGGTCGGCGTCATCATCTTAGAAGGGGAATAGGCCAACCCCGCAGGAATTGGGAGGCCCGGACGGCGCCACGGATGGGGGCGTCCCCCGCCGGAGGACTCATCCGGTAGGGGGCGAAGGGTTCACACCCTCGTGACATCGGCCGGGGACCGGCTGTTACACTCGATGGCATAGGGGGAGCGGAAGACATGCTGATCAAGCGCGGTGGCGACATCAAGAGCGGGGAGATCACGGACCAGGCGCTATACCTGAACCGGCGGGCCTTCATGACGGGGTCGGTGGCGGGCGCGGCCGCGCTCGCCCTGGCGCCCGGAGCGGCCCGGGCCGCCGCCCCGCCCGCCGCCGGTCAGCCCCTGATGGCCGCCCGCAACAAGGCCTTCGACCTCCCGGACGCCACGACCAAGTTCCAGGAAGCGACCACCTACAACAACTTCTACGAGTTCGGCGTCAACAAGGACGACCCCGCGCATCTCGCGGGCACGCTGAAGCCGCGCCCGTGGAAGGTCACGGTGGACGGCCTGGCCCACAAGCCGACGACCTTCGACGTCGACGACATCCTCAAGATGGCGCCGCTCGAGGAGCGCGTCTACCGCCTGCGCTGCGTCGAGGGCTGGTCCATGGTCATCCCGTGGATCGGGTTCCCCCTCGCGGCGCTCCTCAAGCGCGTCGAGCCGACCGGCGCGGCCAAGTACGTGGAGTTCTCCACGCTGGTGGATCCCGAGCAGTTCCCCGGCCAGAAGCGAGGCCTGTTCAACTTTGGCGGGCTCGACTGGCCGTACACGGAGGGGTTGCGTCTCGACGAGGCGCTCCACCCGCTGACCCTGCTGACGGCGGGAATGTACGGTCAGGTGCTGCCGAACCAGAACGGCGCGCCGATCCGCGTGGTGATCCCGTGGAAGTACGGCTTCAAGAGCGCCAAGTCTCTCGTGCGCATCCGGCTCACCGCCGACGAGCCGAAGACCGCGTGGAACAAGGCGGCGCCCCAGGAGTACGGCTTCTACTCGAACGTCAATCCCAAGGTGGATCACCCGCGCTGGAGCCAGGCGACCGAGCGGCGCATCGGCGAGTTCCGCCGCCGCGAGACCCTGATGTTCAACGGGTACGATCAGGTGGCGGGGCTCTACTCGGGGATGGATCTCAAGAAGCAGTACTAGTGACCCGGCGCGGCCGCGTCGCGCTGAAGGTCGCGGTGTGGGCCGCCTGCCTCGCGCCGCTCGCGTGGCTGCTCTACCGCGCGGCCACGGGTGACCTGACCGCCAACCCGATCAGCTTCATCACCAACCTGCTCGGCGACTGGACGCTGCGCATCCTGCTCACGAGCCTGGCCATGACGCCGCTGCGCCTGCTCTTCGGCTGGTCCTGGCCGGTGGCGCTGCGCCGCCTGCTCGGCCTCTTCGCCTTCTTCTACGTCCTGCTGCACTTCTCGGTCTGGCTGGTGCTCGACCACTTCTTCGCCTGGGCCCAGATGGGCGCCGACATCGCCAAGCGGCCGTACATCACGGTGGGGATGGCCGCCCTGGTGCTGATGATCCCGCTGGCCGTCACCTCCACCGCCGGCGCGATCCGGCGCCTCGGCGGGAAGCGGTGGCAATGGCTGCACCGGCTGGTCTACGTGATCGGGCTCTGTGGGGTGCTGCATTACCTGTGGCTCGCCAAGAAGGCGAACCCCGATCCCTACTACTACGCGGCGGCCTTCGTCCTGCTCATGGCGATCCGCGCCTGGGACTGGCTCCGGCGGGCGCTGCGGGCCGCCCCCTCACCCCGACCCTCTCCCCAGCGGGGAGAGGGAGCGTAGAAACAAAAACCCTCTCCCCGGAGGGGAGAGGGCGTAGTGCGAGCCGAAGCCGCTAGGCGAGGCGAGCGAATTACAAAGTCAGGGACGAGCTCCGCGCGCTACTTCGACGGCTGGTAGTACGGGTTGTCGCCCGAGGCGTGGTCGGTGGTGTCGAGCACTTCCTCGATCTCGGGGATCTCTTCCTTGATCAGCCGCTCGATCCCCTGCTTCAGCGTGACGTCCGCGGCGCCACAGCCCTGGCAGCCCCCGCCCATCTGCAAGTAGACCTTGTTGTCCTTGACGTCCACCAGCTGGACGAACCCGCCGTGACCGGCGACGGCCGGATTGATCATGTTCTCGATCAGGTCCTGCACCTTGGTCATCAGCTCTTCGCTCATGGGGCTCCTCCAGGAGACTGTCGTACCACGCCCCATACTGTACCACCAACCGGCCCGGCGCCGGGGCCCCTCACCGGACGAAGCTGCCCGCTCGGTAAGCCTCGGCCGGCAGTCCGTTCCCTGGGGGGCGCGCTCGCTGCCGCGCGGCGTCCCGCATCGCGGCTTGCCGGACCGGATAGGTGGGGTGACCGGGCCGGGCACGGCCCTTGCTGCCGGCTCGAAGCGGGAGGGCGACACGATGACGAACGATATGACCACTTCTCGGGCAGGCCGGACGCAGGACCACCGGGTGAGTGACACGATTCGCGACGTGATGAGGCCGATCCCGCAGGGCGTGACCGTGGACGCCATGATCTCCGACGCGGCCGAGATGATGCTGCGCGAGGACATCGGGGACGTCATCGTCCTCGAGGAGGATCGCCTCTACGGGATCCTGACCGATCGCGACATCGTCGTCCGGGTGGTCGCGGAGGGGCGAGATCCGTCCGCGACCCGGGTCGGCGATGTCTGCAGCCGGGAGTTGACGACGGTGACCCCGGAGGGCAGCGTCGGGCAGGCCGTCCGCCTGATGCGGGAGAAGGCGATCCGTCGCCTCCCGGTCGTCGAAGGTGAGGAGGTGGTGGGCATCCTGACCCTCGGGGACATCGCGATCAATCGGGACTCCCGCACCGCCCTGGCGGACATCTCCGCCGCCCCGCCGAACACATGAGCCGGGACAGGCGGGTCCACGACTGACGAGCCCTACCGCGCGATCTCGCCGACGACCCGTACCCGGGTGCGGAGCGAGTTGCCGGGCAGGTAGGCCAGCGGCAGGTCCTCGACCTCCACCACATTGAGGGTGGCCCGATCGGCGCCCGCCGCCACCGCCTTGTCCTCGGCGGCCCGGCGGGCGCGGGCGATGGCCTCGTCCCGGGTGAGGTCCTGGAAGATCTGGTCCACCTCGCCGCTCACCTGGGCGATCGCGGCGCCCACCGCGTTGGCCACCGCCTGGTGCGGCACGTTCAGCACCTCGGAGACGCCGGCCAGGCGTGGGGGCACCAGGAACGAGCCGCCGCCCACCGCGATCAGCGGGGCGTCGCCCGCGTCGGTTTTCATGCGGTCCACGCCCTCCTCGATCATGGCGTGGATGCGCGCCAGCGCCTCCTCCACCAGCCGGGCCGGCAGCGAGGCCACGCGAGCGCGGTCGCCCAGGTCGATGAGCCCGGCGGCGACCGCGACGTCGGTCACGGTGAGGACGCCGCCGCCGAAGACGAGTGCCTGCTCGGTGAGGCGATAGCCCACGCTGGCCGGCCCGATGGTGAGCGCCGGGGTGGCGGTCACGCGCGTCCCGCCGCC
>WNFL01083986.1_pt1 | contig 36408 bp, 31 predicted proteins | sample 5400361 | NCBI WGS metagenome assembly WNFL01 (sample SAMN13153351, study PRJNA577476) | soil metagenome | isolation source: 40 cm soil on Douglas fir-dominated hillslope | place: USA:California | collected 2013-09-17
TTCCCGTGTCTGAAAGGTAGTCGGTCTTGATCGATAATCCAAGCATTTTTTTCTGCATTTTTGCGATTGGCACTCCGCGCGGGCTCATGGGTTGCGGACCGCCACCACCGCTCTCGATATGCCGGCGAGATCCGGCACGATCCTGATTCTGCCAAAACCGGCGGCAGCGAACAGGGCGGCGACAGCGTCGCCTTGGCCTTTGCCGATTTCGGCGATCAAATGCGTCCCCGGGATAAGGATGTGCAGTGCGTGGACCGCGATGACACGATAGGCGGCAAGACCGTCGAGGCCGCCGTCAATCGCACCGAGAGGATCGAATTCGCGCACGTCAGGTTCAAGCTCGGCGATTTCGTCGGTGCGAATATACGGAGGATTAGTCACGACGAGATCGCAGCCGGGCGCTACTGCTGCGCCAAAATCGCAGGCGACGAAGGCCGCGCGCGGCGCGACGCCCAAACGGCGTGCATTTTCGCGCGCGAGCGCGAGGGCCGCGGGATCGCGGTCGGTGCCGACTGCGCTGGCGTTCGGCAATTCGACCAAGAGGGCAATCAGAATGGCGCCCGATCCAACCCCGAGATCGGCTATCCGCAAAGCGCGTGAGCGCGCTCCCGTTCGATCGACTGCGGCCAGCGCCGCCGCAACGACGGTTTCAGTCTCCGGGCGCGGCACCAACACGTCAGGCGTGATCTTGAGCGGCAGGCCCCAGAATTCCTTGGTACCGGTAATGCGGGCGATCGGCTCGCGGCCCAGTCGCCGCGCCGCGAGCGTTTCGATCCGAGCAATCTCGACGGCCTCAAGGCGCCGTTCTCCCGCGAGCGCGAGGGCGGTGTGGTCGAGTCCGAGCGCATGGCCGACCAGAATGCGCGCGTCGAGGTCGGGAGTGTCGATGCCAAGGTCGCGAAAGCGCCGCGCAATGCCGCGCCGCGCCGCATCGACGCGGAGGGCCACGTCGCTCAAACCCGCGCCCCGCTCGAAGGCTGGTCCTGCGCGGCCAGCAGCGAGGCCTGGCGCTCGGTGACCAGGGCGTCAATGAATTCGTCCAAGGCCTCGCCCTCGATGACCTGAGGCAGTTTATAGAGCGTGAGGTTAATGCGGTGATCGGTGACGCGTCCTTGGGGGAAGTTGTAGGTCCGGATACGCTCGGAGCGGTCGCCGCTCCCGACCTGGCCGCGGCGTTCGGCCGCGCGCGCGGCGTCAAGGCGCTGGCGTTCGGCGTCGTAGAGCTTTGCGCGCAGGAGACCCATAGCCTTGGCGCGGTTGCGGTGCTGGGAGCGTTCCTCCTGCATCATGACGACGATGCCCGACGGAAGATGGGTGATGCGTATCGCGGATTCGGTCTTGTTGACATGCTGGCCGCCGGCACCCTGCGACCGCATGGTCTCGATGCGCAGATCCTTATCTTCGATTCCGACATCGACGTCCGCGACCTCCGGCAGCACCGCAACGGTTGCGGCCGAGGTGTGAATGCGGCCTGAAGCTTCGGTGTCGGGCACGCGCTGAACGCGGTGCACGCCTGATTCGAATTTCAGCCGCGCGAATGCGCCGCGTCCGGTGATCTCGGCGACGATCTCCTTAAAACCGCCCTTGGTGCCTTCGCTGGCGGAAAGAATCTCGGCCTTCCAGCCGTGTTTCGCAGCATAGCGCTCATACATCCGAAACAGGTCGCCGGCGAACAGCGATGCTTCGTCGCCTCCGGTCCCGGCGCGGATCTCCAGAATGACGTTCTTGTCGTCCATTGCGTCCTTGGGGATGAGCGCCAGCCGGATATCGTGCGCGAGTGCGACGCGGCGGGATTCGACGACGGGTTTCTCCTCAGTGGCGACGGCGCGCAAGTCCGGTTCGGTCGCCGGATCGGCGATGATCGCGTCGAGATCGGCGAGATCGGCCGCGGCGTTGCGATAGGCCTTCACCTTTTCGACGACTGGAGCGATCTCGGCAAGTTCGCGGGTCAGTTTCACGAAGATGTCCGCCCCGAGCGGGCGCGAGAGCTCCGCTTCCAACGACGCGTGGCGCGCCAGCATGATATCGAGTTTCGTTTCGGGAAGCATCGAAACTGCCTAACGTTACAGGGGAATACCTTCGGTTTCCGCGAAGGCATTCAGCTTCTCGCGAATCGAACCGCCGCCGTTTCTATGGGCAATCAGGGTCTTCACCAGCGTTTCAGCCTTCCCGACGTCGAGTTCCAACACCATCGCCTTGACGGGACCAACCGCGGAAGGGACCAGCGATAATTTCCGGTACCCGAGCGCGATCAGCGCCAGCGCGCTCACGGTCTTTGATGCCATCTCGCCGCACAGCGTCACCGGCTTGCTATGGGCTTCGCCGCGCTCGGCAATATTGCGTAGCGCGCGCAGCATGGGGATCGACAGTTCGTCAAACCGCGTGCTGACGCGCGGATTGCCGCGGTCGGCGGCAAACAGGAACTGAGCAAGATCGTTCGAGCCGACTGAGAGAAAATCGACCCGGTCCAAGAGCTCGTCAAGCTGATAAAGCAATGACGGAACTTCCACCATGGTCCCGACCTCGACCCGCTCCGGAAGCCTATGGTTGTGCCGGCGCAGATAGGTCAATTCGCGCTCCACCAGCTCCTTGGCTTCGTCGAACTCGCGCACGGCCGCGATCATCGGAAACATCAATCTGAGATCGCGCCCGGAGGCCGCGCGCAGCAACGCGCGAATCTGGCTGCGCAGCAGCGCCGGACGATCGAGCCCCAACCTGATGGCACGCCAGCCAAGGGCGGGATTTTCTTCCTCCACGATGCGCATATAGGGCAGCACCTTGTCGCCGCCAACATCGAGGGTCCGGAATGTCACCGGACGTCCGGCAGCAGCGTCCAGCACCGCACGATAGAGCGAGAGCTGCTCGCCGGTGCGCGGAAACTGCCCCGCCACCATGAACTGCAACTCGGTACGGAACAGGCCGATTCCGGACGCTCCCGTTTCCTCGATGTGCGGCAGATCGACCAGCAAGCCGGCGTTGAGGAACAGAGAGATCTCGACGCCGTCTCGCGTCACGCAAGGTCTGTCGCGCAGCGCCTGATACTGGAGTTGCCGGCGCGCCCGCACCCGCACTCTCTCGATATAGGAGGCTTCGAGATCGGGCGACGGGCGAATGTGCACTTCGCCGGTGGTTCCGTCCACGATGATGGCGTCGCCCGAATCGACGAAGCCGATTGCGTTGTTGACTTCACCGACCGCAGCGATGCCAAGTGCGCGGGCGATAATCGCCACATGGGACGTGGGCCCGCCCTCCTCCAGCACAAGTGCGCGCACACGTTTGCGGTCGTAGTCCAGGAGCGCCGCCGGTCCCATGGAGCGCGCCACGAGGATGGCGTTTTCCGGCAGGTGCTCGCGGGCGGGGGCATGGTCGCGGCCCAGCAACTGCCGCAACAGGCGGTTTGCGAGGTCGTCGAGATCGTGGAGGCGTTCGCGCAAATAGGGGTCGGTCTGACGCAGCATGCGGGCTCGCGTGTCCGACTGTACGCGTTCGACCGCTGCCTCCGCGGTGAGGCCGGTCATCACCGCTTCCTCGAGTTTGTGCACCCAGCCACGGTCATGGGCGAACATGCGATAGGCTTCGAGCACTTCGCGATGCTCGCCTTGCAGTCTCAAGGCGAGCGCGTTCCTTCGATACGTTGTCGGCAATGAAGTTGGTGACGATGACACGCGGCTCGTGCAGCACCACGTGACCGAGCGCGATGCCGTCATTGAGCACGGAACCTTGAAGCCGCAGGCTGCGGCGGACCGCCGGTTCGGCGCCCGGCTGCGCGAGCGCGGCAAGCTCGCCCGAGGCGATCATTTCCGCGAGCACCATCGCGGTGGTCTGGAGCGCCTCGACCTCTTCCTCCGAATACGTGCGGCGTGCCCGGTTCTGCACCACCAGCACGCCGAGCGTGTTGCCGGCGCGCAAGATCGGCACGCCAAGGAAGGAATGGTAGATTTCTTCGCCGGTTTCCGGCCGATACGAGAAGGCAGGGTGCGCCTGGGCGTCGGACAGGTTGACGGCGGTGGCTTCGCCCGCCACCAGGCCGACCAGCCCTTCGTCGGACCGCATCACAGTCTGGTGGACGGCTTCCCGGTTAAGGCCCTCGGTGGCGTAGAGTTCAAGCGTGGCGTCGACCCGCAGCACGTAGACGGAGCACACCTCCGCCACCATGTTGGCGGCAATCAGCACAACGATCTTGTCGAGGCGTTCCTGCGCGCTGACCGGTTCCGCCATCACTTCGCGAAGCCGGCGCAACAATACACGCGGACCGCCTAGCGCGCCGCGCATGGCGTGAGGTCCATCAGGCCGAGTGTCCAAGCCGGTTTGCCCCTAACCAGGCTGACGTAAACAGGAATGGCGCACGCTCCGGCACAGCGGCACCGCATCCGTAAGGCTATAGCTAATGAAACGCACAGACCGCAAGGTGAAAGGCGATGTTGCGTTGCACTATAACTTAGGATTTATCCAGACCATACAATGAATGCAAGGTCCGGACCGCCAGTTCCGTGTAGGCGGCATCGATCAGCAGAGAAAACTTGATTTCCGAGGTCGTGATAGCGCGAATATTTATGCCGCGGTCGGCGAGGGACCGAAAGGCTTTGGCCGCGACGCCGGCATGGCTGCGCATTCCAACTCCGATGACGGAGACCTTCGTGACATCGGTTGCGCCGTCGAGGCGTTCGTAGCCGATCTGCGCCCTTGCGTTGGATATCGTATCCTTGGCGCGCTCGAAATCGGCAGCCGGAACCGTAAAAGTCAGATCAGTCGTCGCACCGTCCGCCGACACGTTCTGAACGATCATGTCCACATTGATGTTGGCGTCGGCCAGCGGGCCGAAAATATTGGCCGCGACGCCCGGCTTGTCCGCAACATTGCGGATCGAGATCTGAGCCTCGTCCTTGGAAAACGCGATTCCGGTGACGACGTGCTGTTCCACGAGTTCCTCCTCGTCGCAAATCAAAGTCCCGGGCGGATTCTTGTAAGGATCGATCTCCTCCGGCGCATCGAAGCTCGATCGCACGAATATAGGCACCTGGCGGACCATGCCGAGTTCGACGGAGCGCACCTGAAGCACCTTCGCGCCCTGAGAGGCGAACTCGAGCATTTCCTCGAACGCGATTCGACCAAGCCGCCGCGCCTTCGGCACCACGCGGGGGTCGGTGGTGTAGACCCCATCGACGTCAGTGTAGATATCGCAGCGATCGGCGTCTATGGCGGCCGCAATCGCCACCGCCGAGGTATCGGAACCGCCGCGGCCCAGGGTCGTGATTCGCCCGGTGTCCTGGTGGATGCCCTGGAAGCCGGAAATGACCGCGACCTCGTTGCATTCACGCAGCCGCCGCATCAGCTCGTCGCCATTTACGCCGAGAATGCGGGCTGAGGCATGGGCATCGGAGGTGACAATCGGCAGCTGCCAACCCTGCCATGACCGCGCCGCGATCCCGATCGCCTGCAACGCAATAGCGAGCAGGCCCGACGTGACCTGCTCGCCGGATGCCACCACCGCGTCGTATTCTCGGGCATCATGCAGCGCCGAGGCCTCGCGGCACCATTCCACGAGCCTATTGGTGGCCCCCGACATGGCCGACACCACCACGGCGACCTCGTGACCCGCCTCGACCTCACGCTTGACATGCCGCGCCACGTTGCGGATCCGCTCGATATCGGCCACTGAGGTGCCGCCGAACTTCATGACCAATCGAGCCATTGTGGAACTCAAGTTTCTCTGCCAGTGCCATAGCCAGTCCCTGCCTATCCTCCCCGCCGAGAAGGAGAGGTAGGGTGGCGGCAAAATGGCGCGTATACATAACGATGAGCTCGCAGTGCCGCAACCGCACCCCCACCCCTACTGGGACCGCGGGCGTCTCGCCCGCATCTTAACGCATAGACGCTCAAAAAGAGCGGGCGAGACGCCCGCGGTCCCAGGTAGGGTGGGGGCTCAAGGATGAGGCGAAATCGTTAACATGGCCGCCGAGACGATACATCCAGACGTCCTTGCAGACGCTGTCGCCGACGCCACAGTCGATGCCGCCGAGGTCGACCGCTTCTCCCGGCTCGCCGGAGAATGGTGGGACCCTCGCGGAAAGATGGCGGTGCTGCATAAGTTCAATCCAGTCCGGCTCGCCTATATCCGCGATGCGGTGTGCCGGCAGTTCGGTCGCAACGCCGGCCATCCGCCTTGCCTCGATGGCATCCGCATTCTCGATATCGGCTGCGGCGGAGGCATTTTGTGCGAGCCGCTGGCGCGGCTCGGCGCCAGGGTGGTGGGGGCCGATCCGTCAGCGGACAACATCAAGGCCGCGGCGCTACACGCAGAGCGTGGCGGCCTTACGATCGACTACCGGGTCACAGCGGCCGAGGCTCTCGCCGGCGCGGGCGAACGTTTTGATGTGGTGTTGGCCATGGAAGTGGTCGAGCACGTCGCCGACGTCGGCCTGTTCGTGCGCTGTTGCGCCGACATGGTCAGGCCCGGCGGGCTCATGATCGCCGCAACCCTCAACCGCACGCTCAAGAGCTTTGCGCTCGCCATCGTGGGCGCCGAATACGTGCTGCGCTGGCTGCCCCGCGGCACCCACCGATGGGAGAAATTCGTCACTCCCACCGAACTCGAATATGCCATGGGGCAGGCCGGCATGCGGGTCGTCGGCGAGACCGGCGTCATCTACAATCCGCTGACCGACCAATGGCGGTTGTCGTCTGATATGGATGTGAACTACATGCTGACGGCCGAAAAGGCCCTGGCGGATTGAAAGTGGCCGATTCGAGCTGGCTGTGGGCCGTATTCACAATCGTCGCGGCGGCCGCCCAAACCGTGCGCAATGCCGCCCAAAGGGAACTGACCGGCAAGCTCGGCACAGTTGGGGCAACCCTGGTGCGCTTCCTGTTCGGCTGCCCGTTCGCCGTCGTCTTCCTGCTGGTGATGCTCGGGACGGGCGGGGTGCTGCCGCGACCTCCGTTGAGCTTCTGGTCGTGGCTTTTCGACGGCGCGCTCACTCAGGTCGCCGCCACGGCCCTTATGCTGGCCGCCATGGAGGAGCGGTCTTTCGTGGTCGCAATTGCGTATATCAAGACCGAGCCCGTGCAAGTGGCCCTGTTCGGCCTCCTGTTTCTTGGCGATGCCGTGACGCCCATGATGGCGGCTGCCATCACGATTGCCACGGCGGGCGTCATTGTGATGTCGACGAAGGCAAGCACCTTGCGCGGCGCATCGGGCGGCGGCTGGCGGCCGACCGTGCTCGGTCTCTCGGCGGGCGCATGCTTCGCCCTCTCGGCCATCGGATTTCGCGGCGCTATCCTCAGTCTGCATGACCCAAGCTACGCCATGGCGGCGACTTTTACGGTGGCGGCTGGCCTCATGGTCCAGTCGATGCTGCTGACCCTCTATCTTGCGCTGCGTGATCGCGCGGTACTGGCGGCGCTTTTCGCCGCCTGGCGGCCTTCGGTGTTCGCGGGATTCATGGGCGCGCTCGCCTCGCAATTCTGGTTTCTGGCTTTCGCGCTGGCAACTGCCGCCAATGTGCGAACGCTGGCGCTGGTCGAAGTGCTGTTCGCTCAGGCGATTTCACATTTCGTGTTCCGGCAGCCGGTGTCGGCCCGGGAAGGCGTAGGCATTACGGTGATCGTGACCGGCGTCGTGCTGCTGATCTGGGCCTATTGAAGCGAGCGGCAGAACCTGATTCCCGATCGGTTGCATCCACAGCGGCGTCAGCTATCGAGGCAGGTCCCGCCGCGCGTGCCAGTTGTCTGGCGCGGCTCTTCATGACCCGCAGCGGAAAGTTTCTGCGTCGGCGGTTCGTCAACACGCCAAATTTGAATGGCGTCGAGCTGATTCAACCATCATGATCACCGGCTGGATACCGGACGAAAGAGGTGGTCATTGCCCTTGCAAGATAGTGCGCGGGTCGAGCGCGTCATTGCCGATCTAAGACCGCAAGCCCCTTGTCGTCCGCCGCAGCGGAGTGTGCGCACGCTCGGCGAGCGGATGACCGAGCTCTGTACTCCCGGCATTAGCGTCGCGGTAATCGACAACTTCGAGGTTGCCTGGGCCAGGAGCTTCGGAATCCGGAAGATGGGAGACCGAGCGACTGTCGAGCCGGATACACCATTCCAAGCGGCTTCGATCAGCAAGCCTGTCTTTGCGCTCGCGGCGATGCAGTTATGCCAGGACAAACGAATCGACTTGGATGCCGACATCAGAACCTATCTCAAATCGTGGCAAGTGCCCGAAAGCGATGACGGCTGGGTGCCAAGGATCAATCTCCGTCAACTATTGAGCCATACCGCGGGGACGACGGTGAACGGTTTTCCCGGCTATCCGGCTGGCGGCAGTTTGCCGTCGATTGTACAGATTTTGGATGGTGCCCCTCCAGCCAATACATCGCCTGTTTTCGTTGACCTCGTTCCGGGCATGCAATTCCGTTACTCCGGCGGCGGCACCACTATTGCGCAGTTGGCAGTGACTGACGTTGTCGGATTGCCGTTTCCAGACCTCATGCGCGAGCTCGTACTCGCTCCACTTGGGATGGAGAATAGCGGTTTCGAACAGCCGCCACCATCGATACTCGCTCATCGCGCCGCGGTAGGCCACCCCGTGAGCGGCGTTCCAATACCAGACAGTTGGCACGTCTATCCAGAAATGGGAGCGGCCGGACTCTGGACCACGGCCGGCGATCTTGCCCGTTTGGGAGGCGCGCTGATGCGGGGCCTCCGCGGAGAGCTTATGGGCCTCGGTTTATCTCGAGAGAGTCTTGCCGCTATGTTGCGCCCGCAGCTACCCGACGAAACGAAAGGCGGCGAATTTGTCGGACTAGGCTGGTTTTGTAAAGGAGAAGGTGACGCGTTCCGATTCGGACACGGCGGTTGGAACCACGGATTCCTAGCTGATCTGCGCCTTTATCCGCCCACGGGCCAAGGCGCCGCGGTCATGATCAATTCGAATCAAGGGTGGCCCCTCCTCGAAGAGCTGTTTCACTCGATCGAGAGAGAATATGGCTGGCCTACGGCGTCGCAAGCTATGGGCGACACCCCAACCACACCTCGTCTTGACGGATTCGACGGTACCTATCGCGATAGTGCAGGCAGGGTGTTCCGAATTGAGAAAACTGGCGAAGAGCTTCTGCTGTGGGTCGGCGGTCAAGACCCAATCCGATTGACGTCTTCCTCGCACGGAGTTCTCTCTGCACCAACATCCCAGATAAAGGTTCGAGTTGTGTCCACGTCCGAGGCACCTGCCGCAATCACTCTCACGCAGGGCGGTAGAGCATTCCAGGCAGTTAAGTTGGCCGTGTAGGGCGCAATAAGCGCAGCGCATTGCGCCGCTCCATGCCGTGGGCGATCGTGAGATCATTGGCGACCATCGGTGACCGCACCGGGGCGCGGCGGGCACCCGCGCCAGGGGAAAAGACATCGGCCTCACCCCGCTTTCGCGCCGGTGCGGCGCAATGCGCTACGCTTATTGCGCCCTTCAGCTGTAGCCTTGATCGTTCGGAGTGGAGGAGAGGCGCGATGGCACTCGAATTGAGACCCAACTGCGAATGCTGCGATAAGGATTTGCCGCCGTCATCGCCACTGGCGCAGATTTGCAGCTACGAGTGCACGTTTTGTGCTGACTGCGTGGAAGGCGTGCTTTTCAATGTATGCCCGAACTGCGGCGGTGGCTTCACTCCTCGACCAATTCGGCCCGCAACGGAATGGCGTCCCGGTCTCTCTATAGCGAAGCGACCGCCTTCAACCAAGCGAATAGCTCTTTCGTACAGCCTGGATGAGATTGCCGCTCACTCCAACCGCATCAAACACATTCCGCCCGAGGACCGATAATCGTCAATCTGATAGCCTGTAGGGCGCAATAAGCGCAGCGCATTGCGCCGCCCCAAGCGCGCCATCCGCGAGCTCGACGCGGCGCGCCGGAAGGCCGCGCGTTTCAAAGCGGGCGGGCGGCGCCTGCGCCGGGAGAAAAGACATCGGCCTCACACCGCTTTCGCGCCGGTGCGGCGCAATGCGCTGCGCTTATTGCGCCCTACAGGCTCGAGCGCGCGACTAATTGCGCTCCTCCGGCAGCACCGGAAGCGGCGAGAACTCGATGCCTTCATCGTGCAACGCCTTGGCGTCTTTAGGCGATGCGACCCCGTAGATCGAGCGGTGCTCGGCCTCGCCATAGTGCATCTTGCGGGCTTCCTCGGGAAACCGCGACCCGACGTTCTCGGCATTCTTGACAAGATGGTCGCGCAGTTCCCGGAGCTTCCGGCGAAACTCCTGCTCCTGCGGCGAGATCATGGCGACCGGCGTCGGCATCTTCGCGGCGGCGGGCGCGGACTCCCCGTCCGCTGCATGCGCGGGAGGGGGAGGCGCCGGCGCTGCCTCATGATTCGACGGCGTATCGGCCCTCCCGAGTCTCGGCGTCATCAGAGCCTTTTCGACCTTTGAGCTGCCGCACAATGGACAAGTGACGAGGCCGCGCCTTGCCTGCTTGTCATAGGCGGCCGAATTCGAGAACCAGCTTTCGAATTCGTGCCGCTCGTTGCAGACGAGTGTGTACCGGATCATTTCAGTTCACTCAAACCACATGAAGGTGCGCCGGCTTCGCCATCGGGTCGACAATTTCGAAGCGTCGGCCATGCAGGAGCGAAGGAATGCGAGCCCGTGCGGTCGCGACCGCGGCCGGGTCTATTTCGGCGATCACGACGGCGGGATCAACGCTGCCCTCCGCGAGCACGCGGCCCCACGGGTCGACGATGAGGGAGTGCCCAAACGTATCGCGGCCGTTCTCGTGGCTGCCGCCTTGTGCTGCGGCGAAGACAAAGCAACCGTTCTCGATCGCGCGCGCGCGGTTGAGCACATGCCAGTGCGCCTCCCCGGTCTGTTTGGTGAACGACGACGGGATCGCCAGAAACATGCTTCCGGCCTCGGCAAGTGCCCGATAAAGCGCCGGAAAGCGTAGATCATAGCAGATTGTAAGACCAAGCCGGCCCCACGGAAGATCCGCCGTCACGGCGTGTTCGCCGGGTGCGTAACTGCGCGATTCCCGGTAGCTCTCGCCGTTGACGAGGTCGACGTCGAACATGTGGATTTTGTCATAACGTGCTGCGATCTCACCTTGCGGGTCGATGAGAAAGCCGCGGTTCACGGCGCGATCGGGCGAAATCTTGAGAGCAAGCGAGCCGATGTGGAGCCACAGCCGGTGAAGCCGCGCGAGGTCACGAAACGCTGCGAGCGAGGAATCGGCGTGTTCCGGCATGATCGCCGTCATGAGGGCATCGCGCCTCGCCTCGAGGATGTTGGTCATCTCGGGCGTTTGCACGTAATCGGCGCCGGCCGCCTTCGCGTCGCCGATTAGTCTCGTCGCCACATCAAGATTGGCGGCCGGGGAGCGCCCGGAGCGCATCTGTATGAGGGCGACCCGGAAGGTCGCAGCGGTTGTGGCCATGAGAGCCCTCGTTCTTAACCGGCGAGCAGCGAGTCGAGGTCGCCGGCTCCATCGAGCGCATGAAGCTCGTCGGAGCCGCCCACATGATTGGGCCCGATGAAAATTTGCGGCACCGTGGTAAGGCCGTTGGCGCGTTCCACCATCTCGGCGCGCCGGTCCGGTGCGCCCCCGACGTTGATTTCGGTGAATTCGACGCCCTTGCGGCGAAGCAATGCCTTGGCCGAAATGCAGTAAGAACAATAGGGAGTTGTGTAAACCACAATAGGAGGCATTCTCGTCGACCCTGCGCTACAGCGTTTCCCACTATATGGGAACCCGCGCCGGCGCGACAACCCGGGCAAAGACCAGCACGTCCACATTGCGGGCGCCGGCGCGCAGCAGGACTCTCGTACACGCATCGACGGTTGCGCCGGATGTCAGCACGTCGTCGACAAGGACAAGCCGCTGACCATGAATCGCGGCCTTGCCGGCCGGCGTTACGGCGAATGCGCCCTGGACGTTCACGGCTCGCGCGCTGCGCGACAAACCGACCTGCTGGGAGGTGGCGCGCACGCGTCTGAGGGCGGCGGTGAGAAGCGGGACTGCGGCGTCTGAGGCGACCACCCTTGCGAGTGCCGCAGCTTGATTGAACCGCCGCCCCCACAGCCTTCGCCAATGCAACGGGACCGGGACTACCGCATCCGCGTCGTCAAGCAGCGCCCCGCCAGCACGCGCCATCCACTGGCCCATCGAAGTGGCGAGGTCGAGCCGGTCGCCATATTTAAGTCGATGGACAAGATCGCGAGCGATGTCATCGTACCGTACGGCGGCGCGCGCCCGTCCATAGGCGGGCGGATCAGCAATCGCCTCCATGGACAAAATTCCAGGGCCTGGGTCATAGGTGAATGGAATGCCGAGGCGCTCGCAGTAGGGTGGCGCAATGAAAGACACCCGCGACCAGCACGCCGGACAAAGCCCGCCGGGATTGCCGAGCGGTGTGCGGCACGATGCGCATAAGGGAGGCAATGCCACATCGAGCGCAACGCCGAGGGCGGCGCGGCCGAATTGCGCAATGCGGGCAAAAACCGACTCCAGGTTGGCATGATTTGTGGGAAGCTCGGTCTCGGACATGCCCGTACGTTAGCGCCGCAACAGCGGCGGAGCCAGACTGGCGCGCGCTCCTTTCCCTTTCCCCCCGCTTGCGGGCCCGCAAGCGGGGAAAGGAGCAGTCGAGCTGCACTGAGCCGCGCGATAACCCTACTTCACCGAGACGTGCGATAAGGTATAAATATACCATATGCCATAAAGCGGACTGTCGAGGGCAGATTTTGGCAAAACGAACTAATTTCGGAATTCCAAACGAAATCAATACCGTCCGGTTCGCGTGCCGCGGCAATCCGGGATCGTTAGCCGCTTTTCGGTTGGGTTCACCCCTCGCTGTCATCGCCCCGGCTTGACCGCGCAACCCCCTCCCTACCCTCCCGCGCCCGCAGGGGAGGGTAGGGAGGGGGCGTCAGTGGTTACTGGATCGCCGGCCAAGTGTTTTGTCCGGCGTGGCGGATGGATCGCGAGTCAAAAGCGTTGATATAACCAGGCTGGAGATCCCGATGACTCCTCCGCTCATATTCGATCGATTGCTGGTGCGCGCGCGCCGGCAGCGGGGATTGCGGCTCGGCCCAGCGACGTTCCTGCTCGATCAGGTTGCGGATGAATTTGCTCACCGGCTCCGCCTGGTGCTGCGCCGATTTGATCTTGCGGTTGATCTTGGCACCCCCACGGCCGCGGTGCGGACAGCGCTTCTGCGCGACGGCGCCATCGGCGCCATGATCGCGGTCGACCCGGTGATCGGCCCAGGGCAACGCCTTTCGGGCGATCACGCCGCGGCCGTGGGATTGCGCGTCGTCGCCGACGAGGAGGCCCTCCCGTTTGCCGACAATACGCTCGATCTCGTCGTCTCCGGGCTTTCCCTGCAGGCCGTCAACGATCTTCCGGGTGTGCTGGCGCAGGTCCGCCGGGCTTTGAAGCCGGATGGGCTGTTCCTTGCGGCGCTTCTCGGCGGCGACACGCTCGCTGAGTTGCGCCAGAGCTTCGCGATGGCGGAGAGCGAGCTTGACGGCGGCGTGTCGCCCCGCGTGGCCCCATTTCCGGACCTGCGCGACCTCGGTTCGCTGTTGCAGCGCGCCGGCTTCGCGTTGCCGGTGACCGACGTCGATCGCGTCACGGTGCGTTACGCCACGCCGCTAGGGCTGTTGCACGACTTGCGTCGGATGGGGGCCGCAAATCCGCTGGTCGAACGCCGCCGCGTCCCCTTGCGCCGCGCCACCTTGATGCGGGCCATGGAGGTCTACGCAGCCCGCTTTGCCGATCCGGACGGCAGGGTGCGGGCGAGTTTCGACATCATGTGGTTGTCAGGCTGGTCGCCTCATGAAAGCCAGCAGAAGCCGCTGCGGCCTGGCTCCGCCAAGCAAAGGCTTGCGGATGCGCTCGGCACGACCGAAATTGCCGCCGGCGAGAAGCCGGAAAGATGAAAGGTGCGATCATAAAAGCGCTGCAAGATGGGATATCAGCGGCACGTCGGCGGGCGGCATATCGTAATCGCGCAGACGGTTCGGCCTGACCCAGGCGAGTTTTTGTCCTTCCTTCGCGGTGACGGCACCCTCCCAGCGCCGGCACACATAGAGCGGCATGAGAAGATGAAAGTCGGGGTATCCATGGCTCGCAAAGGTGAGCGGGGCGATGCACGCCTCTGTGACCGCAATTCCCAATTCCTCTTTAAGCTCGCGGATGAGCGTCTGCTCCGGCCGTTCGCCTGCTTCCACCTTGCCGCCCGGGAACTCCCATAATCCGGCCATCGCACGTCCAGCCGGACGTTGCGCCAGCAGAACGCGTCCGTCGGCATCGACCAGCGCGCATGCGGCGACCAGAACCAGCTTCACGACCGGTAGTCGCCATTGATCGCGACATACTCCTTGGTGAGGTCGCAGGTGAGGACGCGGTCGCGGCCGCGCCCGATCCCGAGACCCACCTTGAGCTCGATGACCTGCTTCTTCATTGTGCCGGATACTTCGGCCTCGTCATAGTTCGGATCACGCATGCCCTTGTGGGCGACCCGGATTCCGTTGAACCAGATCGACAAGCGGTCGCGGTCTGCCGGCTCGCCGGCCTTGCCGACGGCCATGACGACGCGCCCCCAGTTGGCGTCCTCGCCGGCGATTGCGGTCTTCACCAAGGGCGAATTGGCGATCGACATGGCGATGCGCCGCGCCGACTTGGCCGAGGCGGCGCCTTCGACGATCACCTCGACAAGCTTGCGGGCGCCCTCGCCGTCACGCGCCACCTGTTCGGCCAGCGACTTGAGAACGGCATCGAGCGCCTTCACGAATCCCTTGAGCCGCGGGTCGCCGGCGCGCGCAATCGGCGGCGCCCCACGGGCCGCCGCCGCGCCGGTCGCGAAGGCGAGCAGCGTATCCGACGTCGAGGTATCGCCGTCGATCGTCACGGCATTGAAGCTGTCGAGAACGCCTTTCGCCAGCAGCGCCTGCAAAGCCGGCGCCGCAATAGGCGCATCCGTAAATACAAACGACAGCATGGTCGCCATATCGGGCGCGATCATTCCGGCGCCTTTGGCAATGCCGCAGATCGTGACCGAGGCCGCACCGAGCTTGGCGGTCGCGGTCGCGCCCTTGGGGAACGTGTCGGTGGTCATGATGGCGCTCGCGGCCGCCTCGAAATGACCGGGCTTCGCGGCCGCCATGAGATCATCCATCACGCGATCGAAGGCGCGGGCATCGAGCGGCTCGCCGATCACGCCGGTGGAGGCGAGGAGCACCTCGCCGGGCTTGCAATTCGCGGCCTTGCCGGCGCTCGCGGCAGTGTATCGCGCGGCGTCCCGCCCGGTGCGGCCCGTGAAGGCATTGGCGTTCCCGGAATTGACCACCAGCACGCGGGCCTTACCGGCCTTGACCTTGTCACGGCACCAGTCGACCGCGGCCGACGGGCATTTCGACTTGGTGAACACGCCCGCGACGGTGGTGCCCTTGTCGAACAACGCCAACAGAACGTCGGTGCGTCCTTTGTAGCGGATTCCGGCAGCGGCGGTCGCCATGCGGACGCCGGCAATCTCCGGCATCTCCGGGAAATTCGAGGGGGCAAGGGGAGACACCGCCGCTGCCATGGGATCCTCCAAGTGAATTCAGGAAGTGGGTTCAAATGGTTCAAATGGCGACTGACCTGTCGTCCCCTCGCGACGGCACAGCAGCGATCACGAGCGGTTAGCCCCAACAGCGTAAGACGAGCATCCGGACCGGGCTTAGCGGCCTATCCTTAAAGGCACGGAAATAGCGGCGCATTCGTAAGATTTCGGCGGTTCTTGCGTGCTTTTTCCAATTAGGTCAAGCGTGCGCCCTGCCAGATGCCGCGTTGCCGGAACGGCCCGATCCAAATTCCGCTAGCGGCGCGCGGCTGCTGCTCCTGGCACCTCTGCGTGCCGCGCTCCGCCATAATGCCCGCCGGCGCGGAAACTTGCGGCTTCGCCCGGGAGTGCGGCCGGCTGGCAGATGGTGCGGCCGCTCGACCGGCGCATCAGGTCCACGTGCATGTGATCCTCGTGATAGGCGTTGGAACCAGGCGCCAGTACTGTCGCGAACACCGTACAGGCGGCGTCCTGGACATCGTGCAGGAATCCCTGCTCCTCCGGCGTGCCACGCCAGCCATCCTTGACCGTGATGGTGCGTCCATCCGCAAGCGTGAAGGCTGCGATATCAAGGGCATTGCCGAACGCATGTTCGGAGATTCGCGCATCGGGAACGTCGTTCATGCCGCGGCACGAATAGGCCGAAATTTGCTTAATTCCCACCGCGGGCTGGCCGAACCAACGTCTCGCAGCGGGCTGTACCGAATCGCCGACGAAACGGTCGAGCGCGGAAACCAACGGGCAGGCCAGGGTCGCCGCCGGCGCCACCGCCACCGGCCGTGCCGTGATCGACGCCTCCGCAAAACCCATCAGCGCCGACTCGCCCAATGAGGCAACGCGCAGCGGGTAGTCGACGCCGCACGCGCCGGGACCTTCGATGGCCTTGGTAATGGCGATTGACGGGCTTTCCTTCACGGCGCCCGACTTCAGGCAGGAAATCTCAGCCTCGTGCCGCCACGGCTCGCGCTCTTCAAACCACATACGGGCGCAACCAGCCAGCCCGAGGAGCAGGCAGCAACCGAACACTCGCCAACGAAACGCGCGTCTCATTCAGGGAGCATGAAAGCGATTTCGTTAACGATCCTCCAACTTTGATTTCTCGACCGGCCGGGATCGAACTTATGGTAAACAAAGCCGCGGGCCGCGCGCCCTACTCCGCCGCCACCTGTGCGGCGGGCGCAGGATCGTAGTTGAGCACTGGGGCGAGCCACTTTTCCGCTTCCCCCGGGCTCCAGCCCTTGCGCCTCGCGTAATCCTCGACCTGATCGCGCTCGATCTTGCCGACGCCGAAATAGTGGCTTTGCGGGTGGCTGAAATAGAGCCCGCACACCGAGGCGCCCGGCCACATGGCGAAGCTCTCGGTGAGCTTCACGCCGGTCGCGGCCGCGCCGTCAAGGAGATCGAACAGCGCCGCTTTCTCGGTGTGGTCCGGCTGAGCCGGATAGCCGGGCGCCGGACGGATGCCGACATATGTCTCACCCAGGAGGTCGCGCGGCGTCAGCGCCTCGTCGGGGGCATAGCCCCACAGCTCGCGCCGCACCTTGGCGTGCAGGTGCTCCGCAAAGGCTTCGGCGAGGCGATCTGCGAGCGCCTTGACCATAATCGACGAGTAGTCGTCATTGGCACCCCGGAAGCGCTTCGCGATCTCGTCTTCGCCTACTCCGGCCGTCACGATGAAGGCGCCCAGGTAGTCGGCGATGCCGCTCGACCGTGGTGCGATGAAATCGGCCAGCGCCACATTGGCGCGACCCTCGCGCCGGGCGAGTTGCTGGCGCAGCGTGTGCAGCGTCGCGATCGGCTGGTCGCGCGCCTCGTCCGCGTAGACGTGGATATCGTCACTCTCCGCATTGGCTGGCCAGAAGCCGACGACGCCGCGGGCCGCAAACCAGTTTTCGCGGATGATGCGGTCGAGCATCGCCTTTGCATCGTCGAATAGCGCCCGCGCGGCAGCCCCATATTTGTCGTCGTTGAGGATCGCCGGATATTTGCCGGTCAGCTCCCAGGTCGAGAAGAACGGCGACCAGTCGATGTACGGCACGAGGTCGGCCAGCGGAAAATCCCGCAGCGCTGCAGTGCCTACACGCGGTCGCGTCGGGCGGTAGTTGCCGCCCCAGTCGAGCTTGAGGGCATTGGCGCGCGCCGCGATGAGCTTCACGCGCCGTTTCTGCTCCTCCCCCCGGGCATGAGTCTCGGCGATCCTCGCATATTCGGTGCGGATATTGGCGATGTAATCTGTGCATTTATCGGCCGACAGCAACGCCGCCGTGACGCCGACCGCGCGGCTGGCATCATTGACATAGACGGTCTGGCCGCGCCGGTAGTTCGGATGGATTTTCACGGCTGTGTGCACCCGGCTGGTGGTGGCGCCGCCGATCAGCAGCGGGGTCTCGAAGCCCTCACGTTCCATCTCGGCCGCGACGTGGCACATCTCGTCGAGCGACGGCGTGATGAGGCCGGACAACCCGATGATGTCGGCCTTCTCGCGCTTCGCGGTCTCGATGATCTTTGCGGCCGGCACCATGACGCCAAGATCGATCACTTCGTAATTGTTGCACTGGAGCACCACGCCGACGATGTTCTTGCCGATGTCGTGGACGTCGCCCTTGACGGTGGCGAGCACGATCTTGCCCGCACTGCTCGACACGGAATCGCCCGTACCGCCCTTCTCCTCCTCCATGTAGGGCATGAGGTACGCGACCGCCTGCTTCATCACGCGGGCCGATTTGACGACCTGGGGCAGGAACATCTTTCCGGAGCCGAACAGATCACCGACGACGTTCATGCCGGCCATCAGCGGGCCTTCGATGACGTCGAGCGCACGGTTGGCGGCCTGGCGCGCCTCTTCAACGTCTGCGCCAATGAAATCCGAAATACCGTGCACGAGCGTGTGGGCAAGGCGCTTTTCGACCGGCCATTCGCGCCAGGCGGCGTCTAAGGCCTTGACCTCGCCTTTCTGCCCGCGAAACTGGTCCGCAATTGCGAGCAGACGGTCCGCCGCATCAGGGCGACGATTGAGCACCACATCCTCGCAGGCTTGGCGCAATTCCGGATGGAGATCGTCATAGACGGCGATTTGTCCGGCATTGACGATGCCCATGTCCATCCCAGCCGCGATGGCGTGATAGAGAAAGACGGAATGCATCGCCTCGCGCACTTGTTCATTGCCGCGGAACGCGAAGGAGAAATTGGATACGCCGCCCGACACATGGGCGCCTGGCAGATTGGCCCTGATCCAACGCGTCGCCTCGATGTACGCGACGCCGTAATCGCTGTGTTCATCGATACCGGTAGCGACCGCGAAGATGTTGGGGTCGAAGATGATGTCCTCGGGCGGAAAACCCACTGTCCCGGTAAGGATGTCGTAGGCGCGCCGGCATATCACGGTCTTGCGCGCCAAAGTGTCGGCCTGGCCCTGCTCGTCGAACGCCATGACCACCACGGCGGCGCCGTGCCGGCGCACGATCCGGGCGTGGCGGATGAACTCCTCCTCGCCTTCCTTGAGCGAGATCGAATTGACGATGGCCTTGCCCTGCAAGCATTTGAGGCCCGCCTCGATCACCTTGAATTTCGATGAATCGACCATCACGGGCACGCGGGCGATGTCCGGCTCGGCGGCGATGAGGTTGATGAAGGTCGTCATGGCGTGCTCGGAATCGAGCAGGCCCTCGTCCATGTTGACGTCGATCACCTGGGCGCCGTTCTCGACCTGGTCGCGCGCCACCGCGAGCGCGGCCGGATAGTCGCCGGCGGTGACCAGTTTACGGAAGCGCGCCGAACCGGTGACGTTGGTGCGCTCGCCCACATTGACGAACGGAATGTCCGGCGTGAGCCGGAACGGTTCCAGCCCGGACAGGCGCAGCTCGCGCGGCGGATCGGGCGGCCGGCGCGGCGGCTTGCCGCGCACCGCTTCCGCGATGGCGTGGATATGCGCCGGCGTCGTGCCGCAACAGCCGCCCACGATATTGACAAGCCCGGCGTCGGCGAATTCCGCCAGCAGCGACGCCATGAATTCCGGGCTCTCGTCATAGAGGCCGAATTCGTTCGGCAGGCCGGCATTCGGGTAGGCGCAGACGAGTGTATCGGCGACGCGGGCGAGTTCCGCAATATGGGCGCGCATCTCCTTCGCGCCGAGCGCGCAGTTGAGCCCGATCGAAAACGGGGCGGCGTGGCGCACCGAGATCCAGAACGCCTCCGGCGTCTGACCGGACAACATCCGTCCCGATAGGTCTGTGATAGTCCCGGAAATCATGACCGGAACGGTCGCGCCGCGCTGCTCGAACAATTCCGCGATGGCGTAGAGCGCCGCCTTGGCGTTGAGGGTGTCGAACACCGTCTCGATCAGGAGAATATCGGCGCCACCGTCAAGAAGACCGCGCGCCTGTTCGCCATAGGCCCCACGCAACTCGTCGAAGCTGATGGCGCGGAAACCTGGGTTCGCCACGTCGGGCGAGATCGAGGCGGTGCGGTTGGTCGGACCGATGGCGCCCGCGACGAAGCGCGAACGGCCGTCCTCGCGCGCCGCAATGGCAGCCGCTTCCTTGGCGAGGCGCGCGCCGTTGAGGTTGAGCTCCCCGACCAGATCCTGGGCGCCATAGTCGGCCTGGGCGATCCGGGTCGAGGAGAAGGTGTTGGTGGAGACGATGTCGGCGCCGGCCCGGAAGTAATTGAGATGCAGTTCGCGCACCGCGTCCGGTTGCGACAGGATGAGAATGTCGTTGTTGCCGCGCAGATCCGTCGGCCAATCAGCGAAGCGCGTGCCGCGATAGCCGACCTCGCCGAGCTTAAGCGCCTGGATTTCCGTGCCCATGGCGCCGTCGAGCACGAGAATGCCCTCGCCGGCGCAATGGCGCAGTTCGGTTTCGACGGGAGATGGGGTGATGGGTTTCATGATTGGCCCATTCGAATGATCGAACGCACACCGCCGAGCCTTGTCGGCTCCCTCCCCCCTTGTGGGGAGGGTCGGGGTGGGGGGTCGAGCCATGGGGCACTAAGGTGCCAAATCCCTCGACCCCCACCCCCGACCCCTCCCCACAAGGGGGAGGGGAGCAGCCTGGCCGGGCGCTCATGCGACCTTCTCCTGCGCCCGCACGCCCAGCAGGTGACAGATCGCAAACACCAGGTCGGCGCGGTTCATGGTGTAGAAATGAAAATCCGTGATGCCGCGGTCGACGAGGTCCACGACCTGTTCGGCGGCGACTGCGGCGGCGATCAGGCGGCGTGTAGCCGCGTCGGCGTCGAGCCCGGCGAAACGGTCGGCGAGCCAAGCCGGCACGCTGGCGCCGCAGCGCTCAGCAAAAATCCGCATCTGCTTGAAGTTCTGCACCGGCAGAATGCCGGGCACGACCGGGATCGTGATGCCGCGGGCGCGGACGCGATCGAGATAGCGAAAATAGAGGTCGTTATCGAAAAAGAACTGAGTGATGGCGCGGCCGGCGCCGGCGTCGACCTTGGCCTGGAGCATATCGATGTCGGCCTCTACCGAGGGGCTGTCCGGATGCTTCTCCGGATAGGCCGCGACCGACAACTCGATGTCGGCGATGCGCTTGATGCCGGCTACCAGGTCGGCGGCGTTACGATAGCCTTGGGGATGCGGGGCGTAGCGTCCGGCAACGCCACCGACCGGATCACCCCGCAAGGCGACGATGTGGCGGACGCCGGCTGCCACATAGGAGCGGATCACCCCGTCGACCTCGGCGCGCTCGGCGGCGACGCAGGTCAGATGCGCGGCCGGCGCGAGCGGGGTCTGGGCGATGATGCGCTTGACGGTTGTGTGGGTGCGCTCCCTGGTCGAGCCGCCGGCCCCGTAGGTGACGGAGACGAAAGACGGCGCAAGCGGTGCAAGCCGCGTGATTGCTTCCCACAGGGTCGTCTCCATCTCCGCGGTTTTGGGCGGAAAGAACTCGAAGGAGACGCCCACGCGGCGTTCTTGCGGGACGAAACGGCTGGCGCGGGGCTGCGTCATGGGCTGCATCACGCGACCTCCCGTCCGCCGGCGATCGCGAGGCGCGGATCGTGGGCAAGCCAGAGGGACACCGCGATCTTGCGTTCGGAGCCTGGGTCCGGCGCGAGGCTCTTGTGCACCACGCCTTCGAGCCCCGCCTGCTCCATCCATTGCGCTACTGCCTCGGGCGCAAAGCCCAGCCGGCGATGGGCATATTGTTCGCGCAGAAACTCAAGCTCGTGCGGACCAAAATCGACGACCAGGAGCCGGCCCTGAGGCCGCAACACCCGGGCGGCCTCGCGGATGGCGCGGCCGCCGTCATCGAGAAAGTGCAGCACCTGATGGATGATGACGACATCAAAGGAGTCGCGCGGCATGGAAAGATCGAAGATGTCGCCCTGCCGGACGCTGCAATTACGGATACCGGCGTGGTCGAGCCGGCTGCGGGCGACAGCCAGCATCTCGCGGCTGAGATCGATCCCGAGACCGCGCTCGATCTCGGCGCCGAACAATTCAAGAATGCGGCCCGTCCCGGTGCCGAGATCGAGCAGGGAACGAAACGGGCGGTCCAGCAGCAACGCCCGGATTTCCGCCTCGACCGCATCATCGGCGGCGTGAAGCCGGCGGATACGGTCCCACTCGGCTGCGTGGCGGCGGAAGTAGTCCTGTGCCGCTTTGACCCGCGCCGCCCGCACGCCGGCGAGCCGTTCGCGGTCGCGCACAACGATCGGATCGGCGGGATCGAGGGCGCCGACCAGATGCGCGGCGACGGCGGCTGCCGGGCCGTGCTCGGCGCGGCGGAAAAAAGCCCATGAGCCCTCGCGGAACCGCTCCACCAATTGCGCCTCCGCCAGCAACTTGAGATGGCGCGATATCCGTGGCTGCGATTGGCGCAGGATTTCCGTGAGTTCCGAAACAGTGAGTTCGGCTTCGGCGAGAAGGCAGAGAATGCGAAGACGGGTTTCCTCCCCTGTTGCCTTGAGGGTGGCGTTCAGATCATCGAAGCCGATCTGCGCATTCATAGTGGGACCCTTCCCAATCGGTTGGGCCAGGATAGCGGGCCTGTCGGCAATAGATAGACATAAAGATATCTTTATGCAACTAATTCCAACGATGCATTTGTGGGATGGCGCCCGTCAGCTCAGGCGGCCCACCCGAACGGAGAACCACATGGCGGACGAAGAGTTCGGCATCCGGGCGGGCGAGGTCGCCGTCCCGTTGCCTGAGAAGACCGACGCCGGCGTGTATTTCGTTGGCCGGATTCGCACGCCTTGGACCCGTCGGGAGGAATGCCCCAAGAACGCACGTGAATCCGACGCGGTCTGCACCATCGAAGTCGATCCGCGCTATGCGGCGGCGCTCAAGGGGGTCGAGAGCTGCTCCCATCTGCTCGTGCTCTACTGGATGGACAAGTCCCGGCGCGACCTGGTGCTTCAAGTGCCGCGTCATTACGGCGAACCGCGCGGCACGTTTGCGCTGCGTTCGCCGGCGCGTCCGAACCCGATTGCAACGAGCGTGGTGACGCTGCTGCAGATTTCCGATAACCGGCTCTCCGTCGTGGGCCTCGACTGTCTCGACGGCACGCCGCTCATCGACATCAAGCCGTATTTTGCCTCGACCGATTCTGTCCCTGAAGCGGTCGTAGGCTGGCATGAGGCGCGCAAACGCTGACGCCGGATGCGCAAGCCCTGCGCCGGCCTGACGAGTCCACGAGGGACCTCAGGTTGCTGAAGGTCAGGCGGCGCAAATTCCAACGACGTTCCGGGCGGCACTCTCAGGCTTTCGTAGTGACCTCGTGTGCGGCCGAGAGGCCGCCACCAGCACCCGTTTGCACGAAAGTTCTTTCGCGCTCCGAGAAAGCGTAACGAACACCGCATGCAGGGCAGATTGCACGGACGTGTCGCACCACGCGGAAACGCGTTGAGAGGTACTTCTCTCGCAGTTCGCGCAAATGCTCATCCCATGCCGCATCAGCAAGGCGGATCGATTCAAGTCCCAGAATGCCGCCGCACGAAAGGCGCGCAAACGCGCAGGCGGCGGCCCCTCAGCCGCTTGCGATAAGCGCGGTCAAGAAGCGCCACCACCGGAATAATCACCGGCAAAAACACCAACAGAACGATGGCCAGAAATATTGCTGCGATACCGCATGTCTCCTCGCTGGTCGCGTTCCGTCGAGGACCTCTTTGAATTTGTCGTCTCAACGTGGCCCAGGGTCAACCGTGTCGGCTTGGCCGCTCGCAGGCGGTGGCATATCAATTGCAAGCCTATCAATTGCAAGAGACGGTCTCGCCAGACGTCACCCTGCCTGCATCCTATTCCCGGAGTCCTGCCATGAATCGTGCCGATCTCACCGAAAAAATCCTCGACATAAAGCGCGAGAAGGGCTGGACCTGGAAACACATCTGCGAACAGGTCGGCGGAATGTCGCCGATGCTGATCACCGGTGCATTGCTCGGGCAAATGAAATTGACCAAGCCGCAAGCCGCCAAGGCTGCCGAACTGTTCGGACTGAGCAACGCCGAGCAGGCGATGCTCAATGAGGTTCCTCATCGCGGCACGCCGATGCCGCCGACCGACCCGCTGATCTATCGTTTCTACGAGCTCGTGATGGTGAACGGCCCGGCGTGGAAGGCCCTGATCGAGGAGGAATTCGGCGACGGTATCATGTCGGCGATCGATTTCGACCTGCAAATGGAGCGCCAGCCGGATCCGCGCGGCGACCGCGTCAAGATCACCATGACGGGCAAGTTCCTGCCGTACAAATACTACGGCGCGAGCGGCAATGTTCCGCAGTATGGATATAAGGAAGATTAAGCACTTAGCCCGGATTCGGCGCGGAACGAAGTCGGAACGCTGCTGGCGTTGGACCCAAGTTGGACCCAACGCCTACAATATCCCTTTGGTCATCGTTCCAATTACGTTCGCCGCAGTGGTATCCGCCTTCTTGGTGCGCTTAGCATAGCTCCGGAGCAGCACCGCGGGATCATGGCCACAGCGTGCGGCGATGACGTGCACGGGCACTCCCTTATCCAACAGGATCGTTTCGTGACTGCCACGAAGGTCATGAAAGCGCAGCCCGCCAAAAGCGGTAGGTCGGCGCCAAAGGCAAGGGCGCCCTCGGGCAACCGCACCAAGGAAGTGTCCGCATCGGCGCCGTCAGGGTGTGACGCTTGCCACCGACGCGCCATCGCAAGCGCCAACGGTCAGGGCCGCGGACATCAATCGCGCCACCGCCCGCAGAACGCTTCGTCATCATCGACTCCGTCGACCTTCGCCAAACTGGACAAGGTCGCGAGGATGATGTTGCGCGCCAGCTCGTTATCCGTGGCGAGGTGGGCTCGGTGTAGCTGTTGGAAGGCCACGCCCCATGCCGCCAAGCGCTGAAGATGCAGAATGGTTGGGACCATGCCCTCGCGGCTGAACCGATCCAAGGACCAGAACAGGACGCAATCGAACCGGCGTCGACTGGCGTCATCGAAGAGCTTGATGAAGGCCTTTCGATCAGCCTTTCTTCCGCTCTCATGATCCACATACTCGTGAACGATGGTGTGGCCTGAGCACCACTCCCGTAATTGGGCCAATTGGTTCTTAGGGTCTTGACCTTTATCCGTAGTGCTGACCCTGGCGTAGAGCGCTAGTCGCATTCTGCCTCCTGTTCGATAAAGGGTCGATTTCAGTATCAGCAAGTCCAGCCGATCCGACCACTGAGTTTGCTTGGGTTTTTGATGCGGGTTTTGCCGGCGTTTTCAGTATGGCCCGCGCCAGCGTTTCCGAACATGAGTCAAGTTGACTCAGGCGGTGCCGAGAAGTGCCTGTGTCGCAAGGAGTTCTGCGGCCTGGTGACCTCTGTGATTTTCGGGCTTGGGGGCGGGGTGGGGCCAAAATATGGCTCGCGGCCAGCCCCAGAAGGGGTCCCGACAAAATATATATAAAATTCGAGTTTGTGCATCACAGCGTAAAGCTGCGCCGAGTCAGAACAACTCATGGCAAATTAATACAGCATCCGGAATTGATTTGATTTGCGCGGGATCGCGTGTTAGAATTGTATTTCAAAGATATGGTCGAAGTAATTGTAACTAAAGCGATGGTTGAAGTAAATTGAGGAGCACGAACATGCAAGTAAATAAGCTTATGAACGTTGGTATCGCAGTCGCGAGCCTTATTGTTGCGGTGGGAGTTGTGGCGATCGCGCGCGCGGATAACCATCGCCCCACGCAGGCGAACATCGACTACGCCAAGGGCGTAGCCCAACTCCTCCAGAACGAGATGATCGCGGCGTTGTTGCAGGAATTCAACGAGGCCACGGCAGCCAACGCGGCGCAGGGCAAGGTCGCCATCGGGCTGGTTTTCAATGACGCGAACCGCGCCATCCGCCTGATTGGTAACCTGTCCCCACTCGATCCTGGTAACGTCCCCCGCGACAGGTTCGAGAAAACAGCGCTCTTCAACGCTGTGAAGCTGAACGGGACGCCGTATGAAGCGGTCGAGCAGAGCCAAGACGAGAACAACAATTGGTTCTACCGGCGTTCGATACCCCTTAGTAACTTCCATCCTGCGTGCGTGATCTGCCACGCTAACTTCGGGCCCGAGAACCCGAACGAGTGGGTGGGCGCATTGACCCTTAGGGTGCCGATCCCGAACTGATCCCCAACGGCGACCGCGCAACTCCGGACCCCGAGGAGCAGCGATGGATCACATCCGAGACGGTGTTGGCGTTGCCTTCGGCGACGGTAAAGGTCGAGTGGATTGATGGGGAGGGCTTGCCCTAAGTGTGTTGAGAACAAGCCACTACTGTGGCGGGAATTGACAATTCGAGCCTTTGCAGACTATCAGACATAGTGCGGCGGGTATGATGGGAGGGGTACCTCATGTTACGCCAAGTAATTGCCGCATGTCTGCTTGGGTTGGGAATTTCTGTAGTCGCGACGGTTCCTGCTACGATGTCGGCGGAGGGAGTGAAAATTCCAACCGATCCGAAAGCCAACGCCTCAGTAGAGGTGGTCCAGGCTCTCATCAGACAGGAAGTCGATAGATTGGAGAAAGCCCTCCCGGACAGGGTGGCCGAAGGAATAGACAAATATTACAAAAACAAACAATCTCAAACCCAAACCCAAACTCAGACTCAAACTGTAATTCGTAAAACGGTCGTTCACATACATCGTCACTCCTACCCGCGGTACTGGTGGTGCCCACCGCCGCCGCCATGGTTCGCAGAGTACTGACCCCTATTTGAATTCGAGCGTGAGCCACAGGGCTGACAGGCCCGGCTCCCGTTATCCTTCTATCAAGGAAGTGGTGCTAACGATGCTTGGCTCTGCGTCGCATTTCAGAGCAATGGCCCCGACCTTCCCCCACCCCCCAAAAGGTCGGGGCCATTCTTAAATCTTCGGACAGCAACAGAACCTCGTCCGAAACAATTCCCTATCGGCCTCATAGATATCCACGCGCCATAGGGCCTAGTTAACATTGCTTTGCGCCAGGGCTGTGGGCGATCAGTTCCGGGAGGAGAGCGTGAGCATAGACTTGTTTCGGCGGCGCGCGGATGAATGCCGTCGGCTTGCCTCTGACGCTGGCAATGCCAGTGACAAGGCATTTTGGTTAGGGCTGGTCGAGCGATGGCAGGCGCTAGAGATTCAAAAGGCCCAGCAACCCGCGCGAGACAAGTCCTGGTCATCCCTCAGGCGACAATCTGAACTAGCCGCAGTCGATTGATCTGCTCTGCACCCTTGGCGATGCTACCAGTTCCGCCAAAGGCCCAAGCATGAGTATGTGAAGCCACCGGCAATAATGCCAACGAAGATGCCGGAGCCATCATCCAATAGCCAAGCACCAATTGTCCCGCCAAGGGCCATGCTAGCGAGCAAACAGAAGATCCAGATTGCGAAGCTTCGGACGACCGCCATTAGACCCCCTCTGGGAGGAGTGGCGGCTCAAACCCAAGCGAAGGGGTTCGTTAGGTGTGAGCCGCCGAGCTTGCGGCCACAAGCGACACAACCGCTAGGTCGAAGGGCGGAAAAGTGCACTGCGATAAATCACAGAACCCCCAACAAAAAGGCCCCATCTGACGGGCCTTCTCGACTTGCGAAGCGCTCGACAATCCATCATCGCCGTAGCGTCAAGGACTTGGCACGGGGATGTCATGGGAGTGGTGTTGAAGGGGTTGCCATCAACCTCTTTGGCCCCGACACCCTCAGCAAACTGGTCGGGGCTTCTTTTTGCCCCCACCCGGTCGTGGACAACTCCCCGCCTAAGTCCGTTACCCGACCGTCGTCAGCCCCAAAAGACGTTAGCGTTGGGCTGCTCATAGCGAGAGCGTTTAGGCCCCGACCGGCCCTCTGAGGCACAACGTTGGGGCCTTCTTTTTTGGCCCCAAAGAAAATGGCCCCATCTCTGGGGCCAGTCTGGAGAATGTCCCGTCGCCGGGACGGGAAGCCTTATAGCACCAAAATGAAAATGGCCCCACCAGAAATATTGATGGGGCCTTGGCCTTGATCGGGTGGGGTATCCTGTGGGGTGGGGAGAGGTCGATCAGGGCTAACACAAAATTTGTAGCATTCGTTTGGTGCGGAGGCAAATGGTTTTGCACAACGAAATCTACGCAGTGATCGAACCTTTCCCCCGCTGCCTAACACTAAATGTTCGCCTCCCCTCCCTGGGGAGCTTCCACCCCACAGACCTTGGCCCTGCTTCGCGGTAGGGCCTTTTTCTTGGGCAGAGTTCCTGGCGGCGCAAAACCCTTCGAACCTTTGGCTCGCTGCCCAACACTAAGGTAGCCCCCTGCTCCAGACGCGGAATTCTCGAACCTATCAATTTGTGGGCTGGTGCGGGGGGCACCACCATTCGCGCCGTCGCTACGGGGCCTCGACCTTGGGGGCGCGGAGCGATCGGGATCGCGACTGAGCAACGCGGTTCGCAAAAACGCGGCGAAGTTATTTCGCCGCGTCAAATCAATTCGCTAATGACTAGCGGTTCGCACATCGAAGCGATCCCGACCGAATCGGAAAGGCTCGATATCCGTAGTCTCTAGCGAAGATTTTGCGCCCGTCGCGTAGCGTAATGCTCGCACGGAACGCAAGCGCCGTCGTTGGCGGCGTCTTGGGGTCGGCTTTTGCCATACCTTGCACTCCTCTTTTGGGGGTTGACGGGAGTCCATGGCCTCCCGCTTGGCCTGTCCCGCTGCCCGGCTCCGTCGGTAGCGCGGACGGATTGAGACGCCGTTTTTAGGCTCAGAACTTTGCGATTCGCCGTACCCTGATTCGGCACAACGATCTAATGCTGTCGCGCCAATTCTTGGACCAATCTTGGACCCAAACACCCTAGCACTGGCCGCAACGCCAGGGAATAAGCTGGGACGGCGTTGCCGCTAAGCCCTTACAACTAGGAAGGAATCGGCACTGGATGGCACCGGGCAGGATGACCGGCGTCGATCAAATACTACGGCGCGAGCGGCAACGTTCCGCAGTATGGATATAAGGAGGAGTGAGCGGCGAGCGAACGTCTCGCGAACCGGTCGATTGCTCAAACTGGCGACGCCGCGCCGGCCCGACCGCTCAAACCGAGACTAAAACCATGGCTCGTCGTAGACCGGCTCGCCATCGATCAGCAGGCGCTTGATCGCCGCGCGGCCTGTAGGCGCAACGGCCGCGACGATGGTGAGCTTGCGTTGGTTGCGGGCGCTTTCAAGCTTTCTGCCTTCCCCCTCCGGGACGAAATAGCTCTCAATGCCGTAGCGCACCTGCAGCATGCTGTCGACGGAGCAGCGGTCCCTGCCGCAATTGACGCCGCTGACGACGTGGCCGCGGATCAGCACCTCGGGGCTCGCCACGTCGACCGGTGCGGCATGCGCCGAAATCGCCTCATAGAAGCCGTCGCGGTTGGGTGCGAGCTTTACGAAGACCAGTTTGTCTCGTCCGGTTAAGCGCTCGGACGCCATATCGCCGACCGGCACGCTCGAAATGTCGTAGCCCAGAACGACGTAGTCGCCCCGCAGGAAATCGCGCGGATCGAGTGGGCGGGTCTGCAAGGGCACATCGACTCCGGTGCGCAGAATCATAACGCGGTCGGCGACCATCAGCCCGATCAAGGCGATCTGGATCAGAGCTGCGGCGCCGAACAAGACAAGCTTCGGGACACGGGCGAAGATAGTTGCAAGATTCGTCATGGCCGACTTTCCTTCGGCAGCATGTGCCCCAGCAGCATCGCCAGCGCGATCGCGGCGGCGCCGGCCGCACCAAGAAAGATCGAGCGCCCCAGCAGCGAACCGTTCACGGCCCAGGTGATGGACGCGATCACGGCGGCAAGCCCAAGCCAGCCGGCGACCGTGCGTGCACGCGCACCGTCGAGCATGCCGGAGAGGACCAGACACAGCATGGCGACAAGTTCCATTGCATAGGCGAGCCATGGCCCCGCCATTGCCGGCTGCGCCAGCCGGTCGGCGATGGCCAGGACAAGGGCTATTGAGATTCCTGCAAAGATAGAGCCACTCCGAGGTCTGACGGCCGCGGCGGAGAACGCGAGAACCATGCCGGCAAGCCCGCATCCGGCTGCCCAGGCCGGCGGGTCTGCATCGCCGGACGTGAGCGGCGCCAACACCGCAAGCGCAGCCAGCGCGGCCAGCGCAAATGCTCCATAGATGGACAGGGTGATGCCGAAGGACGGCAGCGACGTTGACGGCGAACGCGAATGCGCGAGGAACAGGCCGGCGCCGAGCAATAAAGCGGCGCCGTCCGTGATTATGAGTGGATTCTGCGTCACGCCGAAAGCGGCCGCCCACCACCAGGCAAGCGCCGCCAGCGTGACGAGATGCGCAGCAACCCGCGAATTCCAGGCGAGCGCCAAGATGGCGCTGAGCGCCCAGAACGGCACAAATAGAAGATGCGGATCGCCCGCATCGAAAACGCGCGTGCCGCTCCACAGCGAGCCCGCTGCGAGCGCCACCGCGAGCGCGCCGCGAGAACCGGTGAGGGCCGCCGCCGCGAGCGCCCCTGCGGCCCACAGCAGCAACCCGGCGGCGAAGTCGTCGCCGAGATGGTACATCTGCCCGACCAGCGCAATCGCGGCACCGAAGATGATGGCGCCGACACTGGCTGCGAGGTCGGCCAGCACTGGCCGGCCCGTGCGCGCAAACTCAGCTCCGATCCCGTAAGCCACCGCAATGCCGGCAAGCAGGATCGCGAACCGCAGGACGCGGGCGATCTCGGTCCAGTTGGCTGCCACGAAGGCAAGAAAGGCGGCCGCAATCAGCAGGCCGCCCACAATTCCGACCACGACCGGAATATTGATTCCGGCCCCCAATGGCGGGAGCGAATTGCGGATGGCCTCGCCGGTCGCCGGCGTGATGACGCCTTCGGCTTGCCAGCGCGCGACATCGGCCTCAAGACGCTGTCGGTAGGCTCGTTCAAACATTGCCGCACTTCGCGTTGAGCTATTCGACTAGTCACCCGCTCTAACGAAGATGAACCATTGATCGCCGAAAACACTACGCACTCTGCGATGCAGCCGCTTCCGCAGCGGCGGGTACCGCGGAAGCAGGCGCGGTCATGGCCCGAGCGGCCACAACGATCGCATCGCCATCCGCCTCGATCGATACCGCAAGTCCGCCGGCACGGCCGAGAAGGCCTGTATAAAAAGGCTGAATGGCGTGGGCGTCGACCACTCCCCGCTCCGGAAAACCGGCCAGCAGCGCCGGCACGGCGTGCGGGATGCGGGCGTTGAGCCCGCGCGCCGAAATCTTGAAGGTCATCGCCTCGGGCGGCCCGTCGCCTTCCACCGCCACGATTCCGCCCCGCGGAATCGAGTGGGCGGCGACGAGAATCATGTTCGCGGCGACGAGAATCATGTTCAGCAGAAGCTTGACGCGGTTTTTCGGCAAGAGCGCGCTCGATAAATTCCAGGAAAGCTTGATCTTGTCGTCCTCGATGAAGCCCCGAGCCACATTTTCAGCATCGCCAAGATCGACCTGGGCGGTGGCAGAGCCAGCCGCGCCGAACGCAATTCGACAAAATTGCAGCCGTGCCGACGCCGTCTTGGCGCTCTTCTTGATGAGGTCGAGGGCAAAGCTCTTGGTCTCTTCGTCCGTTGATTCCTCGAGCACCTCCAGTCCGTTCACGATCGCGCCCGACGGGCTGATCAGGTCATGGCAAACCCGCGAACACAACAGCGCCGCAAGATCGAGGGCTTCGAGCGTAACGGGAACCGACATGCGTTTTGCTCCTCAGACGGGTGACATCTTGGACCGACTCAGCGCATTGCTGCTCCGCAGCGGCGGCGTCTGATACACTGCGCCAAGGGCGCCGCCAAGATGGCCGTACCAATGTCGGTGCAGGTCGGTGAGGTCAGCATGGGTCGACCGCTGGGCGACCAAGTGATCGTGGATGAGGTCCTGTTGGCGAAGCTCTCCGCGGCGGTCGCGGCCGCCGCGGCCGCGATACTTGCGTCGGCCCGCACCGTTCGCATCAAGGCCGACCGAACGCCGGTCACCGATGCGGACGAACGCTCGCAGGACATATTGATGAAAGCCATGGCGACGCTGATGCCAGGCATCGCCGTGGTATCAGAGGAACTGGCGATCCAGCCGTCACGGTTGGGCGATGTTTTCGCCCTCATTGATCCGCTGGACGGCACCAAGGAATTTGTGGCCGGCTCGAGCGAGTACACCGTCAACCTCGCGATCATACGGGACCGCGAGCCCGTGGTCGGCATTGTGGCGGCACCGGCCGAGGGGCTTATTTATCGAGGTCGAGTCCGCCACGGCGCCGAACGGCTGGCGATGTCGCGTGGCGGCGCCGGCCCGGACGTGGCCGTGGCTGAGCCGATCAGAGTGAGAACTCCGCTACGCGGCGGAGTCGTTGCGGCGGTGAGCCGATCTCATCTTGACTCCGCGACTATCGCGCTCTTGGACGGGCTCCATATCGGGAATCGGATGGCCTGCGGCTCGGCGCTTAAATTCTGCCGGATTGCGGAAGGCGCCGCCGACATTTACCCGCGGCTCGCCCCCACCTGCGAGTGGGACGTGGCCGCCGGCCATGCGCTCGTGGCGGCGGCCGGCGGAACGGTGACGCTTCCGGACGGAGGCGCGCTGCGCTACGGCGAGGCCGCGAGCGACTTCCGCGTTCCGGCCTTCATTGCGTCGGGCGACCGAACCGGCGTGCTCGACGCGGCCGCTGCCGTGCGCAAATGACGCACGCCAAATCATCGCCACACCGCCAGCCTGGGGATTTACTTCCAGGATGAACGGTTTTTCATGTTGCCGTGCTGAGGCCATAGTTCCGCCGAAAGATCGAAAGATGAAGCAACTCGGTGTCCCGTTTCTCCTGACGGGGTCGGGGCTGCGGCAGCGCGTTGTTAATCAATCCTGTTTAAGATGTGCGGCGGCACAGCCTTCCGCCGAACAAGCTTTTTAAGGAGCCTGCGATGCGCGCTACTCCGCGGACAATCGCTTTGATGATGGTGATCGGGTTGGCGTTGGGGAACGGGCCGACGGGGCCAGGAGCAGCGTTCGCGCAACCAGCGCCCGGCCCTTATCCTCCCCCGGGCGCTTACCCGCCTCCACCAGGCCCTTACGCGCCTCCACCGCAGCAATACCGGCCTCCACCGCAGCAAAATTTTACGCCGGGCGAGCTGGTTGGCGCGGGCCATCGATTTTTCGGTACGGTGTCGCGTGGGCTTGCCACCGTGATTGAAACTGCGGTCAGCCAATGGGGCCAGCCGAACGGCTATGTACTGGGCGAGGAGGCCGGTGGCGCCTTTTTCGGCGGACTACGTTACGGCGAAGGCATGCTCTATACAAAGAACGCCGGCGATTTGAAAGTGTACTGGCAGGGGCCGACGGTCGGATGGGACATCGGTGGCGAAGGCGCCCGCACCATGATGCTGGTCTACAACCTGCCGGCGACCGAGGCGATCTACCAGCGATTTGCTGGTATCGATGGTTCTGCCTATTTTGTAGGCGGCTTCGGAATGACGGCCCTGACCGCCAACGACGTCGTGCTGGTGCCAATCCGGTCCGGCGTCGGATTCCGGCTCGGCGCCAATGTCGGCTATCTGAAATTCACCCCTGTCTCAACGTGGAATCCGTTTTAGATAGAGCGTTTGTTGATGAGGTTAGAGCGTGTCTCGATGAAGTCGATCTGCCCTCCTTCTGTCACCCGCGGGCCTGATCCGAGGGCGTGCCTTGATCGCGGGTGGATGAATTGCCGGGGACAGAGGAGGGACGAGCCGGCCGTTGTCCAAGCGCAAACTCGCGGAAAAGCCTCCGCTGCTGCTTCAATCTTGCAGGAGCTTGGTTCATGATCGAATCGATCATGTTTTTTGCCGGCGGATTTCTCGTCGCAGGTCTTCTGGCGCTCGCACTGATTTCCTCCGTTCACCATCGCGCTGTCCGCCTGACCCAACGTCGCCTGCAAGATTCCATTCCGGTGTCATTGACCGAGATCCAGGCCGACAGGGACAAGTTGCGCGCCAAGTTCGCCATGTCGGCTCGCCGGTTGGAGATGACCGTCGAGCAACTCGAGGCTAAGGTCACGAACCAGCGCGGCGAGATCGCGCGCAAGTCGGAGGCGATCGCCAGGCTCAAAGCCCAGCTCGCCGAAAAAGACGGCCTCGCCGACGAGCTCGGCGCCAAGCTCAAAAGCATCAGCATCGAGAATCGGGAAGCCGAGCAAGGATATGCTGTGCAGTCTGCGGCAGCCGAAGCAACCGCGCAGGCGCTCGCCGCCCGGGAAGCCGAGCTTGCCAAAGCTGCACTCGACATCAATGAGTTGACGCTTACAGGCGAGACCCAAAAGGTCGAGATCGCGTTGCTAAGGACCCAGATCGAACAGTTCAGATCGAGGATCAACGAACTGGAGCGGGATGCCGAGGACTCGGCGCGCCGCCTGTTCAACGAACGGGTCGCAGTCTCGACCATGACCAAAGCGCTGGAGGAGAAACGCGAGGCCGACGACACGCGGCGGACCGAACGTACGGAAAACGATCTCCTGCGGGAGCGCATCGCCGATATTGCGGCTCAGGTTGCCCATATGTCGATGAACGAAGCCGGATCGCCGGTTGCCGCGATCCTCACGGACACCGCGGGCCTCCGTCAGGCCGGTTTCGAACGCGCGAATGGCGGCGACGCAGCCTCGCCCGGGGGCAATCTCGTGGAGCGCATCCGCAAGCTGCAGACTGCGACACCACGCGTTTCCTCTGCTTCGTAGCCCGGCTTTTTGATAGCGCCGTCGCCGGCATGACGGGCGACTTGCCCTTGCCTCTGCCCAGTTAAGTGCACGCGCCTGGTTGCTCCTGGACGCTCCCTTCCTGCCCTGCCTGCCGGGAGGGTAGAGAGGAGCGACTGCCGCCCGTTTCGTGCCGTATAGTGCCGCCGGCGACGGCTTATGCGAGGGAGGAATTCATGGGTACGCAACACGCGTTTTCGCGGCGCCAGATGCTGGCGATGTCGGCGGCCGCGGGAAGTCTTGCCGTAGGCGGTGGTTATCGCAGTGCCGGGGCACAAGCCGCCAGGCGGATCGAACGGCTCGATCCGGCGCTCGACCAGGTCGTCTCCGCATCGGAGCCGATCGTTGATCTTGCCACCAATCTCGGCGGCACCGCCAATGTCGAAGGACCGCTGTGGTGGAAGGAAGGCGGCTATCTGCTATTTCGCGGCACCGACCTCAAGCGGTGGAAATATGCGCCCGGGCAGGGGATATCGGTGTTCAAGGAAAATACCAATGCCGCCAACGGGATCACGCGCGACATGCAAGGCCGGCTCGTGGCCTGCGAAGCGGCGACGCGGCGCGTCGTAAGAGAGGAGCATGACGGCAGCATCACCGTGCTGGCGTCGAGCTTTCAAGGTCGCCCTCTCAACTTTCCCAACGATATCGTGGTGAAATCCGATGGCGCGATCTATTTCACCGATCCTTGGGCCGGCCCCCGCGCGCAGGAGCCGCCCGGGCAATCCGACCTGCCCTTTGCGGGCGTGTTTCGCATCTCGCCCGACCGCGGAACACTCACGCTCCTGGTGGATAACTTCTTGACTCCCAACGGGCTTGCGTTCTCGCCCGATGAGAGGGTTCTCTACGTCAACGACTCGCAGCGCCGGCATATCCGCGCCTTCGATCTCCAGCCGAACGGAACTCTCGCCCGCCAGACCGACCGCGTTTTCGCCGACTTGAGCGGCCCCGAGCCGGGAGCGCCTGACGGCATGAAGGTCGATTCTGCCGGGAACGTTTTTTGCGGCGGCGCCGGCGGCCTCTATATTCTCGATCCAACCGGCAAGAAACTCGGCCGCGTCGTCCATGGCTTTGGCAACACCGCCAACGTAGCGTTTGGCGGCGACGATTGGAAAACCGCGTACTTTTGCACGCGCACGAGCCTGGGCTCTTTCAAGGTAAAGATTGCCGGCGTGCCGGTGCCTGCGGAACGGAGATCGTGATCTCTCGCGGCGCGCAGGAGCGTTACGGCATTCCGCGCCCCGATTTCGAACGCGCTCCCACGGCAGCCACGGAGTAGCGAACCGGGCCAACATTATCGATCGAGGGCATCCGCGTAAGATGCGTCGTCGCGGGTTTCACCACTGCATAGCTGGCCTGCAAGTTTAAATATCGGCACGCGTCTTCGCCACTGAGGTACGCCTTTGCTCCGGTGGCAGCTGGTTTCGCTTCGATGTGGTGGCAGCTCACCGCGCGCGTTCGGGAATCCGGAGGCCGGGCTCATTGACATGCCGGCGGCGCGTCTTCCGCGTCGCTTGCAACAAAATTTGCATAATATAAATTCGTTGGAAACAAAAATTGCAACCTTTACTTGCCGAGGTTTGTATAGCATTGTACATCTCTTGACAATGCGACGTTTTGCACGTGGGAGGAAGTAATGGCTCGAACCCGAGCACTGGCCGCCCTGGGCGTGGCAGTT
>WNFL01109948.1_pt1 | contig 36396 bp, 32 predicted proteins | sample 5400361 | NCBI WGS metagenome assembly WNFL01 (sample SAMN13153351, study PRJNA577476) | soil metagenome | isolation source: 40 cm soil on Douglas fir-dominated hillslope | place: USA:California | collected 2013-09-17
CTGCTCGAAGCCTGGGGAATGAACGCGGAGCGCGCGCGCATCACCGCCGACGTGATGGTCGAGACCGACCTCGCGGGCGTGGACTCGCACGGCGTGTTGATGCTGATGGACTACGAGAAGTCGAAGAGCGCCGGAAAATTGAACGTCAAGGCGAACATCCGCACGGTGAAGGATACGGCGGTGACCGCGCTGATCGACGCCGACGCGGGCTTCGGCCATCCCGCGTCGGTGATGGCGATGGCGCTCGCCATCGAGAAAGCGAAGGCGATGGGCGTCGGCGTGGTCACGGTGTTCAACTCGCACCACTTCGGCGCCGCCGGCTACTACGCGGCGATGGCCTCGAAGGCGGGGCTCATCGGCATGGTCACGAGCGCGACGCGCACCATGGCAGTCGTGCCGACGCGCGCGAAGGGGCCGGTGCTCGGCACCAACCCGATCGCCTTCGCCGCGCCGGCGAAGCGCAACGCGCCGTTCCGGCTCGACATGGCGACCTCCAGCGTCGCCAACAACAAGATCAAGGTCTACGAGCTGAACGGCAAGAAGCTGCCGCCGGGTTGGGTGCTCGACGAGCATGGCAAGCCCGTTACCGACGCCTCGATTGCTTTAGAGCTTGTCTATGGAAAAGCGAAAAACGCGGGAGGCGGCGGGCAATCCCCGCTCGGCGGCACCGAGGAGATGTCGAGCTACAAGGGCTACGGCCTCGCGCTCATGGGGCACATCCTGGGCGGCGCGCTGTCGGGCGGCTCCTTTTCGCCGATCCGGGTGAAGACGCAGAAGCCGGGCGATCCCGACCGCCTCGGCCACTTCTTCCTCGCCATCGACCCGAAGGCGTTCCGGCCCGAGGGCGCGTTCGAGGACGACCTCGACGCGATGATCGATGTGCTGCATGCGACGCCGCCCATCGACCCGGCCAGGCCGGTGCTGGTGCCGGGCGATCCCGAGGTCGCCGCGCGCGCGAAGCGCCTGCGCGACGGGATCCCGATGCCCGAGTCCCTGCTCGAGAAAATCAAAGCCATCTGCGAAAGAAGCCAGGTGAAATTCATCCTATGAAAATCTACGTGCTCGACGCGTTTCATCCCTCCGGCGTGGACTATGCCGCGCTGCACTTCGAGGTGGTGCGCTGGGACGATCCGCGGGTAAAGAACTGGCGCGAGGACGCCGACGGCGTCATGGTGCGCGGCACGAGAATGCGCGCCGAGGACTTCGCGCGCGCGAAGAAGCTGAAGATCGTCGGCAAGCAGGGCGTCGGCTACGACAATATCGACATCGAGGCGGCGAAGAAGCACGGCATCCCGGTGTGCCGCACGCCGGGCGTCAACAGCGAGGCGGTGGCGGAAATGGCGATGACGCTGGGGCTCGGCGTGGCGCGGCGCGCCACCGAGACCGATCGCCTGATCCGCGCCGGCGCGAAGGTCGAGCGCGAGAAGCTGCTCGGCGTGGAGATGTGGCAGAAGACCGTCGGCATCGTCGGCATGGGCAACATCGGCACCCTCAGCGCGCGCAAGTGGCGCGGCGCCTTCGACGCGAAGATCATTGGCTACGACCCTTATGTGGAGGGATGGAAAGACATTCCGCACAGGAAAGTCTCCAGCCTGGAAGAACTATTGAAAGAAGCGGATCTGGTCACGCTGCATGTTCCGCTCACGAAAGAGACGAAACCCCTCATCGGCAAGGCCGAGCTGGCGTTGATGAAAAAAACCGCCATTCTGGTCAACACCGCGCGCGGCGGCGTGGTCGACGAGGCGGCCTTGTACGAGGCGCTCGAGGCCGGGCGGCTGTTCGGCGCGGGGCTCGATGTCTGGGAGCTCGAGCCGCCGCCGCAGGACCATCCGCTGCTGCGGCTGCCCAACGTCATCGCGACGCCGCACGCCGCCGGCGGCACGCACGACACGCAGGTGCGCAGCTCGATGCAGGTGGCGCGGCAGGTGGTCGAGGTGCTGCAGGGCAAGCCGCCGCTCGCCGCGAACCGGGTCGCCTGACATGCCTAGCTGTGACAGCCATTTTCATGTCTTCGGGGATCCCAAGCGCTATCCGTTCATAAAAGAATTGCGTTATGAGCCTCCGGTAGCGCCGCTCGAGGATTTTCTCGCCGAGGCGAAGAAAATGGGGATCGAGCGCTACGTGTTCGTGCAGCCGAGCGCCTACGGCCGCGACAACCGCTGCATGCTCGACGCGATGCGCGAAGTCGGCCCGGAGCGCTGCCGCGGCATCGTCGACGTGGACGAGGACATCGGGGACGTGGAGCTCGGGCAGATGCACGACCTGGGCGTGCGCGGCGTGCGCATCAACGTAAGTCCCGTCAAGCAAGCGGATCCTGGATTTTCAAGAACTATTTTAGGAAGGATAAAAAAGCTCGATGCGCGCTGCGCGGAGCTCGGCTGGATGCTCGACTTCCTCACGCCGGGCTGGCTCACGCGCGAGCTGATCCCGACAATGAAGAAGCTCGCCTCGCCGTTCTCGGTCGCGCACCTGGGGATGTTCCCGGCGAAGGAGGGCGTGAAGCAGCCTGGCTTTCGCGAGTTCCTGGATTTTCACGCGCGCCACCCGTCGTGCTGGGTCAAGCTCACCGGCGTCTATCGCTTCTCGAGCGATCCGCAGTTCAAGGACTCGATCCCGCTCGCCCGGGCGCTGATCGCGGCGGCGCCGCGCCGAGCGATCTGGGGCAGCGACTACCCGCACCTTTCATTCGCCGACAAGGTGACCTCCGAGAGGCTTTTCAAGCTGCTCGGCGAATGGGCGCCCGACGAAGCGGCGCGCCGCAGGATCCTCGCCGACAACCCGGAGAAGTGCTTTGGCTTCTAGCATCTTGGTGCTTGCCGGCGACGGCATCGGGCCGGAGATCTGCGCCGCGACGCTGGCGGTCCTCGGTGTGTTGAACAAAAAGTTCTGGCTCGATCTCAGGTTCGAGACGCGCGAGATCGGCTTCGCGAGCCTCGCGAAGAAAGGCACCACCTTTCCCGACGAGGTTCTGGAGGCCTGCCGCGCGGCCGACGGCATTGTCCTCGGTCCGGTGTCGCACCAGGACTATCCGGCGCTCGCCGCGGGCGGCATCAACCCCTCGGGCGCGCTGCGCATCGGGCTCGAGCTGTACGCGAACATCCGGCCGGCGCGCTCGCGCAAGGGCCTGCCGCACTGGGGGCGCACGCCGATGGACCTCGTCATCGTGCGCGAGAACACCGAGGGCTTCTACGCCGACCGCAACATGCACCTGGGTCCCGGCGAATTCATGCCGACGCCCGATGTGGCGCTGTCGGTGCGCAAGATCACTGCCGAGGGCTCGCGCCGCATCGCGCGCGCCGCGTTCGAGCTCGCGCGCACCCGGCGCAAGAAGGTGACGGCGGTGCATAAGAGCAACGTTTTGAAAGTCACCGAGGGTTTGTTTTTGCGTGAAGTAAGGGAAGTTTCAAAAAATTTTTCCGATATCACCTACGACGAGCAACTGGTCGACTCCATGGCCGCGCTGCTGGTGCGCGACGCGGCGCGCTACGACGTGGTGGTGACCACCAACATGTTCGGCGACATCCTCTCCGACGAGGCCTCCGAGCTCTCGGGCAGCCTGGGCCTGGCGGCGTCGATCAACGCGGGTGAGGAGCATTGCATGGCGCAGGCGCAGCACGGCTCGGCGCCGGACATCGCCGGCAAGGATCTCGCGAACCCGCTGTCCCTCGTGCTTTCAACGGGGATGCTCCTGAGCTGGTTGGGGCGCAGAAACCGCAATCAGAGCTTCATCGCCGCCGAGAGTGCGCTCGAGCAGGCAGTCGACGCGCTTGTGCAGGATCCCGCGACCAGGACGCGCGACCTGGGCGGCGCGCTCGGCACAAAAGCCGTTACCGCCGCGCTCTGCGCGCGACTCGAAAAAGCCCCTTGATCAAGAGCGCCGGGTCCGGACCGCGGCGATGATCTTCGCCAGCCGCGCCCGCGACGCATCGTCGGGGTTCGGCATGGCGGCGGCGGCGACGAGATCGCGCTCGATGTCAGGCGGCGCGGCGGCGGCGCCGCGCCGGCTTTCCATGGCGTTTTTCAGCGCGAGCAGCTTCAGCTGGCGCCGCGCGGCCTCGAACGCGGGCGGGCTCTCGATGCCGCAGGCGACCTCGAGCGCGAGCAGCGCGGCGGGCAGGTCCGCCTTCTCTAAGGTGGAGGAGATGCCGGTGCCGCGGAAGCGCGCTTCCAGCGTCGGCTTCCAGGCCTTGGGAAGATTCGCGACGGCGCTCCAGCGCGCCTCGAGCTCGGGCGAGGCTGCGCCGGCGGCTTCGCGCTCGTCGCACAGCCGCATCGCTTCGATGAGGGCGTCGAAGCGCGCCTGCGCGGCCTGGGCGGCGCTTGCGCGCTGCCGCGCCGCCGCCGCTTCGCGCTCGACGCGCGCGGTATCGCGCTCCGCGCGTGCCTTGTTCCGCTCGCCTGCTTCCGCGTCCCGCGCGGCGCGGGCGGCGTCGCGCGCGGTGAACACGGAATCGGTCGCGGCCTTGAATGCGGTCCACAGCGCGTTCTCGTCGCGGCGCGGCAAAGCGAGGGATTTCGCATGCGCCTGCCACTGCGTCTGCAGCGCGCGCACCTTGTCGATTGCGTCCCTCGCGAGAGGCTGCGCCTCGCCCAGGCTCTTCGCGGCGGCGATGAGGCGCTCGCGCTCGCGCGTCGCGTCGCCATAGGCCTGGGTGAGCGGGGCTTCCAGCGCCTGCACGGCCGCGGCGTAGCGCGCGGTGACGGCGTCGTCGCCCTTTTGCGCCTGGCGCGGCACGGTGTGCTCGACCGGCCCCAGCTTGCGCCAGGCGATCCGGGCTTCTTCCAGGGTACGGCCGCGCGCGCGCAAGTCCGTCGGGTTTCCCGCGGCGGCCTTCACCAGGCCCTCGATCACGCGGTTGCGCGCGGCGAGGTTCTCGTTGCGCGCCGCCTTGAGCTTTTCCAGATGCGCGGCCACCGGCGCATACGCGGTCTTCAGCGCGCCGTCGAACGCGGTCCACAGCGCCTTGCTGGTCGCGCCGCCGAGCTTGTCGAGCTCTTTCCAGCGCTCGCGCAGCTTGTCGATGGCCTCGGCGTGGGTCTTGACCGCGGCTTTCTCGCCGGCCGCCTTGGCGAGCGCCTGCGCCTCGGTCACCAGCTCCTCGCGCCGCTGCGCGCCGCTCCAGCGCTGCCAGTCGCGCAGGCGCAGCTGCTCCTGGCGCAGCGCTTCGATGCGTTTGGTGAGCGCGGCGTTCACCGGGCTGCGCTTGAGCGCTTCGTCGATGAGCGCCATCAGGCGCGTGAGCTCGTCGACGTGGCCGCCGGCCTGCGCCGCCTCCGCCGACTCGACATGGCGCTGGATGGCGGCGAGACGACGTTTCCTTTCCTCGGCGCTGGTCTCGCGCTCGTGCGCGCGCCGCGCCTCGTCGTCGCGCTGGCGCTTCTCGCTGCCGGCGTTGCGCCAAGCCGAAAAACGGTGCGCGAGCAGCGCCTGCAATGCCTCGTCCGCGACCTCCGGGAAGCCGCGCCACTGCTCGATCTTCATCTTTTCGTCGGCTTCGTCCGCGACGCCCGCCGGCGGCAGGGACTGGAGGAATTCGGCACGCTGCACCACGCTCGAGGCGAGCGCCAGCGCGCGCCGCGCGGCATCGGTCTTCTCGACGCAGCGCGCGTCGATGGCGGCGCCGGTCGCGCTCGGAACCTCGTCGAGCATCTGCAGGAGCGCCGCCGCCCGGGCCGCCGGCGCGCCCGACGGCTCCGGCGCTGCCGTGGCGGGCACGCCCTGCGCGATGGCGGCGAGGCCGGAGGTCAGGGCGTGGATCGCCGCGTCCGCCGCCGCCAGCCAGCGCGCGATCGCCTGCTCGCCCTCGCCGTACTGGCGCACCTTGGCGACGAGCTGGGCGCGCGCCTCCGCGAATTCGCTCACCAGCGCGTCGTCGAGCAAGCCGGCGTTCAGCGCCTCCCAGGCGCGATCGAGCTCCACCAGCCGGTTCGCCGGGACGCTCTCCTGGCCGATCAGGCCGCGCGCGGCGGCGATGAGGAGCGGGGCCTCGGCGAGCGCTTCGCGCCTCGCGACCGCCTCCTGCCAGCGCGCTTTGGCCGCGCGATACAGGCGCTTGTCCTGGTCGCGGAACTCGCGCACCGCCTGCTTGAGCACGTCTTCGCGCGTCAGGGCCGAGACCACGGCGAGCTTCAGGTCGACGCCGGGCGCCGCCTTCGCGAGCTGCAGGAGCGCGGCGTCGTCGCCTTCAGCGGCGAGGATCCTCTCCCGCCAGGCTTGCAGGTCGGCTTCGGGAATCCCCGACGCTGCGGCGGGAACGGCCGCCACGTGTTTTTTGAATGTGTTTTCGAACATGCTCTACTGCGTCGAACGAGACAGCCCTATATTCGCACGCTGAAGGAGAATAGCGCAAAGGGGAACCATGTCGAAGCTGAAACTTTCCATCGCCACCACCGACTACGACCACTTCCGCGATTTCCGGCTCGGGAGCGTGAAGGCCGAGGGGATCGACCATAACTGGCTCGACCTCGGTCACCACGAGTGCTTCGCGCGCTTCACGGCCAACCGCGAGTTCGACCTGTCGGAGCTGTCGTTCGCCAAGTTCGCGAGCCTGGTGACGCACGAGAACAGCGACATCATCGGCCTTCCCGTGGTCTGCTCGCGCCTCTTTCGCTTCGGCTCGTTCTACGTGAACCGCAAGAGTGGCATCCGCACGGCGCGGGACCTGCGGGGCCGCAAGGTCGGTTCGCCCGAATGGGCGCACTCCGCGGCGGTGTATATGCGCGGCTGGCTGCACAACGAGATGGGCGTGAAGCTCACCGACGTCCACTGGTACCAGGCGGGCGCGAACGCGCCGGGTCGCGAGGAGAAGATCGAGCTCGACCTGCCGGCGGGAGTCAGGCTCACGCGCGTGGCCGACAAGTCGCTGAGCGCGCTGCTCGCCGCCGGCGAGATCGACTGCGCCATCATCGCCCGCCCGCCGACCTGCTTCCTCGAGGGGCACCCGGACGTGGTGCGCCTCTTCCCGGACTTTCTCGACATGGAGGAGGAGTACTACAAGCGCACCCGGGTCTGGCCGATCATGCACATCGTCGCGATGCGCAAGGCCATCCTGGAGGCCAATCCCTGGGCGGCGCGCAACCTCTACAACGCGTTCCTGGAATCGAAGCGCCGCAGCATCGAGCGCCTGCTCGATCCGGCGGTGTCGCGCTATCCCGTTGCCTGGCTCGCGACTTACGCGCGCAGGATGCGCGATCTCTTCGGCGGCGATCTGTTTCCCTATGGCATCGAGGAGAACCGCCCGACCTGGGAGCAGATGGCGCTCTATACCTTCCAGCAGGGCATCGCGCACCGCCAGTTCAAGCCCGAGGAGATTTTCCCGAAGGGCATCATGACCAAGGTGATCGTTTGAGGTAGCGCTGGATCGCGCCGGCGGCGAGCCACCCGAGCGCGGCGATCACCAGCAGCGCCATCAGCCAGCGGATCGCCGCGGCGGCCGAGGCCGCGTCGAGCGCCGGGAACGGGAACTTCGCGAGCCGCTCGCCGCGCTCGAGCATCCAGTGCCACGCCGTGTGGCCGACGACGAGAGAGAGAATTATGGTTAGTGTTTTTTCATTTATATGCTTGTAGAGCAGATTCAGAGAGGGAATTAAAAGCAGCAAAACCAGCAGCTGGCCGAGCTCGACGCCGACGTTGAAGGCGAGCAGCGAAGTGACGAGGTGCGAGCCGGCGAACTGCAGGAGCTCGCTCAGGCCGTAGGCGAAGCCGAAGCCGTGCACCAGGCCGAAGGCGAGCGCCAGCGCCCAGCGTCGCTTGAAGTTGTGGGTTACAACCTGCAGGCGCGCGCCGAGCACGTTCTCGAGCGCCATGTAGAGGATCGAGGCGGCGATCAGCACCTCGATCAGCGCCGGGAACCACAGCGCCTGCGGGCCGAAGCCGAGCGCGGCGGCGATGAGGGTAATCGAGTGCGCGATGGTGAAGGCGGTGACGATCGCCGCGAGCGGCAGGAGGCGCCGGAAAGGCGCCACCAGCAGGAGCAGGAACAGCAGGTGGTCGGGGCCTTCGAGGATGTGCAGGAAGCCGGCCTTCACGAAGCCGAGCGCGGCCTGGTGCCAGCGCGGGTCGAGATGCACCACGCCCGGATCGCCGTGCAGGTCGAAGGGGCGGACTTCGCCGCGGGTGTTGATAAAACGGATGACGCTGCTGACCTGGATACCCAGGCGCTCCAGCCGGGGACGGATCGAGAAAGCCGACGTTTCGGAGCCGATCGGATACTCGAGCAGCACGTCCATCAGCCCCTGGCTCCAGTAGAGCTCGGTGTCGTTCTTCAGGCGCGGCGCCGAGAAGTGCGCGAGCGCGCTTTCGTAGGAGCCAAAGGCGCGGTCCGACTCGAGCGAGACGCGGGCGTCGAGGACCCGGGGCCTGGGCAGGCGCACGTCGTTCTCGTACAGCTCGAGCTCGTCCGCGAGCCAGAGCGCCACTGCGTCGCGCAGCATCGTATCGACGCGGGTGAAGTCGAGGAAGCCTTCGCCGCGGCGCGGCACGTCGACATCGCGCATCGCCTTGAGCGGCACGCGCAGCGCCAGCTTCAGGGAGCGTCCCTCTGGTTTTACAAAGACTTGGACCCGGACCTGGTCGGGCACGTCGTGCGCCCGCGCCGGAAGGGGGACGCTCAGGAGCAGGCCGCTTAGGAGCGGCGCAGCAAAAAGGACAACGCGAAGAAGAATGCGATCCAAGCAGGTCAAGTATTGCAGACAATGCATATACTCACTCGCCGCACCGATCCCCGCATCTTTTCTGAGGAGGGAAGATGACCCGCAGATACAAATACGCCGCCGCCGCGTTCTTCGCGATTCTCGCCGTGCTCGGCTGCACCCAGGCGATGCTCGACAGGCAGGCGCTCTCGCCGGCGGACACGGTGCAGGCGCCGGTGTTCGAGGTGGACCCGCTGTGGCCGAAGCCGCTGCCCAACCACTGGCTGCTCGGCGCGGCGATCGGTGTCTGGGTCGACGAGCAGGATCACGTCTGGATCATCCACCGCAGCTCGGCGACGCTCAACAACAACGAGCGCGGCGCCGAGATCACGCCGCCCACCGGCGAGTGCTGCCGCGGCGCGCCGCCGGTGCTGGTGTTCGACCAGGCCGGCAACCTGGTGCGCCACTGGGGCGGGCCGGGCCAGGGCTACGAATGGCCGCAGTCGAACCACGGCATCTTCGTCGACCACAAGGGCAACGTCTGGATCGGCGGCAACGGCGAGAAGGACGCGCACGTCCTCAAGTTCACGAAGGACGGCAAGTTCCTGATGCAGGTCGGGCGTCTGGGGGGCAACAACGGCAGCAACGACCTGCAGAACTTCGGCCGCGTGGCGAAGATCTTCGTCGATGCCAAGGCGAACGAGGCCTATCTCGCCGACGGCTACGGCAACCGGCGCGTCGCGGTGATCGACGCCGACACCGGCAAGATGAAGCGCTACTGGGGCGCGTACGGCAACCGGCCCGAGGACGGGCCCAACGGCAACTTCAATCCCGACGCGCCGCCGTCGCAGCAGTTCAGGAACCCGGTGCACTGCGCGGACCTCTCCAACGACCGGCTGCTCTATGTGTGCGATCGCCAGGGCAACCGCATGCAGGTGTTCACGCCCGAGGGCAAGTTCGTGAAGGAGCAGTGGTACGCGCGCCGCAGCCTGAGCGAGGGCGCGGTGTGGGACGTCGCCTTCTCCAAGGATCCGCAGCAGCGCTACATCTTCATGGCCGACGGGCGCAACCAGAAGGTGCGCATCATCCTGCGCGAGACGCTGGAGGAGATCACGGCGTTCGGCGACGGCGGCCGCCAGCCGGGCCAGTTCTTCGGCGTGCACAGCATCGCCACGGACTCGAAGGGCAACCTGTACACGACCGAGACCTACGAAGGCAAGCGCCTGCAGCGCTTCGTCTACAAGGGCATCGGCCCGGTGCGCAAGGGCAGCCAGGGCGTGGTCTGGCCAGGCAGGAGCTGAGGGAATAAGCTACGCTCGTTTGGCGTTAGCGGCCCTGTAGACCCCACTCCCCGGAGACTTCAAATGAATCGCACGTTAGCTGTATTTCTTCTTGTCGCCGTATCCAGCGTCGCGCTCGCGCAGGCGCCGGCCAACCCGCCCGTGAGGATCCGCGGCACCGTCGAGAAGATCGACGGCAACATGCTGACGGTGAAGGCCCGCAACGGCCAGTCGATGACGGTGAAGCTCGCCGACAACTACACCGTGATGGGCGTCGCCAAGGCGAGCGTGAGCGACGTGAGCAACGGCAAATTCATCGGCACCACCACCGTCGGCGAGCGCGACGGCAGCCTCATCGCCGAGGAAATCCACATCTTCCCGGAGAACATGCGCGGCACCGGCGAAGGCCACTACGACTGGGACCTGCGGCCCAACAGCAAGATGACCAACGCCAACGTGGCGAACGTCACCAGCGTCGGCAAGGACCGCGTCATGACGGTGCAGTACAAGGGCGGCGAGAAGAAGGTCGTGATTCCCGAGAACGCCGTCGTGGTCGCGTTCCAGCCGGCCGACAAGAGCGAGCTCAAGCCCGGCGCCCAGGTGTTCGTCAATTCGCAGAAGCAGCCCGACGGCTCGCTCGCCGCGGCGCGCGTCAACGTCGGCTTGAAAGGCCAAGTCCCGCCGATGTAAATAAAATCGGGCACGGCCTATTAAAGTCGCCGATTTTGCGTCAGCGAAATCGGCAACTTTGAGCTTTTTCCTAACGGTTACTCGGGCTTGATCCCGGCCTCGCGCATCAGCTTCGACCATTTCGCCTGGTCGTCGCGGATGAAGCGCGCGAATTCGTCGGGCGCGTCGCCGACGATGTAGGCGCCGAGGTCGGAGGCTCTTTTCCGAAGCTCCCGGTCCCCCAAGGCGTTGACGAGATCCTGGTTCAGCTCGAGAACCAACGACCGGGGCGTGGCGGCGGGGACCAGCACCCCGAACCAGCCGACCGCTTCGTAGCCCGGCAGGCCGGACTCGGCGACCGTAGGAAGCTCGGGAAGCGTTTCCGGGCGCTTCGCCCCGGTCGTGGCCAGCGCTTTCAGCGTGCCGGCCTTGACGTGCTGGATCACCGACTGCGAAGGCGCGAACAGCAAGTCGACCTGGCCTGCGAGCAGGTCCGTCACCGCCTGGCCGGTGCCTTTATAGGGAACGTGGAGCAGATCGATCTTCGCCATCGACTTGAAAAGCTCCGCGGCGAGGTGCGACGCCGCGCCCGTACCCGAGGAGCCGAAGGTCAGTTTGCCGGGATTTCTTTTTGCAAATGAAATCAACTCTTTCACCGAAGAAATAGAAACCTTCGTAGAAGCAGTGACGACATAAGGCGAGGCGGAAACCAGCGTCACCGGCGCGAACTGGTGGACGTTCTTCTCGGTGAGCGAGGCGGTCGAGCTCATCAGCAGCGTACGGCCGTCGGGCGCCGACTGGGCGACGAAGTCGGCCCCGATATGGCCGCTCGCGCCGGGCTTGTTCTCGACGATCACCTGTTGTTTCCAGATCTCCGTCAGCTTCGGCGCCATGAGCCGCGCGAGCGCGTCGGCGCCGCCGCCGGGCGGAAACGGCACGATGATTTTCGTCTGGCAAAAAACCGGGCCGCAGAGCACCGCGGCGAGAAGAAACGCTGCGACTCTCATACGATGAATGTCCAGATCTGGTCGGCGGTGTCGACCCGCATGCGCAAGCGCATTTTCCGATGTTACTAATAACGTTCGAGTATTTGTGCGCCGCGTCAGAAGATCCGGGGCGCAATTCGAACGTTATTGCTAGGCCGGATGGATAAGTGCATCCTGCCCTTCCCTGAGGAGGGCCCCATGAGCATAAAACTGCATTGGTATCTCGGCTGCGCGGCCGTCGTTCTCGGTTTTGCCTTCGAAGACGTCAAGGCGGCCGACATCAAAGGCGTCGTCACAGGCCCCAAGGGCCCGGAAGCGGGCGTATGGGTGATCGCGGAAACCACCGACCTGCCGACCAAGTACGCGAAGGTCGTGGTCACCGACGACAAGGGCCGCTATCTCATCCCCGAGCTGCCGAAGGCGAATTACGACGTGTGGGTCAGGGGGTATGGCCTTGTCGACTCTCGAAAAATAAAAACAACCGTTGGAAAAACGGTAAACCTGACCGCCAAACCTGCGCCGAGCGAAAAGGAAGCCGCCGAGTACTACCCCGGAATGTACTGGTACTCGATGCTGAAGATTCCGGACAAGAGCCAGTTCCCGGGCACCGGCGAGAAGGGCAACGGCATCTCGCCCAACATCAAGACCCAGGAGGCCTGGGTCGACACGCTGAAGAGCTCCTGCCAGTCGTGCCACGCGCTCGGCTCGCACGGCATCCGCACCGTGCCCAAGCTGTTCCATGACGGCTCGGCGAATTCCGTGCAGGCGTGGGCGAAGCGCACGCAGGCGGGGCAGGCGATGACCAACATGGCGACCAGCCTCGGCTACATGGGGATCGACGCCGCGCTGAAGAATTTCGCCGACTGGACCGACCGCATCGCCGCGGGCGAGGTGCCGTTCGCCAAGCCGCGGCGGCCGCAGGGCATCGAGCGCAACATCGTCGTGACGATGTGGGACTTCTCGACGCCTTACTACTACCTGCACGACGGCATCTCGAGCTACCAGCACGATCCGCGCGTCAACGCGAACGGCCCGATCTACGGCGCGCCCGAGGAGAGCACCGACAACCTTCCCGTGCTCGATCCGGTGAAGAACCGCGCCTACACCATCAAGCATCCGGTCCAGCCCGAGACGCCTTCGTCGAAGGACCTGCCGATGACGCCCTCCGCATACTGGGGCGCGAAGCCGATCTGGGACGGCTCGAGCAGCATGCACAACGCGATGATGGACGCCGACGGGCGCGTCTGGTTCAGCGCGAGGTTCCGCCCCGCCGCCAACCCCGACTTCTGCAAGAAGGGCTCGGATCATCCGTCGGCGAAGCTCTTCCCGCTGGAGAACTCGCCGCGCCAGGTCTCGGTCTACGACCCGAAGACCCAGAAGTGGATGCACGTCGACACCTGCTTCCCGACGCATCACCTCTACTTCTCGAAGGACAAGGACGCCACGCTGTGGCTCAGCCAGGGCGGCCCGGGCGCCGGCGTCGTCGGCTACGTGAAAACCAAGCAGTTCCTCGAGAACGGCGATTCGAAGGCGGCGCAGGGGTGGATGCCGATCATCGTCGACACCAACGGCAACGGCAAGCGCGACGAGTTCGTCGGGCCGAATGACCCTGTCGATCCGACGAAGGACAAGCGGCTGATGGCGGGCTTCTACGGGATCATGCCGAGTCCGGTGGACGACTCCGTGTGGGGGCAGTCGATGGGAGTCGGCTTCGCGCGCATGGACCAGCCCGGCTACCTCGTGCGCATCGTGCCCGGGCCCAACCCGGCCGAGACCGCGCTCGCCGAGGTCTATGTTCCTCCGGAGGGCGCGTGGAGCCCGCGCGGCATGGACATGACGACGGACGGCATCGCCTGGATGCCGCTCGCGAGCGGGCACATCGCGAGCTTCGATCGCAAGAAGTGCAAGGGGCCGCTGAACGGCCCGCAGGCGGCGACCGGCAAGCTCTGCCCGGAGGGCTGGACGCTCTACAAGATGCCCGGCCCCCAGTTCAAGGGACTCGACGAGTCGGGCAGCGCGAACAACGCCTATTACCTCTGGGTGGACCGCTACAACTCGCTCGGCCTCGGCAACAACGTTCCGATCGCTTCGGCCAACGGCGGCGAATCGCTCCTCGCGGTGGTGAACGGCAAGCTGATCAACATCCGCGTGCCGTATCCGATGGGCTTTTTCACGAAGCTCGTGGATGGCCGTATCGACGACCCGAATACCGGCTGGAAAGGCCGTGGGCTGTGGACCATGTCGGGAACGCGCACCGTGTTCCACAACGAAGGCGGCACGCAGAACAGCCCCAAGGTGTATCACCTTCAGTTGCGGCCTAATCCGTTGGCGAACTGAGTCTTTGCCAACTGAGATCAAAGTCATGTCCTCCCTGGCGATCAGGGAGGCCTATCTCGAGCTGGTGCCGCAGTTCGAGAAGCAAAGCGGCCACAAGGTGCTCACCGAGTGGGTGGGCATGGCCGACATGAAGAAGCGCCTGCAGGCGGGCGACGTCGTCGACCTGGTCTCGGGCTCCGCGGCCGCGGTCGACGAGCTGATCCAGGCCGGCAAGCTCGCGCCCGGGCGCATGGACCTCGCGACCTCGAGCGCTACGGTGGCGGTGCGCGCCGGCGCGCCGCGGCCGGATATCAGCTCCGCCGAGGCGCTGAAGCGCGCGCTGCTCGCGGCGGAGTCGATCGGCTACTCGAGCGGCCCGAGCGGCGTGTACCTCGCGGGAGTTTTCAAGCGCATGGGCGTCGACGACGGCAAGCGCAAGATCGTGCAGACCCCGCCCGGCACGCCGGTCGGCCCGCTCATCGCGCGCGGCGAGGTCGAGATCGGCTTCCAGCAGCTGAGCGAGCTTCTGCCGACGAAGGGCATCGACATCATCGGCCCGCTGCCGCCGGAGCTGCAGCTCGTGACGATGTTTTCCTTCGGCCTGCACGCCGCCGCGAAGCAGCCGGAAGCGGCGAAGGCGCTGGTGCGCTTTCTCTCTTCGCCCGCGGCCGCGCCGGTCCTGAGAAAAAAGGGCCTCGACCCTGCTTAGGGCGTTCCTCGCGCGCGCGGTTGCGTCGGCGAAAGAATAGATGCGCCTCGGCCTTTTCATGATGCCGATGCATCCGGCCGGGCGCGATCCGGCGCAGACGCTCGAGGAAGACCGCGAGAGCATCCTCCTCGCCGACCGGCTGGGCTTTCACGACGCGTTCGTCGGCGAGCACCTCACCGATCGCTGCGAGAACATCACCAACAGCTTCATCTTCCTCGCGACGCTGATCGCGCAGACGAAGACGATCAAGCTCGGCACCGGCACCTCCAACCTCTCGCACAGCCATCCCGCGCTGGTGGCGGCGCACGCCGCGATGTTCGACCACCTCGCGAAAGGGCGCTTCATCTTCGGCATCAGCCCGGGCGCGCTCGCCTCGGACGCCGAAGCGCTGGGTATCTTCAACGAGGATCGAAACAAGCTGTTCGCCGAAGCCATCGACGTGATCCTCGCGATCTGGGAGCGCGAGGCGCCCTACGACATCGATTTCCCGGGAAACCGCTTCAAGGTCTCCACCGCGAAGACGCTGCTCCCCGAGCTCGGGCGCGGCTACATGTACAAGCCCTACCAGAAGCCGCGGCCGGAGATCGTCGGCACCGTGGTCGCGCCGCATTCGAAGGGCGTCATCGCGATGGGCGAGCGCGACTTCCATCCCATGTCCGCGAACTTCCTCCTTCCCCACTGGCTTCCTTCCCATTGGAAAAACTACGTGGAGGGGAAAAACAGGAAGGAACAACAAGCAGATCCCGCCGACTGGCGGGTAGCGAGGACTGTCTTTGTGGCGGACGACGAGAAAACGGCGCAACGCTATGGCGGGCGGGACCCGGCGAGCCCGTATCGGTTCTACTGGGATAAGCTGCTCGGCAACATGGTCCGGTCGAAGCGCCACATCGTCTTCAAGCAGGACGAGCAGGAAGACGACAGCGCCGTCACGCTCGAGCGGCTGCTCGACCGGCTCGTGCTGCGCGGCACCGTGAACCGGGTCGTCGACCAGATCCTCGCCCTGCGCGAGGAGGCGGGCGCCTTCGGCGAGCTGGTGTACGCCGGCATGGACTGGGTCGACCCCGCGCTCGCGCGCCGGTCGATGGAGTTGATGGCGGGCGAGGTGATGCCCAGGGTCAACCGGGCAATCGGGGAAAACATCAGGGGAAACTCATGAGCGACGCTCCACGGTTCAAGCCGCTTGCGCAGGAAGAGATGACCGAGGCGCAGCGCAAGGTGTACCAGGACATCGCCGGCGGCCCGCGCCGCGGGTTCCGCGGCCCGTTCAACGCGCTGCTGCGCAGCCCGGAGCTGGCCGAGCGCGCGCAGAAGCTGGGCGAGCACATCCGCTTCGGCACCTCGCTGCCGCCGCGGCTGAGCGAGCTCGCGATCCTGATCACCGCCCGCTACTGGAGCTCCCAGTACGAATGGCACGCGCACGCGCCGCATGCCGCGAAGGGCGGGCTGGCCGCCGCGGTGATTTCCGAGCTGCAGGCGGGCAAGCGGCCCGGCTCGATGAAGGAAGACGAGGCGGTGGTGTACGACTTCTGCTCCGAGCTGCACGAAAAGAAGGCGGTGAGCGACGCCACCTACAAGCGCGCGCTGGAGCGCTTCGGCGAGCGCGGCGTGGTGGACCTGATCGGCGTATCCGGCTACTACACCTTGGTATCGATGGTGCTGAATGTTGCGCGCCATCCACTTCCGGACGGCGTTCCCCCGCCGCTGCCGCCGAAGTGATATAACAGCGCCGTGGTGACGCCAACCAGCACTCAACAATCAGGGCGAACATGAACGCATCCGACCTCGCACGCATCCTCTCGCTGATCCCGGAGCGGGTGCCGCGCATGCTCACCGGTACGCCGTTTTCCGCCGCCAACCCGGGCGCCTGCCGCTATCCCGACCGCCTGGCGCACCTCGGCCGCTTCCTGCAATGGCTCAGCGCCCTGGACCCGATCAGCAAGGAGGATCAGACCGCGCTCGGCCTCTTCAACGCGAACGGCCGGCCGGCGCACGCCGGCGACGAGGACGACGAGGCCGCCGGGGAGATCGACGCGGAGCGCAGCGACGAGGGCCTCAGCGCGGGGGCCTAGGAATCGGGTAGCATTCGCCGGTTTTCCATCCGAGGGGAATCCGATGAACAGGTCCAGCGGCATCCTGGCGGCGGCGTTTGCTTTCGTGCTTCCTTTGTCGGTGCTCGCCGATCCGCCGGCCGAGGTGATGAACATCACGCGCTGGGACGACGTGAAATTCGTGCCGAGCCCGCTCGTCCCGGGCGTGGCGAACGCGGTGATCTCCGGCGATCCCAAGGTCCCGGGCCAGCCCTACGTGGTGCGCAACCGCTTCTCGCCGAACACCTTCAGCCCGCCGCACTTCCATCCGGAAACCCGCTACATCGTGGTGCTGAAGGGCACCTGGTACGTCGGCTACGGCACGGACTGGGACAAGAGCAAGACCGCGCCGGTGCCCGCGGGCAGCTTCGTGGTGCACCATCCCAACAAGATCCACTGGGACGGCGCGAAGGACGAGGAAGTGATTCTCCAGATCATGGGCGTGGGGCCGAGCGCGACGATCCGCGTCGACGAGTCGGGCCAGCCGAAGAAATAACAGGACCAGCGATGATTCCGATGTCGGCGGACGAGATCAAGGATTTCTGGCGCGGCTTCTGCGAGCGCCAGAAAGTGAGCCCGGCGGTGCGCGCCGCGGGCGAGAAGCGCATCGAGCAGGACCCGGAGCACTGGGCCGACCAGACCATGTGGGACCTGCTCGACGCGCTCTCCAAGGACGCCGGGAAGAAGTAACCCTTAGTAACCCGTGCCTTTGGGCGTGCTGCCGGGGGTGCGACTCGAGCTCGGCGCCGGGCTGGTCGACTCATCCTTCTCCATCGACTTGCTGTCGTTGCTCTTGGCCGAGGAACTGCCCGCCGAGGAACTGCCGGCCGAGGAGCTGCCAGCGCTGCTGCTTTCCTCACTCTGGCGCTTGGCCGCGCGCTTGTCGTCCTTGTTCCGGTAGGTGCCGGACGAGTCGCGCGTCACGCTCGAGCTGTCGTTCGCGGCGCCGGGGTTTCCGCTCTGGTCCGCGCCGGGCTTCTGGCCCGGATCCGCTTCGGCCGTCGCGCCGAGCTGGCTGTAGGAAAGGGCGGCAACGCCGCAGAACACAAAAGGTAGGAACTTACGCATGCACTGTCTCCTTTTCACGAGGTGCGCCTCGAAAAAACGAGGCATGCGTTCATGGTTGCAAGCGGCGTGCCCTGAAAAGCAGACAGGCCGCTTTAGCGGCCTGCTGAGAAACTGGAGCGGGGAATGAGGCTCGGACTCATATCTCGATCGGGGAAGGATCGCGCTCTGACCGTTGAGCTACCCCCGCATGCCAGCAATGTTGCGCTCGCGCCGGGCCCGCGGCAATGGCCCGGATGCGGCTCCGCGGCGCCGGACGAGCGTGAAATGTTGGGCATTTCCACCCCGCGCATGAGCCGGTCGTCGCTCCTCGCGTGGTACGACCGGCGTAGCAAGGAATACGGTCCTTTAACGACGTGTGCGGGAAACTTCCCTCCCGCAGCACGAGACGCGCAGCAAAGGCGAAGTGGCAGAGGGGAAGAATGCTACGGTTTGCAACGCCGTGAACGTTGGTTCGAATCCAACCTTCGCCTCCATTCTTTTATCCTTTTTGTTTTCTCAAATGCTCTAGCCTTTTAAAAACAAAGTCACCAGCGGGTCGCGCCCTTTCTGGGCGCTCCAGTGCCCGTGCACCTTGGGATCGAAAGTCGCGCCCTGCGGCAGCGTGTCGGCCGAGTAAAAATGCTGTCCCGGCCTGAAGAGGCGCGTGCTGCCGTCCTGCAGCCCGATCTCCATTTCGCCGGACAAAATGAATACCCACTGCGGCGCCGGCGTGCAGTGCCACTGGCTGCGAAAGCCCACGGGGCTGTGCCGCAGCTGGTAGCCGGAGGACGGGAAGACCTTCGACAGCGCCGCCTGAGGCGTGCCTTCGGGCAGCTCGACCGCTTCCTCGCGAAAGCGTGCGCGGCCGTCGGTGGCGGTGTACAGCGTTACTTTGGTGAAAGCGGGCATGTGCGCCCTATAATAAATCGAAAGGGGGAACCGGGGTCAGAGCCCGGTTTCCGGCGAGCATGAAGATCCTGGTCGTCGACGACGTGCGCCTTCAGCGCGAGCTGATAGCGCAGATGATCGAGAGCCTCGGCCATACCGTGCTCCTCGCTTCGGACGGGCGCGAGGCAGTGGAGCTAACGGCGCGCGAGCGGCCCGACGTCATCCTGATGGACATCGAGATGCCGGTGATGAACGGCTACCAGGCCGCCCGCGAGATCACGCGCGCGCAGGGCGACGACTGGGTGCCCATCATCTTCGTCAGCGTCAGCGAGAGGGACCAGGATCTCGAGCGGGCGATCGAGTCCGGCGGCAGCGACTACCTGGTCAAGCCCGTGAGCCGGGCGGTCCTCGGCGCGAAGATCGCGTCGATGCGCCGCATCGACGAGATGCGGCGGCGGCAGCTCGAGCTCTCGCAGCAGCTGCAGGTCGCGTATCGCGAGCTCGAGCTCACTTCGCAGCGCGACGGCCTCACCGGCGTCGCGAACCGCGGCAGCTTCGACGTGCAGATGCAAAGGGAGGCGGGCCGGGCGAAGCGCTCGCGCACCCCGCTCAGCGTCGTGCTCGTCGACGTCGACTGGTTCAAGCGCTACAACGACCAGTTCGGCCACCCGGCCGGCGACGCGTGCCTGCGCAAGGTCGCGCAGGCGCTGCAGTCGGCCTGCCGGCGGCCGGCGGACTTCGTGGCGCGCTACGGCGGCGAAGAGTTCGTGCTGGTGCTGCCCGAGACGCCGGTGGAAGGGGCGCGGCAGGTGGCCGAAACGGCGCGCGCCGCGGTTCTCGCGTGCGCGATCGCGCATGCATCGTCGGCGGGCGCGGCGCACGTCAGCATCAGCGCCGGCGTCGCTTGCGCCGCGCCGGGCGACGACATCGGCCCCGAGCGCCTGATCGCCGCCGCCGACGCCGCGCTCTACCGCGCGAAAGACCTGGGCAGGGACCGGGTTGTCGTGGCCGACCTGCGGCCGTTTGAATGACCTGCCATCTGTTCCAATCCGCTACGCGGATCGGCAACTTCAGGCGCGATATTTGCTGCCGTTAGGGGACCCACCCAACCCTTAACGAGAGGAGTTTCCACATGAGATTGTTGAAGAAATCGGCCCTGGTCCTTCTTCCCATCGCCGTTGCCGTGACGGGCCTTTACGGCTGCGACAGAAACGGCAGCTCCACCGGCGCGACGCGCGACAAATCCTCGAGCGGCTCGTCGTCCTCGAGCACGCTGCCGTCCTCGCCGTCGGGCTCGTCCTCGTCCTCGGGCTCCAGCACCTCCCCGGGATCGAGCTCGGGCTCCATGTCGAGCTCGCCGTCCAGCAGCCCGTCGAGCCCCAGCTCGTCCAGCTCCAGCTCGTCCACCCCGAGCTCGAGCGGATCGAGCGACCAGTCGAGCAGCGGCAGCAGCTCTTCGCCCAGCTCGTCGAGCTCAAGCTCGTCCGATCAGCCGAAGAAGTCGCAGTAAGTCGGGGTCTTCCCTGCCTCTCGTGGGAGGTTTTACCTCCCGGGGGAGGAATTACAACGGGCTTCCGGGCAACCGGCAGCCCGTTGTTGTCTCTACCGCGCGACGAATAGCGCGGCGAGGCGCTCGGGGTCGTCGAGCAGCTCGCGGCTGCGTCCCGAATAAGCGACACGTCCGCGGTCGAGGACGATCGCGGCCTCGGTGGTCTCGAGCGCGAGCTTGGCCGACTGCTCGACCAGGACGATCGCCAGCGAATTTTCCGCGATCAGCTTTCGCAGCGACATCAGCAGTCCTTCGACGATGATGGGGGCGAGGCCTTCGAAGGGCTCGTCCATCAGCAGCAGCGACGGATTTCCCATGAGCGCGCGCCCGATCGCGAGCATCTGCTGCTCGCCGCCGGAGATCTGGTTGCCCATGTGCGAGCGCCGCTCGGCGAGGCGCGGAAAAAGCCCGTAGACGCGCTCCAGGTCCCAGCCCCCAACGTGCTCGCGCGTTCCTGTCTGGCGCTCGCGCGCTCCTTGCGCCGCCTTCGAGGGCCGCGCGGCCACCGACAGGTTCTCCTCCACCGTGAGCGACGGGAAGATCTCGCGCGTCTGCGGCACGAAGCCCATGCCGAGGCGCGCGCGGCGGTGGACCGGAAGATCCTGGATGCTGCGTCCCGCGAACGCGATCTCGCCGGCGTGCAGGGTCGTATGGCCCATGAGCGTGGCGAGCAGCGTGGTCTTGCCGACGCCGTTGCGGCCGAGGAGGGCGAGCGTTCCGCGCTCGGGCAGCGCGAGCTCGATGTCCTCGAGCACCACCGTCTCTCCGTAGCCTGCGCGGAGATTTGTCGCGCGCAGGAGGTCAGCCACGCTTCTCACCCAGGTAGACCTGGCGCACGCGCTCGTCGGCGGCGATCTCCTGCGGCGTCCCCTCCATCAGCACCGCGCCCGCGGCGAGCACGGTGATGCGGCGCGCGAAGCGGAACACGAGATCCATGTCGTGCTCGATGATGAGGATCGCGATCTCCGAAGGAAGCGCGGCGAGCACCTCGAGGATGCGGTGCGACTCGAACGACGGCACGCCGGCGGCGGGCTCGTCGAGCAGCAGCACGCGCGGGCGCATGCCGAGCGCGATCGCGATCTCCACCAGGCGCTGCTTGCCGTAGGGCAGGTCGCTGATGCGCTGCGCGGCGTCCTCGGCGAGACCCAGTGTGCTTAGCAGTTCCATGGTTTCTGCTTTTATGTTCTGGTAACTATTTGCCGCGCGCCACATGCGACCGGCAATGCCATGGCGTTCGGCGATGGCGAGCGATACGTTGTCGAGGACCGAAAGGCTGCGGAAGAGCGAGTTGATCTGGAACGTGCGGCCGATGCCGCGCTTCACGCGCTTCGCCTGCGCCATGCCGGTGACGTCCTCGCCGCCGAGGAAGATGCGGCCCGAGCTCGGCGCGAGCGCGCCGGTGAGCATGTTGACGAAGGTGGTCTTGCCGGCGCCGTTCGGCCCGATGAGCGCATGGCGCGCGCCCGGCTCTAGCGCGAAGTCGATCCGCTCCGCGACCGTGAGGGCGCCGAAGCTCTTGCAGAGGGATCTGGTTTCCAGCGCGTTCATGTCTTCCGCCTGAGGAATTTCTTCGTGAAGGCGTCGAACAGCCCCAGGATCCCGCCGCGCGCGAAGAGAACGATGAACACGAGCAATATGCCGATGCCCATGTACCAGTACTCGGGCGTCTGGCGCGCGAGGTAATCGCGCGCCACGATGTAGACCGCGGGCCCGAGGAACGCGCCGTAGAGCCGGCCGACGCCGCCGAGCACGAGCATCACCAGCACCTCGCCGGAGATCTCGAAGCCGAGCGTGGAGAGGCCCGCGAACTGCGTGGTCTGCGTGAGCAGCGCGCCCGCCACGCCCGCGAGCGCGCAGGACAGCGTGTAGGCGGTGAGCCGCCGCAGGTACACCGGCGCGCCGATCGCGTGCATGCGGGCATCGTTCTCGCGCGTGCCGACGAGCGCCGCGCCGAACGGCGAGTGGAGCACCCTGCGCACCAGATACCAGCAGACCGCGAGCACCGCGAGGCAGTAGAGGTAGGCCGTGGTTCCGAACATGTCGAAGCGGAAAACGCCGAGGACCGGCTGCACCGGCACGCTGTGCAGCCCGTCGCTGCCGCCGGTCAGCCAGCCCGCCGAGCTCGCGACCTCGAACACGATCGAGGTGATGGCGAGGGTCAGCATGAGCAGCGTGAGGCCGTGCGTGCGCAGGATCACGGCGCCGGTGAGAAGGCCGAGCAGCCCCGCGCCGAGCGCCGCGGCCGCGAGGCCGACGAGCGGGTCGCCGCTGAACCGCACCGCGAGGATCCCCGCGGTGTAGGCGCCGAAGCCGAAGTAGGCCGAGTGGCCGAGCGTGACGATGCCGGCGTAGCCGACGATCAGATCGAGCGACAGCGCGAACACGATCATCAGCAGCACGTACGCGCCCAGCGGCAGGTAGGTCGGCGCGAGGAAATAGACCGCTATGGCGAGGACCCAGGGAAGAAATTCGAGCGGCCGGATTTTCGACGAGGCGCTGTACATCAGGGAGCCCTTCCACTCATCTTCCAAACAAGCCGCGCGGTTTCCACAGCAGCAAGCCGATCGTCGCCACGTAGACGAAGAACGCGCCGAATTCCGGCACCCAGTACTTGCACGCGGTGTCGCCGATGCCGATGATCAGCGCGCCCACGAAGGGGCCACGCAGGTTTCCCTGCCCGCCGATCGCGACCACGATCAGGAAGTACACGAGCTGCTCGAAGGGGTAGGTCGGCGTCATCGGCATCAGGTCCGCGCCGAGCGCGCCGCCGAGCGCGGCGAGGCCGCTGCCGAGCGCGAAGGTGAGGGTGAAGAGCTTGCCGGTATCGATGCCGATCGAGCGCGCCATCGCGCGGTTGTCGACCGCGGCGCGCACCATCGCGCCCCACCGCGTGCGCTCGAGGCCGATCCACAGCGAGGCGATCAGCGCGGCGCTGGTGAGGATGACCGCCACGCGGTAGGCCGGGAACGAGCGGCCGGCGAGGGGCACCTGGCCCTTCAGGAGATCGGGCAGCGGCGCGGCGAGCGGGTTCGGGCCGTAGACGAGGCGCGCGATCGCCACCGCGATGAAGATGAGGCCGATGGTGAACAACACCTGCTCGAGCTCACCCGCACCGTAGAGGCGCGAGTACAGCAGTTTTTCCAGAAAAACACTTGCTAACGCCACCGCAAGACACGCGAAGGCAAGCGCAGCGCCCCACGGCAGGCCGATGCGGTCCATCAGCGAAATCATGATGTAGCCCCCCGCCATCGCGAACACGCCGTGCGCGAGGTTGACGAAGCCCATTAGGCCCATCGTCACCGACAGGCCGACCGAGATCGCGTACAGGATCATGCCGTACGCGAGCCCGTGAAAGGCCACGCTTACCAGGCTCGAAAGGAATGCGTCCATAAAACAAAGCCCCCGCGGGCGGGGGCTTTTTGCTTTTCGTTTTCGCTATGAAAAGTTTTTTTTAAAAAGCGATTATTTTTTGTTGTTGATTTCTTTCCAGGGATCTTTCACGGCCTTGATCGTCTCGTTGTCCATCTCGACGTTGGCGAGCACGCCGCCGACCTTGCGGACCTCGCGGACATACTCGTTCTGGACGATGTCGCGCGTCTGCGGGTCGATCGAGATCGGCCCGCGCGGGCTGTTCGGGTTCTTCCAGGTCTTGAGGATCGCCATGGTCTTGTCGGGGTTGAGCTTGCCCTTTTGCTGGATCACCACGTCGAAGATCGCCTGCATCGCGTCCCAGGCGCCCACCGAGATGAAGTTCGGCCAGGCGTTGGCCCCGTAGGCCTTCTTGTACTCCGCGACGAAGGCCTTGTTGGCGGGCCGCTCGCCCGCGGCGGAGTAGTGGAACATCGTCACGACGCCGAGCGGCACGTCGCCCATGTTGGGCAGCTCCTCGTCGGTGGTGATGTCGCCCGGCCCGATCAGCTTGATGCCGGCCTGGCCCAGGCCGAGGTCGCCGAAGCTCTTCATCAGCGCGGTGGCCGACTTGCCGGCGGGCACGAACACGAACAGCGCGTCGGGCTTGGCGTCCTTCACGCGCTGCAGGTAGGGCGCGAAATCCGAGGTCGGCGGCGGCATGCGCACGTTGCCGACGATGGTGCCGCCGCCCCCCTTGAACGACTTGTTGAAGGCGTCCTGCGCGTCGTGGCCGGGGCCGAAGTCGGACACCGCGATGTACGCGGTCTTGTACTTCTTCGCCGCCCACTCGCCCATCGGGTAGCTCGATTGCCACAGGGTCATCGAGGTGCGCGCGATGTACGGCGAAAGCGTCGTGAGCATCGAGGTGGCCGCGTTCATGATGATGAACGGCACCTTCGCCTCCGCGGTGAGCGGCGCGATCGCCGCGGCGTTCGGCGTCCACACCACCCCGGTGATGATGTCCACCTTCTCGCGCACGATCAGCTCCTGCGCGAGGCGCTTCGCGGTCTCCGGGTTGATGCCGGTGTCGTCGCGCTTGATGATCTCGAGCTTGACGCCCTTCGGCAGCTTCGACTCGTTCAGCTTCATGAACAGATCCACCGACTTCTGGATCTGGTCGCCGTTCGAGGCCATCGGCCCGGAATAGGTGTTGATGAGGCCGATCTTCACGGTCTGGGCCGCGGCCGCGCTCACCCACAGCGCTGCGATGAGTGAAACGGCGATTCTTGTCGCGTGCATGGATCCCTCCTCCTGAGAAGAATTTCCGGGCCATTCTAATCTAATAGAATTAGTCCGCGATGCGGCTATGCATTTACGGAGCGGGCGCGGTCGGCGGCCATCTCGCGGCGAAGCTCGCGGCGGCCGGCCACGAGGTCGGCGTGATCGCGCGCGGCCGCAACCTCGCCGTGCTCCGCGAAAGCGGCATCAAGCTGCGCCACGGCGAGCGGGAGATCGCCGGCCGGGTGTGCGCGGAGGAGGATCCGGCGCAGCTCGGCCCGCAGGAGCTGGTCATCGTCACGCTCAAGGCGAACGCCCTCGCGGGCTTCTGCCGCAATTGCGCGCCGCTCCTGAAACCCGACACGCCGGTCGTCTTCGCGCAGAACGGAATTCCGTGGTGGTACGCAAGCGGCCTCGCCGCCGGCCGGCCGGCGCCGCCCGACCTTTCCCGGCTGGACCCCGACGGCGCGCTGCGCAAGGCGGTCGAGCCGCGGCGCATCGTCGGCGCCGTCGTGTACTCCGCTAACGACCAGGTCGAGCCGGGCCGGGTGCTCAACCACACCCCGGGGAACAACATGGTGGTGGTCGGCGAATGCGACGACCGCAGCTCTTCCGCGCTCGCGAAGATCAGGGAGATCCTGGAGAAAGCGGACATCTACTCGCCGCCCACGGACGATATCCGGCAGGTGCTCTGGAGCAAGCTCGTGTCGAACATCGGCACCGGCACGCTGTGCCTGCTCGCCGGCGTGACGGTGGCCGAGGCGCGCCGCGGCGCGCTCGCGAAAATCAGCGACCAGGTGATGGCGGAGGTGCGCGCCGTCGCAAGAGCGCACGGGATCGACGGCGACGGCGCTCCGCTGCGGCCGAGCGGCGCGCCGACCTCCGGGCCGATCGCCCACAAGCCCTCGATCCTGCAGGATTACGAGCGCGGCCGGCCGATGGAGATCGAGGCCCAGCTCGCCATGCCGCTCGCCTTCGCCCGGGCGGCAAATATTGCAACGCCCACGCTCGACGCGCTGGTGGCTCTCGCAGTGCACAAAGCTGCTGCCAAGGGCCTCTATACGACATAATCCGGGCGGGAGAAGGAGGACAGCACAGTCCATGGCCAAGCCGCGCCAAGCCAGGAAAGACCCGCCGGAATCCACCGACGCCGAGCTGCGCGAAAGCGAGGAGCGCTTTCGCGCGGTCGTCGACTCGGCGAACGAGGGCATGCTGGTCTACGACCGGCACCTCGACGTGACCGAGGTCAACCGCGCCGCCGAGCGCATCCTCGGCCTGGCCTCCGCGAAGCTGGTCGGCAAGCCGGGCTTCACCTCGCAGCTGCCGTGCATCCGCGAGGACGGCACGCCGCTGCCCGCCGAGGAGCGCCCGACGAAGGTCACCCTGCGCGCCGGCCAGGCGCTGCAGGGGCAGGTCATCGGCATCAAGCGCGGCGACGGCACGATCACCTGGGTGTCGGTGAACACCGCCTTCCTGCGCCATGCCGGCGGGACCGACTTCTACGGCATGGTCTCCACGCTCAGCGATATCACCGCGCGCCGGGCGGCCGAGGAGGCGCTGCGCTACAGCGAGGAGCGCTTCCGCCAGACCTTCGAGCTCGCCGCCTCCGGCATCGCCCACGTCGACCTCGAGGGCCGCTTCGTGCGGATCAACCGCCGCCTGTGCGAGGTCCTCGGCTATGCGGAGAGCGAGCTCGTCGGGCGCACGGTCAAGGAGATCTCGTATCCGGAGGACCGCGACCTCACCGACCGCAAGCGCCGGGAGGTGCACGACGGCAAGGTCGAGTCGGTGCGCTTCGAGAAGCGCTACGTGCGCAAGGACGGCTCGATCATCTGGGTCGAGATCGCGATCGCGCTCGCGCGCGGTCCCGACGCCCGCCCGCTCTACGAGATCGCGATCTTCGACGACATCACCGAGCGCAAGCGGGCCGAGTCGGCGCAGCGCGAGAGCGAGGCGCGCTTTCGCAGCCTGACCGATCTTTCCTCCGACTGGTACTGGGAGCAGGACGCGCAGTTCCGCCTCACCTCCATGTCGGGCCAGATGGGCGCGCGCACCGGGCTCGACGCCTCCGAGTACCTGGGACGCACGCGCTGGGACCGTCCGGCGCTCAACCTCACCGAGCAGGACTGGGCGCGGCACCGGGCGATGCTCGAGCGCCACGAACCGTTCCGCGATTTCGAGATGCAGCGCGCGATGCCCGGCGGCAAGGCGCGCTGGGTGTGGCTCGCCGGCGAGCCGATCTTCGACGACGACGGCCGCTTCACCGGCTACCGCGGCGTGGGCAAGGACATCACCGAGCGCAAGCAGGCGGAAGCGGAGCTGCGCCGCGCGCACCACGAGCTCGAGCGCAAGGCGGCGGAGCTCGAGCGCTCGAACGCCGAGCTCGGGCAGTTCGCCTACGTCGCATCGCACGACCTGCAGGAGCCGCTGCGCATGGTGTCGAGCTACACGCAGCTGCTGGTGCGCCGCTACGGCGATCGCTTCGACGGCGATGCCCGCGAGTTCATGGCCTACGTGGTCGACGGCGCGGCGCGCATGAAGCAGCTCATCGAGGACCTGCTCGCGTACTCCCGCGTCGGCACCCGCGGCCGCGAATTCCATCCGGTGGCGGTCGAGGTCTCGCTGCGCCGCGCGATCGGCAACCTGCGCGCCGCGATCGAGGAGGCGGGCGCCTCGGTCACCTACGACGCGCTGCCCACCATCGAGGCCGACGACCTGCAGCTCACCCAGCTGTTCCAGAACCTGATCGGCAACGCGCTCAAGTTCCGCTCCGCCTCGGTTCCCAGGATTCATATTTCTTCGAAAGAAAAAGACAATGAATGGGAATTCGCGGTGCAGGACAACGGCATCGGCATCGAGGCGGCGTACTTCGAGCGCATCTTCATGGTGTTCCAGCGGCTGCACAACAAGGGCGAATACCCGGGCACCGGCATCGGGCTCGCCATCTGCAAGAAAGTCGTCGAGCGCCACGGCGGGCGGATCGGGGTCACCTCCGGTGACGGGGTCTCGCCGCCGCCTAGCGGCGGGTCCACTTTTCATTTCACGCTGCTGAAGAAACAGGGGGAAGCATGACGGTCGAACGAAACGGGCCCATCGAGATCCTGCTGGTCGAGGACAACCCGGGCGACGAGCGCCTCACGCGCGAGGCGCTGAAGGAAGGCAAGGTCTACAGCAACCTGCACTGGGTGAAGGACGGCGTCGAGGCGCTCGAATTCCTGCGCCGCAAGGGCAAGTTCGCCGCCAGCCCGCGCCCGGACATCATCCTGCTCGACCTGAACCTGCCGAAGAAGGACGGTCGCGAGGTGCTCTCGGAGATCAAGAGCGACGACAAGCTCAAGCGCATCCCGGTCGTGATCCTCACCACCTCGAAGGCCGAGGAGGACGTGATGCGCACCTACAACCTGCACGCGAACTGCTACGTCACGAAGCCCGTCGACCTGGAGAAGTTCATCGTGGTGGTGAAGTCGATCGACGCGTTCTGGCTGACGGTGGTGACCTTGCCCAATGGGCACTGAAGTCCCCGCCAGCGATTTTCTGCACAACGTCCTGCTCATCGAGGACAACCCGGGCGACGCGCGCCTGATCCGCGAGATGCTCGCCGAGCAGCCCGAGGCGCCGTTCCAGCTGCACTTCGCCGAGCGCCTGGCGCACGGCCTCGAGCTGCTCTCCAAAGGGTGCGAGGCAGGCGGCGAGGCCGGCGCGCCGGCGCTCGTGCTGCTCGACCTCTCGCTGCCCGACAGCTTCGGCCTGGAGACCTTCGCCAAGGTCTACGCGCACTCGCCGCAGGTGCCGATCATCGTGCTCACCGGCAACGACGACCAGACCGTGGCGCTCTCGGCGGTGAAGGGCGGCGCGCAGGACTACCTCGTCAAGAGCCGGCTCGATCGCGAGCTGCTGCTGCGCTCGATGCAGTACTCGATCGAGCGCAAGCGCTATCAGGTGCAGCTCGAGCACCAGGCCAACTATGATGCGCTTACGGGTCTACCCAACCGCAACCTGCTGCACGACCGCCTGCGCCAGGCGGTGTACGCCCAGCGCGGCGCGCGCGCCATGGCGGTGGTGTTCATCGACCTCGACCACTTCAAGTTCGTCAACGACAGCCTGGGCCACGGCACCGGCGACAAGCTGCTGCGCGGCATGGCCGATCGCCTGCGCGGCGTGCTGCGCGAGGGCGACACGGTGGCGCGCCTGGGCGGCGACGAGTTCGTGGTGATCCTCAACGACCAGGGCGGCGAGGAGGTGATCTTCCGCGCCATGCAGCGCATCATGCTGGAGGTGAGCCAGCCGATGATGATCGACGGCAAGGAGCTCTACGTCACCTGCAGCGCCGGCATCAGCCTGCACCCGCAGGACGGCGCCGACGTCGACACGCTGCTGAAGAACGCCGACGCCGCCATGTACCGCGCGAAGGACGGCGGGCGCAACAACTTCCAGTTCTTCACCTCCGAGATGAACGAGCGCATCAACGAGCGCCTGTCGCTCGAGAACGCGCTGCGCCGCGCGCTCGAGCGCAAGGAGTTCCTGCTGCACTTCCAGCAGAAGATCGATCTCAAGACCGGCGCGATCGCGGGCGCGGAGGCGCTGGTGCGCTGGAACCATCCCGAGCTCGGCCTGCTGCGCCCCGAGCGCTTCATCCCGCTCGCCGAGGAGACCGGGCTCATCGTGCAGATCGGCGAATGGGTGATCCGCGAGGCCTGCCGCCAGAGCCGCGCCTGGCTCGACCAGGGGCTCAGGCCCGGCCTCGTGTCGGTCAACCTCTCGGCGCGCCAGTTCCGCCAGGACGGCCTGGTGCGCGCGGTGTCGCGCATCCTCGAGGAGACCGGCGTCGACTCGCGCCATCTCGAGATCGAGCTCACCGAAAGCATGGTGATGCACAACGTCAACACCGCGATCGCCACGCTGCACGGCCTGAAGTCGCTCGGCATCGCGCTGTCGGTGGACGACTTCGGCACCGGCTACTCGAGCCTCGCCTACCTGAAAGACCTGCCGATCGACACGCTGAAGATCGACCGCTCGTTCGTGCGCGACATCGGCTACGGCGAGGGCGCCGACGAGGGCGTGATCGCGCAGGCGATCATCTCGCTCGGCCACGCGCTGCACCTGAAGGTGATCGCCGAGGGCGTCGAGACCGAGCGCCAGCTCGGCTTCCTGCGCCGCCACGGCTGCGACGAGGTGCAGGGATTCTTCTACGGCGAGCCGGTCTCGCCCGACAGCTACGCCAGGCTTCTCGAAAACGCCGCAAAGAAAAAGGTACGCAAATGAAATTTCTGTTTTTCGCGGTTTTAACAATGACATCGATGACACAAGTCTTTGCTGAAGAAATCCGCGTCCTGTCCGGAGGCGCCGCCAAGAGCTTCGTCGAGCCGCTCGCCGCGTCCTTCGCCGGCCACACGGTGAAGCTCGAGTACCAGCCGATGGGCCAGCTCTCGAAGACCATGGCGGGCGCCGACGCGGCGAAGTACGACATGGTGATCGCCACCCCGGAGGTCCTCGAGAAGCTCAAGATCACGGGCGCGCGCCCGCTCGCGCGGGTCGGCGTCGGTATCGCAGTAAACGAGAAGGCGCCGCTGCCGGACATCTCGACGCCCGAGGCGCTGAAGAAAACCCTGCTCGCGGCGAAGTCGGTCGTGCACATCAACCCCGAGACGGGAACGAGCGGGAAGTATGTCGTGGAGATGTTCAAGAAATTGAATATTTATGAACAAATGAAGCCGAAAACCACGCTCATCGACTCGGGCTACGCGGTGGCGCCGGTGGGCCGCGGCGAGGTGGAGCTCGGCATCCACCAGATCAGCGAGATCCTGCCGGTGAAGGGCGTGCGCCTGGTCGGGCCGCTGCCGGCGGCATTCCAGACCTACACGGTCTACGCCGGCGCGCCGGTTCCCGGCACGCAAAAATCCCAGGCGGCCTCGCAGTTCCTGCAGCACCTGAGCTCACCCCAGGCGCGCGCCGGGCTGTCGAAGGCCGGTTACAGCGCCCCCGACTAGCGAGGTCCCGCATGGCCACGAAGCCCGGTCTCCCCGTCATCCTCGCCGTCGACGATTCCGAGGACATCCTCGCGTTCGTGACGCGGGCGCTGCGCGACGACTATTCCGTGCTGACGGCCGCCGACGCAGGCGCGGCGCTCGAGGCCGCCGGAGGCACTCCGCGTCCCGATCTCATCCTGCTCGACATCGAGATGCCCGACGCTTCGGGCTTCCAGCTGTGCCGGGTGCTGAAGGCGCAGGGCGCGAGCACCGCCGACATCCCGGTGGTCTTTCTCACCGCGAGCATCGATGCGCGCGCGCAGGTCGAGGGTCTCGAGCTCGGCGCGGTCGACTACATCAGCAAGCCGATCGGCGCCGCGGTGCTCAAGGCGCGCGTGCGCACCCATCTCGCGCTCGCCGACCGGCGCATCGAGCTCGAGCGCATCGTGAACGAGCGCACCGCGCAGCTCGAGCACACGCGGCTGCAGCTCATCCGGCGCCTCGCCCGCGCGATGCAGCACCACGAAAGCTCGGCCACCGGCAACCGCGTCACCCGCCTGAGCCAGTACGCGCGCGTCATCGCCGAGGCGGTGCAGGCGACGCCGGCGGTCTGCGAGATGCTCATGACCGCCGCGCCGCTGTACGACATCGGCAAGCTCGGCGTGCCCGCCAAGCTCCTGCGCAAGCGGACGAAGCTGAGCGCGCTCGAGCGCGAGCGCATGAAGCGCTACCCGCTGCTCGGCGCCGAGATCATCGGCGAGCACGACGACCCGCTGCTCGCGATGGCGCGCGAGATCGCGCTGTATCACCAGGAGCGCTGGGACGGCAGAGGCTATCCCGAGGGCCTGAAAGGCGAGGCCATCCCCTGGGCCGCGCGCGTGATGGCGATCGTCGACACCTTCGAGTCGATGACCACCGCGCAGTCGCGCCGCTCGCCGCTCAACGCGCTGCAGGCGGTGTCGAAGATCGCCGACGGCGCCGGCTCGCGCTTCGACCCGAAGCTGGTCGAGGCGTTCACCAACGCGCTGCCGCTCATCAACAAGGTGCGCGAGACCTACGCCGACGACCTGGGCGATCTCATCGACATGGACTTCTCGGTCCCGCGCAGGGCGAAGAGCGCGAAGCCGCTTGCCCTCGTGGGCCACCCCGCGAAGGTCGCGCGGCTTGCAGGGCGAGGCAGATGAGCAAGCTCATCGACAAGATGAAGAGCGCCGAGCGCGAGCGCACCGAGCGCACTGAGCGCGAGCGTCCCGAGCGCACTGAGCGCGAGCGTATATCCCGCCCGGCCGCCCCCTCGCCGCAGGACACGAGGGAGGACCTGGCCTCGAAGATCGAGGTCGAGAAGATCCAGGAAGAGACCGCGCTCGCGCGCTCCGGCGACGCGCAGCGCGGGCTCGACCTCGCGCGCGAGCGCCAGGCGGCCGAGGTGGAGCTGCGCCGGCTCGCGCACTCGCGCGCCGAGGCCGAGACCAAGGCCGCGCGCCTGATGATCGAGCGTGAGCGCGCCGAAGCGGCGGCGCACACCGAGGCGCGGGCCCGCGAGGAGGCGGAGAAGAAGGCGGCGGCGCTCTCCGAGGGCCGGCGCCAGAAGGAAGAAGAGGCGGCGCAGCACGCGCGCGGCCGCGCCGAGGCCGAGGCCGCGGCGGCGGCGGCGATGCGCGAGCGCGCGGCGGCCGAGGATTTCTCGCGCCGCGCCGCGCGCGAGCGGGCGCAGGCGGAGCAGCGCGCGTTCGAGTCGGCGCGCGAGCGCAAGGCCGCCGAGGACAAGTTGAAGCGCGAGGCCGACGCGCGCGCCGCCGCGGAAGCGGAGGCCGGCCGCCTCGAGAAGGAGCGCGCGGAGACCGAGCAGGGGGCGCTCGCGCTGGCGCGCGCCCGGGAGGAAGCGGAAAAGAAGGCGACGCAGATGGCCGAGGAGCGCAAGCGCCTCGAAGGCGCCGCCGCCGAGCTCGCGCGCACGCGCGCCGAGGCCGAGGAGCAGGGGCGCATCGCCGCCGAGGAGCGCACCGCCGCCGAGCGCGCGGCGCTCGCCGCGGTGCGCGACCGCGAGGCGGTCACCGCGCTCGCCTCCCGGCGCGCGAAGGCGCGCGCCGAGGCGGAAGCGCAGGCGCTCGCCGCCGCGGAAGCGCGCCGCCAGGCGGAGGAGAAGGCGCTCGAGGAAGCGAAGTTGCGCGACGCGGCGGAGCAGCGAGCCGCGGCGCTCGCCGAGGCGCGCCAGGCCGAGGAGCAGGCCGCGGACGCCAAGGCGAGGGAGCGCGCCGCGGCGGAAGCGCAGGCCCTGTCGGGCGCGAAGCAGCAGGCGGCCGCGGAGCAGGCCGCGCGCCAGGCCGCGGAGGCGCGGCTGCGCTCGGAGGGCGAGGCGACCGAGCTCGCGCGCGAGCGCGAGCTCGCCGACGCGGAGCTGCGCGAGAGCGCGCAAGAGCGCACCGATCTCGAGTCGCGCGCCGCGCAGCAGGCGCGCGAAGCCGAGGCGGCGAAGGTGAAGGCGCTCGCGGAAGCGCAGGCGCGCCGCGCGGCGGAGGAGGCCGCGACCGCGGCCGCGCTCGAGCGCCAGGCCGCGGACGCGGGCCTGCGCGAGCGCGCCACCGCGCTCGCCGCCGCGGAAGCGGCGGCGCTCAGGGCGGCGCGGGAGCGCGAGGCCGCCGAGAGCGCCGCGGCGAGCGCCGCGGAGGAGCGCATCCGCGCGGAGACCGAGGCCGAGCGGCTTGCGCGCGAGCGCGAGCAGACGGAGTCGCGCGCGGCCGCCGCGCTGCAGGCGCGGATCGACGCCGAGGAGCGCAGCCGGATCGAGGCGCGCCGGCGCGCCGACGCCGAGTCCGCCGCCGCGGCGGAGCTGCAGGCGCGAATCGCCGCCGAGGAGCAATTGCGGCGCCAGGCCGAGTCCGCCGCCGCCGCGGAGGCGCAGGCCGTCGAGAGCGCGCGCCAGCGCGAGTCGCTCGACGCGGAGATGCGGCGCGGCGCGCAGGCGCGCGCCGAAGCGGACACCGAGGCGATCCGCGCCGCGCGCGCAAGAGAGAAGGCGGAAGCGAAATCGACCGCGCAGGCCGCCGCGCGGCTGCAGGCCGAGCGATCGAGCGAAGCGCTGTCGCAGGAGCGCGCGGAGGCCGAGTCGCGCGCCACCGCCACGGCGCAGGCGCGCATTGCGGCGGAGGAAGGGCTCGCGCGCACGGCGCAGGAGGCGAAGCAGGCGGCGCAGGCGGCCGCGGCGGAAGCCGCGGTACGCGCCGAGCGGGATTCAGAGCTCGCCGCCGCCGCCTCGACCCGGGAGGAGGCGGAAAAGCACGCGGCGCGCGCCGCGGCCGAGCGCGAGCGGGCCGAGGCGAGGGCCGCCGCGGCGCTGCGCAAGCGCCTGGAAGCCGCGGCGAAAAGCGAGGCAGCCGCGGGCCGCCGCGCGCAGGCGGAGTCGGCGGCCGCCGAAGCCCTGCGCGCACGCGTCGACCTGGAAGGCGAGCTCGCCGCGCGCCGGGGCGGCGCCGCGCAAGCGGCGCAGGGCTCGGAGCAGGCGCAGGAGCTGCGCCAGGCCTACGAGCGCAAGCTCGCCGAGCTCAGGCGTCCCGCGCGCCGGCGCCTCGCGATCGCGGTAGCCGTCGCGGTGCTGCTCGCGATCGGCGCCTGGCTTTCGCCGCGCTTCCAGCAGGCTACCGGGCCACAGGTGGCAGACCGGGTATCCGGGGCGCCTTTGCAGCTCAAGCTCGATTACGGGCTTCGCACCCCCTAGTTTTAATTAACTGAAAACTAAATAAAAAAAAGAGGCAGCGCCGACCGCCCATTTGCATTTTGTGCGGTGCAGAGGTAGCGTTGCGCGCCCCTTAAGCAATGCCCGAACAAGACGCCCGCTCCCGCAGTTCCACCAAGGCCGCGCTGACGCTGCTCGCGCTCGGTGTCGTCTTCGGCGACATCGGCACGAGCCCCCTCTACGCGGTCAAGGAAACCTTTTCGCTCGACCACGGCATTCCGCTGACGCCGGGCAACATCCTGGGCGGCCTGTCGACGATCTTCTGGGCCCTGATGATCGTCGTGTCGCTCAAGTACGTGGTGCTCATCATGCGCGCCGACAACCGCGGCGAGGGCGGCATCATGGCGCTCATCGCGCTCGCGATGACGGCGGTCAAGGAGCAGCCGCACTGGCGTCTGCCGCTCGTCCTCATCGGCATCTTCGGCGCGTCGCTCTTCTATGGCGATGCGGTCCTCACACCCGCGGTCACGGTGCTCGGCGCCATCGAGGGGCTGGAGATCGGAACCTCGGCGTTCAAGCCCTACGTCGTGCCGATCGCGGTGCTCGTCATCATCGTCCTGTTCAGCCTGCAGCAAAGCGGCACCGCGGTGGTGGGAAGATTGTTCGGGCCGGTGACGCTGCTGTGGTTTTTCGCGATCGGCGCGACCGGCGTGAACGGCATCGCGCAGTATCCCGGCATCGTGGCGGCGCTCAACCCGCTGCACGCGCTCGCCTTCGTCACCGGCCATGGCATGGCGTCGTTCGTGGTTCTGGGCGCAGTGGTGCTCGCGGTGACCGGCGCGGAGGCGCTGTACGCCGACATGGGCCACTTCGGCAAAGGCGCGGTGCGTATCGCCTGGTTCAGCATCGTGGCGCCGGCGCTGGTGCTCAACTACTTCGGCCAGGGGGCGCTGCTGATCGTGCGGCCCGAGGCGGTGAAGAACCCGTTCTACCTGCTGCTGCCCGACTGGGCGCTTTATCCGATGGTCGTTCTCGCCACCGCGGCGGCGGTGATCGCCTCGCAGGCGGTGATCTCGGGGACCTATTCGCTCACCAAGCAGGCGGTGCAGCTCGGCTTCCTGCCGCGCATGACCATCGTGCACACCTCCGCGCGCGAGATCGGCCAGGTCTACATCCCGAGCATCAACTGGGTGCTGTGCATGGCGGTCCTCGTCGCGGTGGTCGGCTTCGGCTCGTCCTCGCGGCTCGCCGGCGCGTACGGCGTGGCGGTCACCGCGACGATGCTCGTCGATACGCTGCTCACCTTCTTCGTGATCCGCTTCGGCTGGGGCTACCCGCTGTGGCTGTGCGTCTTCGCCACCGGCTTCTTCGCCATCGTCGACCTGACCTTCTTCTCCGCGACGCTGACCAAGATCCACGACGGCGGCTGGTTCCCGCTGGTCATCGGCGGCGTGATCTTCTCGATCATGGCCACCTGGCGGCGCGGGCGCGACATCCTGATCGAGCGGCTGCGCAGCACCTCGGTGCCGCTCGAGCCGTTCCTGCAGTCGCTCTTCGTCGATCCGCCGCAGCGCGTGCCGGGCACCGCGGTGTTCCTCACCGCGACGCCGGACGCGACGCCGCACGCGCTGCTCCACAACCTCAGCCACAACAAGGTGCTGCACGAGCGCGTGGTGTTCCTCACGGTCGAGATCCGCGACGTGCCGTGGCTGCCCTTCACCGAGCGGGTGGTATGCCAGCGCCTCGGCCACGGCTGCTGGCGGGTGCGCGTGCGCTACGGCTTCATGAACCGCCCCGACGTCACGCGCGCGCTCGAGCTGTGCGGCGACTTCGGCCTCGAGTTCGACCTGATGGAGACCTCGTTCTTCCTTTCGCGCGAGAAGGTCGTCCCGGTGAGGGGCAACGTCAACGGCGAGGGCATGGCGCTGTGGCGCGAGCGCATGTTCGCCGCCATGGCGCGCAACGC
>WNFL01170450.1_pt1 | contig 36395 bp, 39 predicted proteins | sample 5400361 | NCBI WGS metagenome assembly WNFL01 (sample SAMN13153351, study PRJNA577476) | soil metagenome | isolation source: 40 cm soil on Douglas fir-dominated hillslope | place: USA:California | collected 2013-09-17
AATGCGATCGGCGCGCAGATGTGGCTTGGAATTCCGCCGGCCATCGACGAATTCAACAATGACGCGGCGGTTCGCGTGATCGTGATCCGCGGCGAAGGCACGCAGGCGTTCGCCGCGGGTGCGGACATTTCCGAGTTCGAGAAGAACCGCTCGAGCGGCGATCAGGTGAAAGCGTACGAGGAAGCGACTTCCGCCGCGCATCATGCCATCGAGTCGGTGCCCAAGCCGGTCGTCGCGTTGATCCATGGCTTCTGTGTCGGCGGCGGACTGGCGGTGGCGCTGTCGTGCGACCTGCGCTATGCGGACGTGTCGAGCCGATTCGCGATTCCGGCCGCGCGCCTCGGCCTCGGCTATGGCGCGCACGGCACCGGCCGGCTGGTCGCCACGGTCGGGCATGCGCACGCGCGCGAGATCATGTTCAGCGCACGCCGCTATGACGCGGGCGAAGCATTGGCAATGGGCCTGGTCAATCGCGTGCTGCCGGATGCCGAGCTCGACGCCTATGTTCAAAAGGTCGTTATGGAATTGGCGGCCAACGCGCCGCTGACCATGGCCGCGTCGAAAGCGGTCATCAATGCGGTAGTGGAGCCGAAGGGCGACTTTGCCGACGCGGAAGCCGCGGTCGCGCGCTGCATGAAAAGCGAGGACTACATCGAGGGTCGCCGCGCCTTCATGGAAAAGCGCGCGCCCGCGTTCAAGGGCAAATGAGCGCCGTTGCGTCCCGCACTTCCGGTTCTCTCGTGAGGGAGGTCGATGCGCTGCTCGAGCGCGCGACCGATGCCGGCGATGTGCCGGGCGTCGTCGCGATGGCGATTGCAGGCGACGCCACGATCTACGAAGGGGCCTTCGGCACGCGCCGTCTCGGGGCCACCAAGCCCATGGCAATCGACACGGTGGTGTGGATCGCATCGATGACCAAGCCGGTCACCTCCGCTGCGGCCATGCAACTGGTCGAGCAGGGGCGGGTGAAACTCGACGAACCCGCCGCGCGCTGGGCGCCGGAGCTCTCCGCCGTGCAGGTACTCCAGGGCTTCGATGCGGCGGGCGTGCCCCGGCTGCGGCCGCCGAAGCGGGCGATCTCGTTGCGCCATCTGCTGACGCACACGTCCGGTTACGGCTACGGCATGTGGAATGCCTCCCTCGCGCGCTATATGGAACTGATGAGCCTGCCCGGCACGGCGAGTTGCGAAAACGCCGCGCTACGCCTGCCGCTGTTGTTCGACCCGGGCGAACGCTGGAATTACGGCATCAACATCGAATGGGTCGGCAAAGTCATCGAAGGGGCCAGCGGCAAACCCCTGGGGGAATATCTGAAAGACAACTTGTTCGTCCCGCTCGGCATGGACAGCACCGGATTTCGGATCACCCCGTCGATGCGCAGGCGCATGTCGCGGGTGCACGAGCGGGACGCGCAAGGCGTGCTGACCGCCAGCGACTTCGAAGTGCCGCAGGAACCGGAGTTCGAAATGGGCGGCGGCGGACTGTATTCCACGGCGCCGGATTATCTGACGTTCATGCGCATGATCCTGAATCGCGGCGCTGTCGACGGCATTCGCGTGCTCAAGGCCGAAACGGTCGAATTGATGTCACGCAACCACATGGGCGATCTGCGCGTCGTGCCGTTGATCACGACCAATCCTGCGCGCTCGAACGACGCCGAGTTCTTTCCCGGCGTGCCGAAAAGCTGGGGCCTTGGTTTCATGATCAACCACGATCGTGCGCCGACCGGGCGTGGCGCCGGGGGTCTGGCTTGGGCCGGATTGTCGAACTGCTATTTCTGGGTCGATCCCGCCGCCGGCATCGGCGGCGTCTACTTGACGCAGATCCTGCCGTTCGCCGATGTGAAATCACTGCCGCTGTTCCTGGATTTCGAGACGGCGGTCTACCGGTCGTTGTCCTGAAGACGCAGATGGCCAAAGCCACGGAAGTTCCTGCGGAACAGGTCGCGAGGCTGCGAGGCATCATCACGCAATATTTCTCCTCGCGCGCGCTCTACGCCGCGGCTGCGCTCGATGTCGCCGGTGCGTTGGCCGGCGGGGCGAAAAGTATCGACGAACTGGCATCCGCGACCGGCGCCCATGCGCTGTCGCTGTACCGTGTGCTGCGGGTATTGGCGTCCTCCGGAATCTTTGCGGAAAACGGCGACGGCCGCATCTCGAACACGCCGCTGTCGGAACTCCTGCGCGCCGATGCGCCCGGATCTCTGCGCGACTTGATACTGTTGTTCGGCGACGAGACGTCGTGGCGTTCCTGGGAAGGCATCCTGCATGCCGTGCGCACGGGCGAAGCGCCGTTCGAGCATGTCTATGGCGAAAAATTTTTCGACTATCTGCGGTCCCACCCCGATACCGCGGCGATGTTCGACCGCGCCATGGCAAGCTCGTCGACGACGACCAACGCCGCCGTGGTGGAGACCTATGACTTTTCCGGGCTCGGCACGGTAGTGGATGTGGCGGGCGGTATCGGCTCCGCGCTATGCAGCATCGTAAAGGCGACGCCCGGGTTGCGCGGCGTCGTCTTCGACTTGCCGCATGTCGGCGAGCGCGCGCGGACTTTCATTTCGGCCCAGGGATTGGCGGACCGCTGCGAGTTCGCAGCAGGGAGCTTCTTCGAGTCCGTCCCGCCGGGCGCGGGCGCCTATTTCATGAAACACATTCTCCACGACTGGGGCGATGCGGAATGCGCAACTATCCTGGCCGCCTGCCGCAAGGCCATGGATGCAAGCGCGCGGCTGCTGATCTGCGAGCGTATCGTGCCCGGCGGCAATGAACCGTCGTCAGCGAAGCTGATCGACCTGCACATGATGATGACCAACCATGGCGGCAGGGAACGAACCGAAAAGGAATACCGCGCGTTGCTGGAGTCAGCCGGCTTCGAACTGCGGCGCGTGTTTCCCACCAGCACGCCGTGGAGCTTGATCGAGGCGATGAAAGCAGGGGAACGGTGAAGGGTGAACGGTGAACGGTAAACGGTAAAAAGGAAAAATGGGAAGCCCTAAAACATTTCACCCATCGCCGTTCACCATTTACCGTTCGCTGTTCACTTCTTTCCCGCCAGAGCCTCCGGATTGAGCACGCGTGTCGGGTTGCCGTCGAGGAAGGCCAATATGTTTTCGATCGACTCCCGGTAGAACTGCGCATAGACCTCGCGCGCGCCATAGCCCAGGTGCGGCGTCAGCATGGTATTGGGCATGGTGCGCAGCGGATGGTCCACGGGCAGGGGTTCCTCGGCGAATACATCCAGGCCCGCGATCAGCTTTCCGGTTTTCAGTCTTTCCACCAGCGCGGTTTCGTCGACCAGCGGACCGCGCGATGTGTTGATGAGGATCGCGCCGGATTTCATTTTGGCGAGATCTTGCATGCCGAGTATTCCGCGCGTGCGGTCCGACAGCACCAGGTGCAGGGAGATCGCGTCGGATTGCGTGAGCAATGTGGTCTTGTCCACCAGGCGCGCGCCGGCGGCCTTTGCTTTTTCCTCGGTGAGGTTTGCGCTCCACGCGATGATCTGCATGCCGAGCGCCTCGCCGTAGCGGGCCATCCTCGCGCCGATCTTGCCCAGGCCGAGGATGCCGAGCGTCTTGCCGTCGAGCACGTCGCCCGCCGGCACGCCGCCCTGGAATCCGCCTTTGCGTATCGCGGCGTCGCCACGGTTCATGAATCGCGCAGCCGATAGCAGAAGGCCCAGCGCGATCTCGGCGGTCGCGGCGCCGGATTTCTCACCACCGGTATGGCATATGGGACAGGTGCGCCCGCCGGTCAGCGCGATCATGCGCAGTTTCGGCAGACGGTCGATCAGTTCCCTGGAAAACTTCGTGCGCTCGCGCATGGCGATGATGATGTCGAACTCCGCCAGCGCCTTTGCGAGCTTGTCCGGCCCGGCGAAGGGTTCCTCGAAGAAAACGATATCGGCTTGCTGCTGCAGTTTCGTCCAGTCCGCGCTCTGCCTGGCGATGCCTTGCCAGTCGTCCAGCACGGCAACGCGGATTCTTTCGTTCGGCATGGTCTTCAGCCTTCCGGAAAGTCGGCGCCGACGGTTACGGTTTCCCATTGCCGCAGGCTTTCGGAGAATTTATCGAGCTTGTCGCGCACGCGCTTCAACCCGTCCTTGCCGAGCACGAGATTCATCGGAGGCGTCGTAGACTCCGCGACGTGGATGATCGCTTGCGCGGCACGCGCCGGATCGCCGGCCTGCTTGCCGCTGTAGCCGCTTATTTGCGCGCGGCGCGCACCCGATGTTTTCGCGTAGGCGTCGATCGGATTGCGCACCTGCTTGAGCGAACGGCCGGCCCAGTCGGTGCGGAAGGGGCCCGGTTCGACCACGGTGACGCGGATGCCGAGCGGCTCGACTTCCTTCGCGAGCGCTTCCGACAGGCCTTCGACCGCAAACTTGCTGGCGTTGTAGTAGCCCGCGCCGGGATTGCCCAGCAATCCGCCGACCGACGAGATATTGATGATGTGTCCGTGCTCGCGTGCGCGCATGCCCGGCAGCACGCGGCGGATCAGCGCGGCGAGGCCGAAGAAGTTGGTCTCGAACATGTCGCGGAACTTCTGCTCCTCGCCTTCCTCGACCGCGGCGAGATAGCCATAGCCCGCGTTGTTCACCAGGACGTCGATGCGGCCGAACGTTTTCTCCGCGGCGGAGACGGCCAGCTTGATCTGGCTGTAATTGACGACGTCGAGCTGTGCCGCGAGCGACGATTGCGGATACCGCGCGACGATGTCCTGGATCTGCGCGATATTGCGCGCCGTGACGACTGCGCGGTGGCCGCGCTGTAGCACGGCCTCGGCCAGCGCCCGGCCCAGGCCGGTCGAGCAGCCGGTGATGAACCAGACGGGGGAATTGTCAGTGGATGGCATGGGGGCTCCTTGATGCCGTAAATGTCGTGAATGTCGTGAATGTCGTGAATGTCGTCAATATTCTTCGAACCTTGAAGCATAGCAGCGAATGCGAGGTTATTTTTTGCTTCGGGCTGCCGAGTGCGCGGCCTCAGGTGTTTACGACATTCACGACATTCACGATTTTCACGGCTCTTACGGCCCTTTCAGGGCGGCAACCAGCTTCATCACCGAGATCGGATCGACGGGCTTGACCAGATGGTCGTCGAATCCGGCATCGCGCGTGCGGCGCTTGTCGTCTTCCTGTCCCCATCCGGTCTGTGCGATCACGGTCATGTTCTTGCCCCACGCCGTATCGCGAATGCGGCGGCAGGCTTCGTAGCCGTTCAGGTTCGGCATGCCGATGTCGAGCAGGATGAGGTCGGGCCGGAAACTCTCCGCGGCTTCGATCGCCTCGATGCCGTCATAGGCCGTTTTCACGGTATGACCGCCAAGCTGCAGGAACACGGCGAGCGATTCCGCCGCGTCGCGATTGTCGTCCACCACCAGCACGCGCCGCGCGGTTGTTGTTTTGTCGCCCTCGCTGGCGACGCTCTTCTGCGCCTGCACCGGCACCGTCATGGCCAGCGCGGGAACACGCACGATGAATTCGCTGCCTTTGCCCTTGCCGGCGCTGTGTACCGTCACCGTGCCGCCGTGCAACTCGACCACCGATTTCACCAGCGACAATCCTATGCCCAGTCCGCCCTGCGAGCGTTCCAGGGAAGGATCGGCCTGGAAGAACATGTCGAACAGCCGGGGTAGCGTCGCGGCATCGATGCCGATGCCATCGTCCTTCACGCGCATGACGGCGTCCGCGCCTTCCACGCCGGCGACGAGTTCGATGTGCCCGCCCGCTTCGGTGTATTTCGCCGCATTGATGAGCAGGTTCATCACCACTTGCGTCAATCGCGCCAGGTCGGCGAGCAGGTAAACCGGTTCCGCCGACATCTTTACCGTCAGTTCGTGGCGGTTCTGGTCGATCACCGGGCGGCCGATCTCCACCGCGCCCCACACCACGTCCTGCAGCGAAATGCGCTGCCTGCGCAGTTCGAGCTTGTTGCGGCTGATGCGCGAGACATCGAGCAGGTCGTCGATGAGCCGCGTCAGATGGTCGACCTGGCGATCGATCACGTCGCTCGCCCACAGCACATCCGGCTCGGCGGATTGCTTCGTGCGGAAGATCCGCGCGGCGTTGCGGATCGGCGCGAGTGGATTGCGCAGTTCGTGCGCGAGTTGCGCAAGGAAAGTATTCTTCTGACGGTCCGCTTCCCACAATGACTCCTCGGCCCGCTTGCGATCGGTGATGTTGCGGCTTATGCCGATGATCGACTCGACCTCGCCATCCGGCCCCAGCACCGGCGTGAAGATGTAGTCATAGATGCCGGATATGCCGCTCGCGCCGGTGAAGGCCGTCTCGCCCCGCACCGGCTGCCTGGTCTCGAGGATCTGAGCGATCTCTTTCACGTGCTTGTCGTGATGTTCCTTTTCATAGCCGATCTCGAGGCGGTTCTTGCCGATGACCTCGCCAATGGATTTGTTCCATACCGTGAGCAGGCGGGGATTGGCATAGAGAAAGCGCCCGCCGCGATCGACTACCGTGGCGAAGTCATCCATGGTCGCCAGGATGGTTTCGTGTACGCGCGACAGGCGTTCCAGATCGTTCGAAACGTCCTGGCGCTGCTGTTCCGCCTGGCGCCGGCTGGTGATGTCGAGCAGCACGCCCATGAAGTGAGAGGCACTGCCCAATGGGTCCGTTTCGATGCGGCCGCGCGAGATAACCCAGCGAATCCTGTCGCCGTCGATGATGCGATATTCCGCCTCGTAGGGTTCGCCTGTATCGATCGTATGCTGCACGCGCAGCGATCGCGCCTTGCGGTCGTCCGGATGGATCATCTTTTCGAATGCCGCCCGCGGTGCGTTGCCGTTCTCATCGAAGCGAATGCCGAACAGGCGCTGGAAGTTTGCATCGCCGTAGACCAGGTCGGTGCTCCTGTCCCAGTCGAAGATACCGATCTCTCCCGCGCTCAGCGCAGATTCAAGCCGGCGGTGCGCGGTGGCGAGGTCCCGCTCCATGCGCGCGCGTACGATCGCATCCGCAGCCTGCCGCGAATACAGATCGAGCACGCGGACTTGATACGGCAGGAAATCGCGCGGTTCGTGGAGATGCGTCAGCAAGGCACCGAGGAATTCGCCGTCGCGGCCGATCAGCGGCGTGGATTGCACGGCACGAAAGCCGGCGAGCGCGGCCAGCTTGCGATACGGGGCGTAGGCGGCGTCCGCGTTGACGTCGCGGATCACGATACGTTCGCGATTGCGCAGGGAACGCGCCGCCGCGGTTTCGTCGTCGATGGCGACCGTGCCGAGGATTTCCACGAATGCCGCCGGAAAGCCGCGTTGCGCGACGATCTGGAGCGTTTTGCGGTCAGGATCGTAGAGCTGGATGTTGCCCAGGTCGCCATCCATGAGCAGGATGGTTGCGTCCAGGATTTCGTACAACGCAGCGACCAGGTCCGGGGAAACCGCCATCCGCGCGGAAAAATCGCGCGGAATGGCCGCATTCACGGCAGCGACCGGTTTCTGCGGTGCAGCGGACATGCTCACTCCCTGGGTGACTGCCCGGTTCGGATGCCGATCCGGTTCATTGTCGCCGAAATTGGACGACGCGGACATGGCAGGGTTCCCCGAGGGGGCGGGATGCATCTGGATTTTCGCCGAATCGGCTTGCGTCCCGCCCTGCCCGCATTGCTGGCAGAGGGCCTCCAACCGGCGTAAATTCCGCAGACCGGGCGATCTGGAGCCAATCGATGTGCCCGGCAAACGAGCAGGCGCGGCAGCGCTGCGCTTGAGTATGTGTTCTCCCGGGAGGTCGAATGACGTCATTTGGCAGGGTCGCTGTATCGTTTGTCGCTGCATTCTCGTTTTGTGGCACTGCTCACGCGATCGAACCCCTGGACGAAGTCCGACAGGCCTTGCAAGCCTACGAGCAGGCCTGGAGCCGGCACGATGCGCATGCCGTCGCGGATTTCTACAATGAGCCCGCGATGCGTGTCAGCAAGGGCGGGCCTGTGATTCGCGCGACCCGCGCCGAACAGGAAACCTTCTTCGACGGCTATCTGCGCGCCATCGTCGGGCGTGGCTTTGAGCGCAGCGAATGGGAATCGCTCGACGCGCGTTTGCTCGACGTGCAGACGGCACTGGCGAGCGGTGTTGCGATTCGCTACCGCGCCGATGGATCGGTCCTGGAGCGGGTTGCCGTGACCTATCAGCTCTGGCGCACCGACAACGGCTGGAAAATATTCGTCTCCGCGACGCATGCGCCGGAGACGGTCCTGCAATTCCGGTAGGGTGACCATTCCGGCTTCTTGTAGTATGGCGCGTCAGTCAATGGATCATCGTCATACTGACTGCTTTCGGCGGTGCGATGCTTTCCCAGGTGACGGGCTAGATTGAACGCGGGCCGGCAAGTCCCGAAAAAAGACCCAGGTGAATTCCGTGCTGCGTTTCCAAACCCTTTTTTCCGCTGTGCTGTTTTGTCTGACTGTCTCGACGGCCGCAGCCGATGACGGCCTTTACTCGGCGGCACAAGCGGCTCGGGGGGAAGAGACCTACCAGCAACACTGCGCGTTATGCCACGGCGCGCGCCTGCAGGGCACGCCGGCGGCGCCGCTGACAGGAGAAGCTTTTCGCGGGCGCTGGGAGGATGGCAAGCACACCCTCGACGATCTGTACTACATTATCCGCAGCCTGATGCCGAACAACGCGCCGGGCTCGCTCAGCAAGGCGCAGTACGCCGACGTGGTGGCGTACATTCTCAAGGTCAACAATTATCCGGCGGGCGAAGCGGAACTCGTTCCGAAGGCGGCGGCGATGAAGGCGGCGGTTTTGCAGCCGCACTGAAAATACGATGGTGATTAGTGATTGGTGAATAGGAAAAACAAAAAATCAAAATGGAGGCAACATGGATAAGGCGAGGATCTGGCTGGTCGCGGTGTCGACGCTACTCGCGTGCAATGGCCATGCGGCGGGGCCGACGCAGGAAGAACTCAACCAGGCGGGCAGCAGCACCGAATGGTTGCTGCCGAACCACGATTACGCGGGCGTTCGCTATGTAAACCTGGACCAGATCACGCCGGAGAACGCAGCTTCCCTGCGGCCTGTCTGTGCGTTCCAGGGCGCCGATCTGAATCGCGCCCTGAACAACCCGATCGTCTACGGCGGCGCGATGTATGTGACTACGCTGTATTCCACGATTGCGCTCGATCCCGCGACCTGCAAGGTGAAATGGCGGCACGAGTGGAAGCCGAAGGGCAAGGAGGCGAACGGTTCGATCAAGAACCGCGGCGTCGCCATCAAGGACGGCAAGCTCGTGCGCGGCGCGCAGGATGGCTGGATGTTCGCGCTGGACGCGCAGACCGGCAAGCTGCTGTGGGAAGTCAAGGCGGCCAATGCCGAGAAGTACGAGGCGCTGTCCATCAATCCGCTGCTGTTCGAAGACCTCGTGATCATCGGGCCGTCGGGTTCGGAATTCGGCGTCAAGGGCTGGATCGGCGCGTTCAAACTCGAGGACGGATCGCCGGTGTGGCGATTCAACACCGTTCCCGATGATGGCGAGCCTGGTGCGGAAACCTGGGGGGAAGCGGATTCGCGACTCAAGGGCGGTGGCGGTATCTGGACTACCCCGGCGCTCGACATCGCCAACGGACACCTTTATGTCGCGGTCGGCAATCCCGCGCCGGACATGTTCGCCAACCTGCGGCCTGGCACCAATCTTTATACCAATTCGATCGTAGTGCTCGATGTGCGCACTGGTGCGCTGCTGTGGCACAAGCAGGCGGTCCCGCACGACACGCACGACTGGGACATGCCGGTCACGGCGCCTTTGTTCACCGCCTCGATCGGCGGCGAGCAGCACGACGTGGTCACGATGGCGGCGAAGGACGGTTTGATGCGCCTGGTCGACCGCAACAGCCGCGAGGAATTTTATTCCGTCGCCGTTGCCACGCGCACCAATGCGGATCTCGAACCCACCGAGGAAGGTGTCTATACCTGTCCCGGTCTGGTCGGCGGCGTGGAGTGGAGCGTTCCTGCGTACAGCCCGAAGCTCGACATGATGGTCGTGCCGGCAGTGGACTGGTGCGGTGTGTTCAAGAAGGAAGAGGAGGCGCGCTTTGTCGCCGGCCAGCAGTTCCTGGGCGGTTCCTTTACCTGGGATCCAGTGGAAAAATCCAGCGGCTGGCTGACCGCGGTCAGGGCGACCACCGGCGAAGAGCTGTGGAAATATCATTCGAGCCGGCCGATGCTCGCCTCCGTGACCGCAACCGCCGGTGACATGCTGTTTACCGGCGAACTCACCGGCGATTTCCTCGCAATGGATGCGCGCAACGGCAACGTCGTATACCGGTATACCGGAGGCGGCTCGATCGTCGGCGGCGTGATCAGCTATGCGGTCGACGGCAAGCAGTATGTCGCCGTCGTTTCCGGAATGGCAGCGGGATTCTGGCTGGGCATGCCGGGGTCGATGACGATGACGGTGTTTGCACTGCCATGACGGCGGGTGCTGCGTGCTGCGTACTGGGTGCTGCGAAAAAGCTGAAGGTTTAGTGCATGATTAATCGTCTCCGCGCGTTCCAGCACGTGCTTTCCTGCCACGGTACGCAGCGCCCAGTACGCAGCACCTCTCGTCGGTTTTCGACCTTTCGCAGCACCCAGCACCCAGCACGCAGCACATTTTCTTTCCTGGCACTTACCTTCGCTCTTCTCCTGCCCGTTCTCTGGGATCAGACCTTGGCCGCCGACTACCCCGACAAGCCGATCCGCTTCATCGTGCCATCCGCTGCCGGCGGTTCGCCGGACGTGCTGATGCGCATCCTTACCGCGGAATTGTCGAAGCGCCTCGGCGTGCCGTTCGTGATCATCAACAAGCCGGGCGCGAACGCCGTGATCGGAACCATGGAAATCGTCAGTGCGCCGCCGGACGGTTACACGCTCGGTTACGGCAACATCGTGTCTCTGGCCATCGTTCACGGGCTGATGGCGGACGTGCCCTATCACATCGAAGACCTGACCCTGATCTCCAACTGCCTGCGTGTCGCCAATCTGCTTGCGGTGAACAAGAATCTTCCAGTGCACAGCGTCAGGGAACTGATCGACTACGCGCGCAGGAATCCGGACAAGCTCGCCATGGGCTCGGCCGGCAATGGCACGACCGGACATCTTGGCGGGGAGTTGTTCAAGGCAATGACCGGCGTGTCGATGCTGCACGTCCCGTATCGGAGCAGTCCGCAGGCGATAAACGATCTGATTGCCGGCGAGGTACAGGTGATGTTCGACAACCTGACCTCGCTGTCGTCATACGCGAAGTCCGGGCGGGTGCGGCCACTGGCGGTGTCCGGCCCGCATCGCTCCGCGTTGTTTCCTGACCTGCCGACCATTTCCGAAGCGGGTGTGCCGGGCTACGAGACGGTGGCGTGGGGAGGAGTCGTCGGCCCGGCGAAGCTTCCCCCGGAGATCGTCGCGAAGCTGAATCGCGAGATAGTCGCCGCCTTGCATTCGCCGGCAGTGAGCAAGCGTTTCGCCGAATTCGATACCGACATCGACGGCAGCACGCCGGAACAGTTTCTCGCCATTGCCAGGCGCGAGCGGCCGCGCTGGGCGGAAATCATCAAACGCGCCGGCGCCAAGATAGACTGAACATTCAGATGTGAACCACGGAGGACACGGAGGACACGGAGAAAGAGAAAGAGCAGAAGAATATCCGAAGGTAAAAAAGCTGATATCGGTGGTCACCTTGGCGCCGAGCTGGCTTTTCACCGCCGCATGTTTTTTGTCGTCTCTGGTTTTCCTCCGTGTCCTCCGTGGTTCAAATTGAAATTTACGGAAGGAAACCATGAGTGAACGATTCGATTTACTGATTCGCAACGCGACCATCATCGACGGCAGTGGGGCGACACGTTTCGATGGCGACATTGGCGTGCGCGGCGACCGCATTGCGAAAATCGGCCGCCTCGATGGGGCCAAGGCCGAAGTCGAGGTGGACGCGTCCGGGAAAGTCGCGGCACCTGGCTTCATCGACGCGCACACGCATGATGACCGGTTGATGTTGTCCTCCGGCGGGATGGCGCCAAAGGTGAGCCAGGGGGTGACCACGGTGGTGGCGGGCAACTGCGGCATCTCGTTGTCGCCGATGCCGGGCGGAATGAAGGGCGTGGTGCCCGCGCCGCTCGACCTGCTCGACAACGAAGGCGGATGGTTTCGCTTCCCGACCTTCGGCGCCTATGTCGAAGAACTCGGTGCGCATCCCGCGGCGACCAACTGCGCGCTGCTGGTCGGGCACATGACCTTGCGCGTGGCGACCATGGACAACCTGGACCGTGCCGCCACGACAGCGCAGATCGGGCGCATGCGCGAACTGGCGCGCGAGGCGCTCATGTCGGGCGCGATAGGCTTCTCGACCGGCCTTTACTACGAGCTGTCGAAGGCGGCGCCGGCCGAAGAGGTCGTGGCAATCGCCCAACCCCTGAAGGAATTCAACGGCATCTACTGCACGCACATGCGCGACGAAGCCGAGAAAGTCCTGGACTCCCTCGACGAGAGTTTCAGGGTCGGCCGCGAACTGGGTGTGCCGGTGGTGATCTCTCACCACAAGGTAGTGGGAAGCAAGAGCCACGGCCGGTCCAGGGAAACGCTGCCGCGCATTGCCGAAGCGATGCGCGGCCAGCCGGTGTGCCTGGATTGTTATCCATACATGGCCTCCTCGACGATGCTTAGTTACGCACGAACCCTGATCTGCTCGCGCGTGATCGTCAGTTCCTCGCGGCCCTATCCGCATTTCGCAGGCATGGACCTCGACGAAGTGGTGAAGAAAATGGGCCTGCCGGCAGAGGAAGCGATCGCGAAGCTGCAGCCCGCCTCCGCTATCTATTTCTCGATGGACGAGGCCGATGTGCAGCGCATCCTTTCCTTCGAGCACACCATGGTCGGTTCCGACGGATTGCCGCATGACATCGCGCCGCACCCGCGCTTGTGGGGATGTTTCCCGCGGGTGCTCGGTCACTACAGTCGCGACCTCAAGCTCTTTCCGCTTGAAACCGCCGTGCGCAAGATGACCGGCTTGACAGCGAAGACCTTCGGCCTGAAGGACCGCGGCTTTCTGAGGGAGGGGGCTTATGCGGACATCACCGTCTTCGATCCGATGACCGTGGCCGAAACCGCGACCTGGGAGAAACCCATCCAGTCGGCGCGCGGCATTGACGCAACGATCGTCAACGGCGCAATCGTCTGGCGCAACGGCAGGCCGACCGGTGCACGGTCGGGGCGGGTGCTCAAAAGGACGTGACGACGTAACGACGTAACGACGTAAGTTTTTTTGCTATGAGCCTTTTTCTTAAAGCCCTTACCTCGTCACGATCGTCACGCCGTCACGACGGTCACGGCATTTACGGCTCCCTGAACGATCGCGCGAGCCGCGCGCAATCCCACCGACAAGACAACGCGTTAGACGGGTTCTTGAGCAAAGGCGCAAGGAGACGGCAATCCCGGTGTGCCCGGGATTCGCCGCACCGCCGCAACCGCCTAGTCGGAAACCACGATCGTCCCGTTCATCTCCTCGTGTCCGCTGCCGCAGAAGTTGTCGCACAGAAAGTCGTAGCGGCCTGGCGCCAGGGCCTTGATCGCGACCCGCGTCGGCGGGCCGGGGAGCAGGTTGGTGCGGATGCCGAGTGCGGGAATGTTGAAGCCGTGGATGAAGTCGAGCGAAGTGATTTCCAGCACGACGGGTCGCCCGCTTTTCAGCGCGATCTCGCTCGGCGTGAATTGAAAGCGCTGCGCCACGACCTTGACGACTTGCGATTCGGATGCCGCCGATCGCCTGGCGAGCGTGCCCATTCCAGCCGCAGCGAAAAACGCAAAGATGCCGGCGCGTACCAATACTTCGCGACGATTCCCATTCATGCCTTGGTCACCTGGAATTCCGCGATCTTGTAGCGGGCGTCGTTGACTTCCGCTTCGACTTCCCGGAAGCCCAATCCCTTGTTCGGTTGCGCCGGATCCCATGGTAACGGCGTGCGCTTGGGTTGGGACAGGGGCGCGGGCAGCGGAAAAATCAGCGACTTCGCCGAGTGGTGGGCGATATGCCCGGTCTGCTGGTGATGCTCCTGGTGGATGTGGCCGTAGAACACGGTGACGTTTGCATAGGGCATGAGAATGTCGATCACTTTTGCGCCGTCGCGGGTCGCCCAGTCCCATGCGGGCGCCAGGTCGAACAGTGGACGGTGCGTGAACACGACGATCGGCGTGGATTTTTTCAGCTTCGCAAGATCCGCTTTCAGCCACTGCAACTGGGCTTCGCCGACGTTTGCGCCGGGATCGGAAACGTTGTCGATCGCGACGAAATGCACGCCCTTGTGGTCGAAGGAATAATGCGTCTCGCCGAACAATTCCTTGTATGCGGCGCCGCTGTCGAGCGAGGCATCGTGTTCCCCCGGCATGAAGCGGACATCCTTGACCTTCAGCCCGCCCACGATGCCGCGAAATTCCGTCATGCGCCGGCGCCGCTCGGCGGAATCGTCGGTGGTGTGGGTCAGGTCGCCCGTGAACACGATGAAGTCGGGCTGGATTTCCAGCGCATTGACGCTTGCCACCGCCTTGCGCAATGTCGTGTCGGCTTCGGGATTGGCGGGGCCGCTGTATCCCCAGTGGGCATCGGACAACTGCACGAAAAAGAACTCTTCGTAACCGGCGGCACGCAGCGAACCGGGCAGGGCGGAAGCGAATACGGCCCCTCCGCCCACGGCGGCGAGTTGCAGAAAACGGCGGCGATCGATCATTGCATTTCTCCTTGAATTGACTGGGACGGCGGGTGCCGCCACGTTCAGGAGTGCAATACCGGGTGCCGCCGGCAACTATTCCTGGCGCGGTTCAAAATAAAGCGGGAATAAAACGCGACGTTCCCCGGTATTGCACCAAAGCGCGGGAAAAGCGCATCGACAATGGGAATGGCAAATTGACGGGCTTACAATGCTCCCCTCGCAGCCGCAAGCGCGAAAGGGCAGGGTTGGACAACAGGACACAGCAATTCGAGGCGGTGGTGCTGCCGCATCTCGACGCGGCCTATAACCTGGCCCGCTGGCTGCTGAAGGACGATGACGGCGCGCGCGATGCGGTGCAGGACGCGTATCTGCGCGCGTTCCGCTTCTTCGATCGCCTGCAGGGCGAGGAGGCGCGCCCCTGGTTGCTCGCAATCGTGCGCAACACCTGTTATTCGCTGCTGGGCAAGCGCCGCCAGTTTGGCGACCAGGTCGAATTCGACGAGGAGCGCGACAGCGAATTCGTCGAGGGTACCGCAGGATCCGGCGGCGGCGATCCGGCCGCGCAGTTGTCCCGCAAGGTCGAAAGTGCCCGCATCGACGAAGCCATCGAATGGCTTCCGTCGGTCTATCGCGAAGTCATCGTGCTGCGGGAACTCGAAGAACTCGGCTATGAAGAAATCGCGCAGGTCGCGAATGTTCCGGTCGGTACAGTAATGTCGCGCTTGTCGCGCGCCCGTGCGCTGCTTCGCAAACGCCTGGGCCGGCCGGACGGGGAGGGATGAGCCATGGACGAACGTGACGACGATTTGAGCGCATTGATCAAGGCCGGCGCGACGCGCCACGCCGCCCCGTCCCACCTCCGGGCAAGGATCGACGCAAGAATCGCCGAGACGGGCACGCCCCGCGCAGGCGACGCTTCCTTCGGGCACATGCCGGTACTGCCGGTGCAGGCATGGCGCCGCTGGGCGAACATGGGCACCGCCTTCGCAATCGGCGTGGTGGCCAGCGTGGCGGTGATGCTGGTATTGCGCGGCGGCGTCGACGAGGATCGCCTTGCGCAGGCGGTGGTCGACAGCCACGTCCGCTCATTGATGAGCGCGCACCTGGTCGACGTGGAATCGTCGGACCGGCATACGGTCAAGCCGTGGTTTGCCGGCAAGCTCGACTACGCGCCTCCCGTCAGAGACCTCGCCGCCGAAGGCATCCCCCTGGCCGGAGGCCGCCTCGACTATGTGGGCCAGCGGCCGGTGGCGGCGCTGGTATACCGGCTCAATCGGCACACGATCAATGTTTTCATCTGGCCCGCAACAGCAAGCCCGGCACAGGATCCGGTGTTCGCCGTGCGCCAGGGATTCAATGTCGCGCACTGGAGCGGCGATGGCATGCAGTTTTGGGCTGTGTCGGATGCGAATGCCGGCGAATTGCGCAACGTCGTGCGTTTGCTTGCGCTCAAGTAAAGGCCGCAGGCCGGTATCAACGGCGCCGCGCACGCGCGTAAGAATCCATCGGCAGCGGGCTTTCGCAGAATGCGCGCCAGTCTGCCTCGACTTGCGTCGCCAGGCGTTCCGCCAATTCGATCAGCGCGGGTCGCCACGCGCCCACGGCGTGTCCGAATGCGACCAGTTCGTCGGCAACGGCCGAATCTTGCTGGCCGCTGCTGCGCAATTGTCCCCATGCCACGATCTTTCCCATCGCCGCGACGATGGGCTGCACCTTCGCCAGCTTGCCTTTCGCGGCCGCCAGGTTGAGCCGGTCCTCGCTCGGCTGCAGTCCGCGCAGGACGAAGGACTTGTCGTTCATTTCCACGCTGTGCAGGAATGCCGGCGATACCGCCTGTATGCGGCGCTGGATCGACACAACGCGATCGGCCTCGCTCTTCCAATTCGGCTGCCGCGCTTTCACGTAGGGTAAAAGCACAGACGGCCGCGCTTCCTTGAGATCGAGCAGATAGTTGCCGTCGGGCGAGCCCTTACCTTCGACCAGCAACACGTAGCGCTCCACGCCGAGGCTGCCCGTTCCGGCGATCCGCCGCGCTACGTCGAGCAGCCTGAAAAATTTCGGGTCCTCCTGGCGCGCTGCGAACTCCGCCATGAATTGTTCCACCCGTGCCCGCTGCGTCTTGTCGGCGGGCAGGGCTTTCGTTCCGTCCACACGCAAGCTGCGTTTTCCGCCCCGGCTTTCAGTCCGGCTGTCGAGCAGCTCCGCACGCTTGCGCCGGGCGGCGGCTTCCAACAGGTCCCTGATCAGGCCTTGCGGCGTCTCGCGTTCGATGCTGCCGGCTTTGCCGCCCTGCAAGGATTGTGCGTAAGAAGTCACGAAGCCGTCGCACAGGGCGCGGGCGCCGGCTTTATCCACCCGAATTTCTTTCGACGCGACCATGATGCTCGACATCAGCCGCACCGGATCGCTGTAGCAGGGTGCATCCACGGCCTCGTCGAAGTCGTTCACGTCGAAATGCACGAGCCGGTTGTCGCCCTTGTAGCAGCCGAAGTTTTCCAGATGCAGGTCGCCACAGGTCCAGGCGAACGGCACCGCACTGGTCCAGAATGCCTGCGGTGCCTCTGACCAGAACAGGTGGCAGGTGCCGCGCAGAAAGGAGAACGCGTTGACGCGCAGGGCTTTGTATTTCAGGGAGAGCCGCTCGGGATCGCGGCCCCGGTTGAAACTTGCGATCGCTGTGGCGATGTCGGGCTCGGCGGGCATATTGAAAGCAGATAAAAGGTAAATGAGGAAAGAGGAAAGAGGAAGGAAAAATGCCTCAGACAGGTTTTCGTTTCAACCTTTCCTGCTGCGCTTCAAGTGTTCCCTTGTCTTTTCTCTCGCCTCTTTTCTCTCCCGCGGCCAGTGCGGCGGGCGTCAGTCTTCGAGCCCCAGCAGGCGCGCGGGGCTTTTCTTCACCATCAAATCCACGTCCGCCTGCGAAACGCCTTCCTTGAGCAGGCCGGTGATCATGTCTTCCATGCCGTCGGGGTGGGTCATGTTGGCGTGCTGGCCGAGGTCGGTGGACAGCACCACGTGATCCGCGCCGATTTCGCCGACCACGTTCGCCACATCCTTGAGCGTCACCTTTTTCCAGTGCTTCATCCACGCGTGCTGCGCATCCGGACCGGCCATCGACTGCAGGTAGCAGTACTCGATGTAGGCGCCCATCTGTGCAACCTCCTTGGCCTGCGCTATCGTCAGGCCGGGAATGTTCGTCAGCGCGTGTGTAACGAGGATGTTCTTCACACCGAGTTCCCTTGCGCGCTTGACCACGGCCATGACTTCCTCGGCATGGATGTGCCCGGTCGCGAGTACGAGATTCTCGCGCGCTATGATCTTCAGAACCTCCTCGAGTTGCGGTGTCACGACGCCGCCGGGTGCGACGACGATGCCGGAGCCTTTCGGGTCCACCAGCGTCTTGACGTGCATGTCGGAGTCGAAGGTGGGCAGCCATACCACCTTGCCGCGTCCGCCGGACATCCGGTGCATCCATTCGACCGCCGCGGGATTGATGCCGCCCACGGCGTTGTTGAGCACGATGCCGCCGAAGATCTCGATGCCGGGCACCATTTTCATGACCAGCACCGCGCGATCCGCGGTCATGGTGACGTGGTTCTTCAGCACCAGCCCGCGCATGCCTTTGCGTTTCGCCAGCACGGCCACGTCGATGTCGTCCATGCTGCGCCCGAACACATCGGGTTCGGAGTGAACGTGGAAATCAATGGTGCCTTGGGCAGGGCTGGTTTTCGGCGGCGGGGCGGGGAAGCCGACCTGTGCCGGCAATGGGCCGGCGGCGGCCAGGCCCAGTGCGGTGAAGGCCACGGCGATCAGACGGCTGGTCATGGCAACTCTCTCCCGTTTATTGGCATGCGGCAATGATGCAGAGAAAAGAGGCGGGAGGAAAGTGGAAAGGATCAAACGCGGAGTCGAAGTCATCCTTCCGGTCGGGTGCCGGATGCGGGCGACTCTAGTAGGGTTAAGTCATAAACAGGCGTGACGTCTAAGGCTTGGCGCCAATGTCTGCGCGGCGGCGATATACTGCCAACGCCAGCGCAAGCGCGACCGCAGGCGTCCAAACCCAAAGGAGTTCGGAGGCAAGCACCGCGATGCCGCGAGCCGAGAGAAACCGCGACACGCCGATTGGCGAAACCTCGATGACCCGGAAGGGCGAGAAGAACCGCTCGTTTGAGAACGGCCAGAGGAAGGCGATGCCAGCGCCGCCGTTGGTGAAGCTGTCGAGAACGCCATGCGAAGCGGCGGCAGCAAACAAAAAGAGAAAAACGACAGGGACGGATGCCCGAAACCAGCCCGATGCGAAACAACCCAAAAGCGCAAGCGCGGCTGCGAATGCAAGCGAATGGGTAAAGCCGCGGTGCGCAAATTCGGATCCGAAGTAAATGCCGAACTGGATTCCGATGACGTCGAGGTCCGGGACGATCGACGCGATCACGCCGGCTACCAGCAGGCGCCGCGGGATGATGTCGCTACCCAGGCCGAGGCCGATCGCGAGCGGGACAACTGGGTGGGTCAGGATGGTTGGCATCTAGATCTGACTGAATACCGCACAATTCTCGCCACGCGCCGCAAGCGGCACAAGTGTTCCCTTGAGGCACGAAGGCCACGAGGGAACACGAAGAAAAACAGAGATGGATGCCGGACGTATGTGGCGAGTAGAGCTGGGAGTCCAACGGATGCGCAATTCCACCGCGGCGTTTCTGCGATCAAAAGACAGTATCCTCTATCGTGCCTCAAGGGAACACTTGTGCCGCTTGCGGCGCGTGGTGAGACTTGGGTTTTAGATTGTTGCGATTGCCTCGATGGCAACGAGCACGCCCGGAATGTCGGCGCCGAAGCGGGCCATCGCGCGCGCCGGCTTCGCGCCGGGAAAGAACTCCGCATAGACTTCGTTCATTTCCTTATACAGGTCGGTGCGGACCAGCAGCACCGTCACCTTCACGACACGATCGAGCGAACTGCCGGCCGCTTCCAGGATCGTCTTCACGTTGCGCAGCGATTGCCGTGTCTGCTCCTGCATCGTCGTGCCGACGATTTCGGTGGGACCGCCACCCGGTTTCACCGGGATCTGCCCCGACACGAATACGAAACCATTCGCCACGACGGCGTGCGAATAGGGCGAGTGCGGGGCGGGATAGCCGGGAATGTCGTTGATATGTCGCGTCGTCATGATCGTCGTCCAGAGTGTGAGTTGAATGAATGGCGAGGCCGCCAGGCGGTATGGGGTTGCCCGGCGCAAGTGGTGAAAGTCACGCAACTCACTAGCGGGATCAGCGGTGAAACCACGTCGCAGCCTTTGTGTTTTCCGGTTTTATGGCCGCCTTCAATATGTCGGCGAGCGCGGGCATGTTCCGACATCCCGCAATCCGCACATCCTGATCCGACTTCGTTTCAGCAATATCGAGACAAGCCGGTCCTTGCGGTACTGGAGTGCGACCTTCCTGACTTCCGCAAGCGTAAACGTTACGACCGTATCCCTGTATTGCACATTGAGAAATCGATCGTCCTCCGAAGTGTAAATGACGGCATAGGCGTTCGCTCCCTCGCGCCTGGTTTTATGCATTCCATAGACGAGATGGGACAGGCGGACGATGGCCGCTACCGGAATGACGTAGGCCGACAATTTGGTGCTGCCCGTGGCGCCGGCAATGCATCCGGCCATGATCAGGACAAAGAAAAAACTGACCCAGAGCGACCTGCGGGATTGCGCCGTTACGTACGCCGGATCGATTTCGAATCTCATTTTGGTCGACTGGCTTGTCGGCTGGCCCGAAAATAAAGTTACGGGGAATGCTCACATCCATCCCATTGTAATTTCCGGGCTGACTTTCGCAAAGGGCAGGGAGCGAGGGACTCCGGGTTCCGGGAATGAGCCGGCCGCTGGCGGCGGCCTGAGTCAAATCAAATGCAGAAGGCGAGATTGTGCGTTTTTCTACCCTCATCTTTTCACCCGCAACGCCGGCAACTGCGACCGCAGTTCCCGAAGCTGTGCTTCGAGCCCGTGGATGCGTTCGATCAGGTTCAGCGCAACGGACAATGCATTCGCGTCGAGGTCGAAATCTTCGCGCAGGCGGCTGACGGCGCGCACGGTGACAACGCAGTCGGCCGTGAAGCTCCAGTGCGCTGAATGCGTGTCCGCAGGAATCAGCGCGCCGTACTCGACGAGTTCGCGCAGCAGGTCGGTCGACAGGCCCGACAGTTCCGCCAGTTCTTCGATCGACACTTCGGCGTCGTGCAGCCACTGTGCATCGGTGAGTTCGGTTTTCATTTTCCGTCTCCTGTCGGGAATGCGGCGCGCGGATTGAATTGCGAGGCATCCGCCAATTCCTTGAACAGTTTCTTCTCGCTTTCCGTGGGCGAGGGTGGTATGACGATCTGCGCGATCGCGAACAGATCGCCTTCGCCTTCGCGCCGTTTCGGCAATCCGCGTTTTGCAAGCCTCAGCTTCTGCCCGGTGTTCGTTCCCGCCGGCACCTTGAGGCGAACCGGTCCGGCCAGCGTGGGCACTTCAACGCTCGCGCCAAGCGCGGCTTCCCACGGAGCGAGCGGCAGATCCAGGTAGAGGTCTTGGCCGGTTACGCGGTAGAGCCGGTGCGGCTGTAGCGCAATGGTGAGGAACAGGTTGCCGTTCGGGCCGCCGTTGATTCCCTTGCCGCCTTTGCCGGGCAGGCGCAGCCGCTCTCCATCCGTCACGCCTTTGGGGATGCGCGCCTTGAACACCAGCGGCACGCGGCGCATGCGGCCGTGCTCGTCGTAATCCGGCACGCTGAGATTCAGGTCCAGCTCCGTGCCGCGATAGGCGTCCTCGACCGTGATGGGCGCCGTGACTTCGTAGTCCTGTCCCGGGATCGGGAAGTTGCCGCCGCGCGCTCCGCCGGCGCGGGATCTTCCCCCGCCGCCGCCAAGCCCGGCGAACAGGTCCGACAGGTCGATGTCCTCGAACGAGAAGTTTCCGCCGCCACCGAACTGCTGGCCCCAGTCGGGTGGCGGCCGGAAATCTTCGCCAGGCTGATGGCTGCCCAGATTGTCGTACGCGGCCCGCGCTTCCGGGTCCTTCAGGGTCTTGTAGGCCTCGGAGACGTCCTTGAATTTCTCCTCGCCCTTGGGATCCTTGGAAACGTCCGGGTGATACTGATGCGCGAGCTTGCGATACGCCTTCTTGATGGCGTCCGCGCCGGCGTCCCGCGGGACGCCTAGTATTTCGTAGTAGTCCTTGTATTTCATGGACGGATGGATGGATGGATGGAGTAAGCGTTAGTTTCCCATGTGTTGGAGGTGGCGGGGAAAATCAAGGGGGAGAAGGGTCGTGAATATCGTGAATACGTGAATGTCGTAACAACGGGGACATCAAGACAAGGGCCTGGATTGGCTCGCTCGTGATTTTTGGTCTTCCCTGACTTTTTTACGACATTCACGTATTCACGACATTCACGGCTTCATCCGTCACGGCCTTTCTTCGCCACCACTTTTCTCCTATTCTTGCTCCTTCCAAAAACCAGAACCCGGGAGCGCACCTTGCCTGCCTACATCATTGCCGAAGTCGAAGTCCACGATCCCGTCCCGTATGAGGAATACCGCAAGCTGATCGGCCCGACTCTGGCCAAGTACGGCGGCAAGTTCGTCGTTCGCGGCGGCAAGATCGACGTGCTCGAAGGCGGCTGGAGTCCGAAGCGCCTGGTCGTCCTCGAATTCGAAAGCGCCGCCCGTGCGCGCCAATGGTACGACTCGGAGGAATACAAGCTTCCGAAGCAGATCCGCATGAAAGCGTCGAAAGGAAATCTGGTATTGGTTGAAGGAATCTGAAGGGCCGTGAATATCGTGAATGTCGTAACGGCGGCAAAAGCAAGAGGAGGGCACGGAATGAACAAGTCGTGGGTCTTTCCCCGACATTCACGCATTCACGACATTCACGGCCCCGTGCGCTTTACGCGCACTGGCTTGCGGCGTATCTTCAATGCCAACGTCTTTTCCTTACTCACAACCCGGCACAGCCGCTCTGGAAAATTCCGTTCTCAAGTGCAAGACCTGCGGCAAGTCCCTGACTCTGCCGGGCGGCCAGGCGTCGGCGGAACTGGTCGAGGAAGAATCCACCCGCTGCAGAGGTCTGCAGGAAATAACGCAGCAACGGCAGGCTCTCGCGGTCAGGATGCAAGGCGGGATCGTCGGCATGCTGGGCGGCGACACGGTCGACACGACGGATATGGTCGCTCACCGGAAAAGCCTCGCGCAACTGGATGCGACGCTGAAGGCGGAAGCGGAGGAGTTGGCCGCGCTCATGCACCACGCTCCGCTCCAGCGCAACTGAAAGTCATTGCGGCTGAAGCTGTCGTGGCGAGTTTTTCCGTTGCGGTGGAGAGAAACGAAGCCTGATATGCGTTTGAAGCGGATTACCTGTCCGCATCCGCGCCGCTGGATTGCACGGAAGCGTTCAGGGCCGTAGCGAGAGCCGCATCCCCGTTCACAATCGCGCTCCAGAGAATCTCCTGGCCTTTGCGTTTTCCTTTCGGAACGATCTTGAATCCCTCGGGGTTGATGGTGAGGACGTACTGCTCGTCCTTGATGGTCAGTTCGCGTTTCAGGGATTTGTTCAGCACGGTTGGCATGGCGATCTCCTCGGGTTGGATATGGGCGATACCGGATAGACCGGGGGGAGGGGCGAGGGTTCAAGGGAGATTGAGGGGTCTGGGCAAGGCAGGGCCGACTAAAAGTGGGTGCTGCGGTGGGTGCCGGGTGGAGTTTGAAAAAGCCGGCCGAGAGCCGGTATCAGGGGCGTTGATGCATAGGTCGCAAAGGGGAAACGAGAGGATTCTTCACAATACCCCCTTGAGGGGTACGCAAAGGAAAACTGGAAAGCCGACGAGGCTTGTTGACGCCTTATCGTTTTACTCCAGAAATAAATTCCTCACTCCATCTCCATTGAGGATTAGTACGCCACATACGGCCCTGTGCCCGCGGGGGTGCTCCGTCCTTCGATCGCCGTGAATACGTTTCGTCCATAAAAGAACGGCAATCCCCAATCGAAACTGCTCATGCTTGAACCCGTTCCCGCGAGATCGTTGAATGCAAAGAAGGTGGGGTGCGCGGAAAACAAGGCATCGGCGTTCGCCACCTGGAATTCGACGATGTTCGGAGATCCGCTGACGCCCTGGTTCGTGGCGGAAAAGTTTTGCGTGGAAGCAGGGCAATGGAAGACTGGATCGCTGCTGCAGGCGGGTAAGCCTGCGAGGTCAAAATACAAACCGTTCGAGCCGGAATCGATGAAGCTGTTGGGATAGACGGTCGATGCGTTCAGGCGCGTGCTGAAGGTGCCGGAGTTCGGATTCAGCGGGATCACCTGCGCATTGCCCAATCCGTTGTTGCCCTGGGTGCCGATGCCAAAGATCAGGAAACCGCTGGAGCCGACTGCTCCATTGGGGGAAATCGACGGCAGGGCGATGAGGATGCCGTTGTTGTCCACGGAAAACATTCCCACGGGGTTTTGCAGTTGTTGCGCCAGGCCGGCCTGGGCTGGCTGGCAGCCGGAGGAAGGGCAGATGTAATACGCGCCTGTGACCGCGTTGTTCGCACATATGACACCGCAGTCTTGCAGGAATACGCTCAAACCCAGCAAGCCATTGGCACCTAGCGCTTGCGCTGTATCTTCAGCGGGACCTGTGTTCGAGCAGTCGGCAGGCACCGCAGAAAAGGCAGGATCTCCTATTACCTGTCTCCCGCCATCTTCACGTCCGCCAGTTTTACCGGCCCCCAGGTATAGCCGTCGACGAAGCGGCCGCACGCGACAATCGGATTGCTGCCCGCATCGGTCTGCTGCCTCAAGGCCAATGATGGCGAAAGCAGGGAAGACATGATGCGCAGGCCGGTCGATCCGGTATCGATCAGCACGTGGTCGATCGATTGGCAATTCGACGTGCTACCTGGTTCGCAGATCGTGACGGTCGTAAACAGGAGATTGATGTTATTGGCCGGACCAGGACCGACAAGAACGGATTGCACGTTCGGTCCGGTAATCGACGCGGGGGTATCGTTTCCGCCGCCCCCGCCACACCCGGCAATCAATAGAAAGATGCCCGGTGCTGCCAGGCTTTCGAGATTACGCAAGCAAACCCCTTTCGTCGTTATCGCAATTCTTCAAGCGTGACTCCCTGGGGCAATAGCTGCGGAAGGTACGCTCGGCCGGAAAATGATCGCATGTGCCCGCCCGATTGCACGACGAGGTCAGATTCGCGAACCGCAACCTGTCGGCGACCGGATCGCCTGGCGCTTGCTGCGGCAGCGTAGCGATCGAAGTAGCGGCCCAAGGCCTGCTGCAGGTCGGGCATCAAGGGACCCTCCCACGCGACCGCGAATACCATCCCTTGCGGGGAGACATATTCCCGGACCGTAGTTCCCGAAGGAGTCTGGATTTCGTGGATGGTGTAGCTGCCGGCAGGCACGGCACGCAAGGAAGCTTTCATGGATGCCCGGTCGGCCTCGGTAGAGGTCGCCGCCTCACCCAGCGTTGCGGATGCCCTGAACGGGAACGAGAGCGCCAAGGACGCCGCAAGCAGCCAAAACGGCCGCGCCGCTAGGAAGGCGGGAAAACCAGTCGGCGCCGAACGATGAATCGGTTGCATGGAACTTCGACAACGGCAACCGCCGTTTCGTGCGACAAAGCGATCTTTTTTCGGTGCGGCCTACCTTACGGTGTAGCCACGCCCTTCCAGGCAGGCGCTCAGTGCGCGTCCGTAGTTCACAGGTCCCGTTTCCGGATTGCGATGCGCCCGAAGTTCAGGATCGTAGCCGGTCTCACTGACAGCCCAGCGGTTGCATTCGTAACGGTCGTTCGCCGCCTGCTGCTGGCTTTGACCTCTGCCGGGATAGACGAACCACTGGTCTGAAGATGGCTGGCCCGAATTGGACCCCTGCGGTGGGGCTGAATTGGAATTCACCGGTGGCTGGGCATTGACCGGCCCCAACTCGATGACGCCGTTGTTCGGTGTCTGGGATACGACAGTTCTTGGCTGGGCCGCGGCGACGGCGTAATTCGGCTGGCTCTGTACATAGACCGGCTGACTTTGCACATAAACCGGCGGATTCATGTAAACCGTGGGACCGGGCGCGTAGTAGGGGCTGTAGTAGTACGGCCCCGGATCCCGCGCGTAAGAATAATAAAAGGGAAAAGCCAGCGCAGCGCCGAGGGCGGCGCCGAAAAAGAAAGCGCTTCCGCTGTGGAAACCGCCATGGTAGCCACCACCACGATAATAGCCACGAGCCTGCGCCTCGACACTTGTCGCCACCAGGCCCATCAGTGCGACAGCAATCAGTATCTTTTTCACGACGATCCTCCTAACTTCCACGACACCAAAAGTTTAACGCACGTCGGGCGCGTTGGTGCACAGATTTCTATGTTACAAAGCGGTTTCCCAGGTTAAACGTTAGAGGCAAATCGGCCTGCTTGGTTGCATTTTGCCGCTTGCGGAGCCCGGATTCTGGCCGTTCCGGCGATAATGCCGCCATGTGTGGCCGGTATGTCAGTCCCGAGGAAGCCGAGATCGAGCGCTTTTGGCACATCGGCCGGCACAACAACAATCCCTTCCCCCGGCGCTACAACGTCACGCCGACATCGATCATCCCTGTCCTGCGGCTGGACCGCGTCACCGGCGAGATCGAACTCGTCAATGCGCGCTGGGGCTTGATCCCGAATTGGTGGAAAGACCCGAAGCCGCCGCGAACCTCCCACAATGCCCGCTCCGAAGAAGCCGCGACAAAGCTGATGTGGAATGGCCCGCTGGCCAGATCACGCTGCCTGATTCCCGCCGCCGGCTGGTACGAATGGAAGCAGGTCGAGTGCATCGATCCGGCCTCCGGGGAAATCACTAAGGCGAAGCAGCCGCATTTCTTCCACCTGCCCGACAATCAGCTCTTCGCCTTTGCCGGCGTCATGGCGATGTGGAAGCCGGCGAACGATGAGGAATGGCAAACGAGTTGCGCGATTCTCACGCGCGACGCGGTCGGTCCCGCCGCCGAGGTGCACGATCGCATGCCGGTGGTCTTGTCGAATGATGCAGAAAGCGCGTGGCTGGATTTGAAGATCACCGATCCCGGGCAGGCAATGACCGCTGCGCTGAAGGCAAGCGTGACCGAAGTCGAGCATCATCCGGTGAGCAGCCGGGTGAATGCCGCTGGCAATGACGACGAGGACGTTACGCGAAAGGTGAACGAATAGGGCCGGAAGGGGGTCAAGAGTCAGAGGGTGCGGAGTTCCATGCGCCTGAATGACCGGGCCCGAGCAATGCCATTGAAATCACCGCCGGCGCAAGACGGATCCCACGTGCTGACGATCAACTGCGGTTCGTCGAGCATCAAGTTCGCATTGTACCGGCGGGGGCGTCCGCCCAAGCGGGGTCTGTACGGCAAGATCGACCGCATCGGCCTGCCCGAAACGTCGCTTGCCTTCCAGGATCCGGCTGGCAACCAGCGCGAAAGCCAGACCATCGCGATGGCGGACCATGCGACGGCATCCCGGTTCCTCTATGACTGGCTGGCGCAGCGAACTGGATTCGAGTCGATCAGCGCGATCGGGCATCGCATCGTCAACGGCGGTGCGCGCTACTACGAGCCGCAAGTCATCACCGAAGCGCTGCTCGACGAACTGCGCCGCATCAGCACTTACGCTCCGGAACATCTGCCTGCCGAAATCGCGATGATCGACCTGTTCGGCGCGCGCGCGCCGGGCCTGCCGCAGTTGGCGTGTTTCGACACCGCTTTTCATCGCAGCATGCCGCGCGTTGCCAGGATTCTTCCCATTCCGCGGCGCTACCAGGCGCAGGGCGTCGAGCGCTATGGCTTTCACGGTTTGTCCTACGCCTATCTCATGAGAGAACTCGCGCGCGTGGCCGGTGCCGAGGCGGCACTCGGCAAAGTGGTGCTGGCCCATCTCGGCAACGGCGCGAGCCTCGCCGCGGTTCGCGACGGCAAGAGTATCGATACCAGCATGGGGTTCACGCCAGCAGCAGGCGTGCCCATGAGCACGCGTTCCGGCGATCTGGATCCCGGACTGGTGTCGTACTTCGCGCAGACCGAAAACATGAGCGCGCAGCAGTTCCACAAAATGATCAACCACGAATCCGGACTGCTCGGTGTTTCCGAAACGAGTTCGGATCTGCGCGACCTGCTGGAGAAAGAGGACACCGACATCCGCGCCGCCGAAGCGGTGGCGATATTCTGTTACCAGGTCAAGAAATGCATCGGCGCCTTCGCCGCCGCGCTCGGCGGGCTCGATACGCTCGTGTTCACCGGCGGCATCGGCGAGAACGCCGCCGAAATCCGTTCGCGCATCTGCGAGGGCCTGGATTTCCTCGGCATCCAGTTCGATGAAATGCTCAACACGGCCGGCGGTCCGGTCGTCTCCGCCGATGTGAGCCGTGCGACGGTGCGCATCATCCATACCGACGAAGACGCCGTCATCGCCAGCGCGGTCTTCGGGATTCTCGATGCAACTCCAACCTTGCAATCCACCCTACGCCCATGACACAGCCACTCACGCCGCAGCTTCTGCAAAAGATGAACGCCTGGTGGCGGGCCGCCAATTATCTTTCCGTCGGGCAGATCTACCTGATGGACAATCCGCTGCTCAGGCAGCCGCTGAAACTGGAGCATGTGAAGCCGCGGCTGCTCGGCCACTGGGGTACCAGTCCCGGACTGAATTTCATCTACGTCCACCTGAATCGCATCATCAAGGAGCATGATCTTGATGTGATCTACGTGACCGGTCCCGGTCATGGCGGTCCGGCGCTGGTGGCCAACGCTTATCTGGAAGGCACCTACAGCGAGTTCTACCCGAAGATTTCGCAAGACGAGGCCGGACTGAAGCGCCTGTTCACCCAGTTCTCGTTTCCCGGCGGCATTCCCAGCCACGTCGCGGCAGAGACGCCGGGTTCGATCAACGAAGGCGGCGAACTCGGCTATTGCCTCACGCACGCCTATGGCGCCGCCTTCGACAATCCCGAACTGCTGGTCGCCTGCGTCGTGGGGGACGGCGAAGCGGAGACCGGCGCGCTCGCCGCAAGCTGGCATTCCAACAAGTTTCTGAATCCCGTGCGCGATGGCGCGGTATTGCCGATCCTGCATCTGAACGGCTACAAGATTGCCAGCGCTTCGCTGCTGTCCCGGATCAGCCGGCAGGAACTGGAGCAGCTTTTTCGCGGCTACGGTTACGAACCATGTTTCGTGGAAGGCGACGACCCGGAAATCGTCCATCCGTTGATGGCCGGAACGCTGGACCGCGTTGTCGGGGAGATCCGGCAAATCCAGACCGTAGCGCGCAGCCGCGGATTCACCCGACGTCCGGCCTGGCCGATGATCATCTTGCGCACGCCCAAGGGTTGGACCGGACCGAAGGAAGTCGATGGCCTGAAGACCGAAGGCACCTGGCGTTCGCACCAGGTCCCGCTCGCCAACCTGCAGAAAGAGCCGAAGCACCTGCTGATTCTGGAGCAGTGGCTGAAGAGCTACCGTCCGCAGGAATTGTTCGACGATGCCGGCCAGCTCATCGCCGACATAGCCGAGATCTCGCCGAAGGGCGAGCGGCGCATGGGCGCGAATCCGCACACCAACGGCGGCCTGCTGCTGCGCGATCTCGAGCTGCCCGATTTCCGCGCCTATGCAATCGAGCTTTCCGCACCGGGCAGCGTGATGGCGGAAGCCACCCGGCAGACCGGCCTGTTCCTGCGCGACGTGCTCAAGGCCAATACGGCAAGCGCCAACTTCCGCGTGTTCGGTCCGGACGAGACGGCATCGAATCGCCTGGCGGCGGTGTTCGAAGCCAGCGACCGGGCTTTCACCGGCGAAATCCTCGACAGCGACGAGCACCTTTCACCCGACGGGCGCGTCATGGAGGTACTGAGCGAACATCTGTGCCAGGGCTGGCTCGAGGGTTACCTGCTGACGGGGCGGCACGGATTCTTTTCCTGCTACGAGGCTTTCATCCACGTCGTCGATTCCATGTTCAACCAGCACGCCAAGTGGCTCAAGGTCTCGCGCGAAATCCCGTGGCGGCGGCCGATCGCCTCGCTGACCTACCTGCTGACTTCGCATGTCTGGCGCCAGGACCACAACGGCTTCAGCCACCAGGACCCCGGCTTCATCGATCATGTGGCCAACAAGAAGTCGGACGTCATCCGCATCTACCTGCCGCCGGATGCCAATACGCTGCTGTCGGTCGCCGACCATTGCCTGCGCAGCCGCAACTACGTGAACGTCATCGTCGCCGGCAAGCAACCGGCCTGGCAGTGGCTGGACATGGACGCCGCGACCAGACACTGCACCGCGGGACTGGGTGTATGGCAATGGGCCAGCAGCGACGAAAGCGCAGAACCCGATGTGGTGATGGCTTGCGCCGGCGACGTTCCGACGCTGGAGACGCTGGCTGCGGTGGAAATGTTGCGGGATCATCTCCCGGATCTCAGGATTCGCGTGATCAACGTGATCGACCTGATGACGCTGCAACCGCACAGCGAACATCCCCATGGCCTGAACGATGCCGATTTCGACGCATTGTTCACGACGGACAAGCCGGTCGTGTTTGCCTATCACGGCTATCCGGCGCTGATCCACAAGCTGACCTATCGCCGCACCAATCACGACAACCTGCATGTCCGCGGCTATAAGGAAGAGGGCACCACCACCACGCCGTTCGACATGACGGTGATCAACGATATCGATCGCTTCCATCTGGTGATGGATGTCATCGATCGCGTTCCCGGCCTGGGCGCCCGTGCCGCGCAGGTAACGGGACTGATGCGCGACAAGCTTGCCGAACACCGGGCCTACATCTGCCGCCACGGCGACGACATGCCGGAGATTCGCGACTGGAAGTGGAGGGGCCAGAAACCGCAGGGAGCTCGCCGTTGATCACGCAGCCGAAAGCGCGCACTAGCCTGTTGCGACGACTGGCCGGCAGGTGCATGATTTGGGCACACATCGGCGTCGATCCGAAAGCCTCCGCGCAGGACATTGAGGCGGCGTACATCGCGCGCATCGACGAACTGAAGTTCGCGACGCTGCAGGATCCCAACAAGCTGAGGGTGTTGCAGCAGTCGAAGGAGATCCTTTCCGATACCGTCCAGCGTGCCACCTACGACGCATCGATATCCGTAAGCGAGGCGCCTGCAGTTTCAGCGGTGAAGGTAGAACCGGAACCTTCGTTTCTCCGGCAATGGGGAAAGTGGATCGCGGCAGTCGTCGTTCTGATCGGTCTGTTCGTTTTGTGGCCCAAGCGGGCGGCAACTCCGCCGCCAGTGCCTGCGAAACAAATCGCATCCAGGCCCGTCGAGCCTGCTCCCCAGCCCGCTCAGCCTGCGGCGCAGGGCACTGCACCGGCCGTAACCTCCGCGGAGCCGCCGGCCGCCTTGCCTGACAGTCCGGTTCTGGGCCAGTGGTCCTGCACCGATGCGATTTCCGGACGGACCAGCAAATACAATTTCCAGCAGGATGGCATACTCAGGATTGCGGCGAGCGATGGCCAGATAGCCGACCACAAATACGAACTTTCGGGAAAAGTCCTGACGTTTACCGACGCCAACCAGGCCAGCACGCTTGCGGTCGAGGAACTGACTACGAGGAAGATGATCCTGAATACCGGTGCCGAGGGTCGGCGGGTCGTCTGTACGCGATAGGCGCCGCCGGCGCCGGAGAAAAGACAAGGGAACACTTGAAGCGCAGCAGGCGAGAGGAAAGAGGAAAGAATAAAGGTCGGGGACGCAGGACTTAGTGGAAGGATTATTACCTTTTCTGCTCCACTTCAAGTGTGCCCTCGTCTTTCCTCTGTAGTGCCGCTACACGGCATTACATCGGCCGTCCGGCCTCCTGAATCTTGCCCTTCAGCGCCATCACCATGTCGTCGACGGCGATCAGGAAATCTTCATGGCCCTTGCCCGTCTGTTCCAGCATCCACTCGTGCGGAATGGTGGCTTCCATCGAAAGGGTCTGGAAGCGGTTGTAGGCAATGCGCAACTGGTGCGTGTCGCGGGTCGCGAAGATGGGTAACCCCGCGTCGATCTCGACGATGTAGCGCAGCGGGTCGAGCTGACGGCGCTGGATCACCGTCCTGATGCTGGCCAGGGCCAGTGACAGCGCCGTCTGATATCCGACCGAATCGTAGGTGGCTGACATGGGCACTGCCGCCGCTTCGTTCAGGCGCGCCTCACCAGGCGGACTGCGGGAATGATCGGGTCGCGTTTGATCGGCTCGGGAGGCAGTTGCTTCATTCTCTCGAGGGCTTTGGCGAACAGGTCGCGCACTTCGCCGCCGATTGTGGCTGCGATGGAGCGGCGATCGTTGCCCTTCTTGCTGTCGCAGAAGGTTTTCACGAGCACATAGGATTCCATGACTTCGCGGTCATTGCTGGTGGAAAGCGTACTGATCTCCGCGGGGAAAACGGTCTGGCTGGTGCCGGGCTCCATCAGCGTGGTGAGGGTGCTGGTCAGCGTGCTGCGCACTTCGGTGCGAGTCCTGAATTGCTGGAAATGCATGGCCCATTTTTCATCGCTCATTGGCTTACCTCGACAGATTGAAAAGAATTGCGGCGGGTGGATCGCTGCGACTCGCCCGGAGGGAGATCGTTTGGCCGGCCTACCGGCTTCTGCTGCGGGGCATCGGCCCCTTGTGCGGCCCGCCTGGGACGAGCACGCCTTGCCGGTAGTAGGTTCCTTGCGCGAACCCGGTTTTGTGTTCCGGCTTGTCGGATTTCGCCGTCGATGCCGCATCCTTGTCGGCGGCGGCTGCGGGGTTGTCGAGAGTTCCCCCGGGTTGGCGGGGTGCAGGGGACTGTTCGGACTTTGCTTTCCGGCCGGTGCTCATACGAATCTCCGTAACGCCCGTACGGGGCGGTGTGTCGCGCCGGGGGCCGGACGCGACGCGCGGCACGTTTAGTATGGACCTCATTTGCCGGGGCGGAAGCTTATATTTAAGAGCGAGGGACTAGGGATGAGGGGCTACGGACTAGGGGGTAAGTCAAAGACTTTAAGGTTTGATTTCCTAGCCCCTAGCCCCTAGAGCCCCTCATCCCTAGTCCCTCGCAGCGCGCAGCATGCGAACCCGTTCGTTGCCTGCTGTGCGAATTTCATGCTGATTGCCGCTTTTCATGTGGTCATGTCTGTTGTCGTTGCCGACGTGACGATGAGGGTTGGGCAGGCAGTGTTTGCCGCACCTCGCCGGGATGCCAATGACCGAATAGGCGGGATAGGTCGCTTCGGCATCGGCAGCCTGCGCGGCCTCCGCGCTGCGCAATTCTGCTTCATAGCGGGCTTCGTCGAGCCAGCGGTCTTCGATTTCGCGCTTGTGCCGTTCCGCGGCGACGGCAGCCAGTTGCTCCTTTTCGGCGCGTACGCGTTCGCGGGCTTCCGCGATTTCGCGTTCGCGGCGGTGCTCGCAATCATCGGTGGCGCAGGCTTGCGGGAGCGACGTAACGCCGACGGCGCGCATGCCGGCGGGACAGGATGAATCGGTGTACAGCGTGTTTCCGTTCGCGCCGCTGCAGCGAATGATGTCGGCGTTCGCGGTGGAGTACGACAGCAGGCCGGCCGCAGCCAGCAGGAAAAATGCAATGAGTCGCGCGCGCATGGTGGCGTTCTCCTCGTTCGATATCGGGCGTCATGCCGCCGTTGATTAAAATCATCCCGCAACGGGGTATATCCCGCAATGTGCAGTTTGGCGTTTTCGTGCCGTGGTGACATTTCGTTACCGCCCGGCGCGAGTGATATGGAAGCTTTTTGCGCCGCAGATCAAACGCCGCCGAAACATTCGAGCGCGATATCGATGGAGCTCCGCAGCCTGGGCGACAGCCGGAGATCCGGCAGATAAATGATTAAATCTTCGAGTCAAAAAAACAAGCCGCTCAGGCGGCTTGTTTTTTTGCTCGTCATCGCCTGACCGGGTCAGGGCTTCAACTGGCCGCGGATTTCACCGGCCTTGTTGGCATCGCTGTGAACGTTGACATAGAGGTTGCCCGCCTTGAATGCCTTGTATTGGTCGTCGCTGAGCTTGGCGCCCGCGGGGACGGCCCATTCGTTGTCGCCTTTCTTGGCCAGCGGAATCGCGACGCCGCCGTTCTGGCCGGCCGGCCCTTCGTGGATGTGTGCCATCGTGCCTTTGACGCCGGTGGTTGTGACGCTGCCGCTGACGGTCTTGTCGTCATTGATCGTTATAGTGCCCCTGCCCGACGCGGATGTCTGCACCGCGGGGACTTCCTGATCGCCACTGAGCTTGACCTGCACCGGGCCCGCCAGTGCACTGCCGGCTGCAAAGGTCATGACGGCCAGCGCGATTGCCGATCTCCGAATTTTCTTGCTCATTTGTTCCTCCTGTAGTTGATCGAACTGTCGGGTATTACCGACAGTTGAATCCCTCAGACAGCGATGCATTATTCCGAGTTCCGGCAATCTTGCTGCAGGATCGCGGCGCGCAGTCTAGAATCTGTCATATTCCAGCACGGGAACGAGCATGGCAATCGAGGTCAGCAAACAGCCGGCATCCTGCGGCGCGCTGGTCAGGGGCCTGGACCTGACCGGAGAACTCTCCGCCGGGCTCGTCGCGGAAATTCGCGCAGTCTGGCTTGAACATCAGGTCGTCGCGTTTCCGGACCAGCCGATGGATGTTACGGACATCGAGCGCTTCGCGACGTACATGGGCCCGAACGGCGAAGATCCCTACATCGAGGCCATCGCCGGGCATCCGCGTGTGGTGCAGGTCAAGCGCGAGCCCGACGAGAAGGCGCCGATCTTCGCCGAGACCTGGCACTCCGACTGGAGTTTCCTGAAGCATCCGCCCGCGGCGACGGTGCTCTATGGCAACATCATTCCGCCGACGGGCGGCGACACGATGTTCGCCGACCAGTACGCCGCATGGGATGGACTGCCGGGTTCGATGAAGGCGCTGCTGAAAGACCGGAAGGCGATTCATTCGGCGCGCAAGGGCTATGCGAGGGATGGCATGTACGGCGAAAAGGACAAAGGCCGGTCGATGGCGATCAAATACGGCGACTCGGCATTGAAGACCCAGCTTCATCCGCTCGCGCGGCCGCATACCGAGACCGGGCGCCTCGCGCTCTATGTCAGCCCGGGCTACACCATCGGCATCGACGGTTTTCCCGACAATGAAGCCATCCCCATCCTCAAGGAGCTCTACGCCCACCAGGCAAAGCCGGAGTATGTCTATCGGCACAAGTGGTCGCAGGGCATGTTGCTCATGTGGGACAACCGCTGCGTGATCCATGCTGCCACGGGCGGCTACGAGGGCCATCGCCGGCTGCTGCACAGAATCACGGTGGCGGACGGAACATTGCAGTAACAGCTTTGTGTCGAGTGCTGGGTGCTGGGTGCTGCGAAGTTGCGACTCAGCCAGGGTTAACCCCTTCTGGTCGAAAGCTTTGCGTTTTTGACGATGCTTTTCTCTCAGCACTTAGTACCGAGCACGCAGCACTTGGTCCCTCTTCGGGAACGTCGGGCGATACCGGTGGTCGTAAGCCCAGTGACGACTTTTCCGACTCTTGCGACAAGGCCATGAAATCCATTTACTTCGGTGCTTTCACCCTGAGCTTGCTTGCGTCTGCGGGGGCTTTTGCCGCCAATCCCTGGGAACCGGGCGGGTCGCTGGACACCTGCATTGAAGCGGTGCTCAAGGAACGTCCGGGCATCGTGACCGGGTGGCAGCAAAGCGGCGGCGGCGACGCGCCACCCTATGTGATCAGCGTCCTGAATGCGGAGGGCTCCAATGCCGAAGCATTTTGCGACGCCGCCAAACCGTCAAATTTCCAGTTCACCAGCAAGGTCGGACTGTTTCGCTATTCGATGTACGAGCGCGCGGTCTTCCCGGAAGCGAAGGCCCGCGCTGTGGCGCCCGAGGTCTTCGCAGGCCCGGTCAGACTGACGTCGATGAAGTTGTCGGTCGGCATCAGCGGCAAGCCCAGCTACGAGTACCAGATGTTCCTTCCCAGCAGCCACAAGGCCACCGTCGAGATCGATGCCGTCACCGGCAGGATGAACAAGGGCCAGTTGTATTGAGAAACGCAGTCCGCATGCATTCATGCCCCGACACACAGCCGTTCACCAAGGAGTAAACCGCATGAAAAAATGGATCCATCTCGCGCTGCCGATGCTTGCAGCCTGCATCACGCTGGGCAACTTCGCCACGGCCCGCGCCGCCGACAAGCTCGAGGACATCCCGCTCGAGTGGAAGCCGACTTCGCCGATGTCCGAGCGGGCGCCGGTGGATGTGAAAGGTTTCGAGGGCGTCAAGCTGCAGGTCGAACCTGTCACCGACAAGCGCGAAGATCCCTCAATGATCGGCCGCAACATGAACAAGGTGCCGTTGCGCATTGTCACCACGAAAGATGATGTGCCGCGCTTCGTGACCTATCAGGTGAAATCGCTCCTGTCCGGGCTCGGCCTCGATGTGGTCGAAAGCGACGGCACGGTGCTCCTGAAGGGCGAGATCAAGAAATTCTTCGCCGAGGAGGCCAATCGCTACAACGCCACGGTGGAACTGCGCGTCACCGTGACGGACCCGGCCGGCAAGATCCTGTGGGTGGTCGAGACCACCGGAACGTCCAGCCGCTTCGGGATCGGATACAAGGCGGCCAACTACTACGAAGTTCTCAGCGATGCCTTGATCGGCGCCGTGCATGAAGTCGTCCGCAACCCGAACTTCAAGAAGGTGGTGACCGGAAAGTAGGGGCCCG
>WNFL01007469.1_pt2 | contig 36393 bp, 51 predicted proteins | sample 5400361 | NCBI WGS metagenome assembly WNFL01 (sample SAMN13153351, study PRJNA577476) | soil metagenome | isolation source: 40 cm soil on Douglas fir-dominated hillslope | place: USA:California | collected 2013-09-17
TATAGCTCGGATGATACGGAGTGGTGGAACCGACCCTAAGCAATGAGGCTTTCAGGTTCTGGGGCTCAGAAGCATTCTGTGGCCTGTTCGAGTGTGGTGTGTGCCTCAAGTTGGGGCCACTATCGATGGCGAATGACTAAGACCGAGTGGGGACTGGACAGGGAACCTGAGAGAACGTGCGGCTAGGTGTGCAACGTGCTGACTGCCTTTGGGATTGCGCGATTTTTGTCCCCACATAAATTCGGCGAGAATTCCCGAAATCGAAACACACTTGGTTTCGACCATTCCCATCTCCATCCCCCTCTCTCGTATAATTCTCGTAAGATCACTCAGAATGTGCAAGTCTGCTGTTCTCGGTTTCCCTCGTATTGGTTCGTGCTCCTCCCTCGCTCATGAAAAATATCGCCCCATACTGATCGTCGTCCTATTTATCGCAGGCAAGAACCGCGAGATCAAAAAGGCCGTCGAGGCGTACTGGGCTTCCAAGATTACCGCAGAGGAGCTCCAGAAGGTCGCCGCAGACACTCGCAAACTCAACTGGACCTCGCTCAAAGAAAAGGGCGTTGACTACATTCCCAGGTGAGCTCAGACTTCCAAACTATTCAACCCGTATAGCTTATGGATCTTTCTTTGACCAGTGGCGAGTTCACCCTCTACGACCATGTCCTCGATCACTCCGCTGCCTTCAACGCCATCCCCCCTCGCTACCAGGGCCTTGGCCTCTCTGATCTCGACACCTTCTTCGCTATGGGCCGTGGCCGGCAAGCTGATGGTGTCGATGTCCCCGCGTCCGAGATGCTGAAGTGGTATGTTCGCCTTCGTCCTTGCCCGAGTGCATCCTTACCATGATTGCACAGGTTCGACTCCAACTACCACTATGTCGTACCCGAGTTCTCTGAGAAAACCGATCTCAAGCTCCTTTACAACAAGCCCCTCGCCCAGTACCATGAAGCCAAGGCTCTTGGAATCGAAACTCGGCCCGTCGTTCTCGGTCCCCTCTCTTACCTTCTCCTCGGCAAGCCTGGGAGGGAGGCCGCAGCGAACTTCGAACCTATCTCCCTCCTTCCCAAGCTCATCCCCGTCTACAAGCAGCTCCTTTCTGAACTCAAGGTTGCGGGCGTCGAGTGGGTCCAGATCGACGAGCCAATTCTGGTTCTCGATAAAGCAGCTCCGTATGCTTCTCAATATGAAACCACCTACGCCGAACTTGTCAAGGACGCGCCGAAGCTCCTCGTGACCACCTACTTCGCTCGCCTCGACTCCAACCTCGCCTTCGTTGCGAAGCTTCCCGTTGCTGGTATTCACGTCGACCTGAACCGTGAGCCCGCTCAGCTCGAGCCCACTATTGCCGCCATCAAGTCGACCAACTTGGTTCTCTCTCTCGGTCTGGTCTCTGGACGTAATATTTGGAAAACCGACTTCGCTGCCGTTGTTGAGCTTGGAAGGAAGGCCATCGCTGCTCTAGGCCATGACCGTGTGATTGCTGCCACTTCTTCTTCCCTCCTCCACACCCCCGTCACGCTTGCGTCGGAGAGTAAGCTCACAGAGGAGCAGAAAGACTGGTTCTCTTTCGCTCTTGAGAAGGCCAGCGAGATCGCCGTCATTGCTGCCATCCTTTCAGACTCGCAGGACCCCAAGATCTCTGCTGCCTATGAGGAGAACAAGGCGTCAATTTCCAGGCGTCGTGCCTTCGAGAAGAACTCCGATGATGCCGTGAGAAAACGTGTCGCCGCGGTCACCCCAGCAATGTTGTCGCGCAAGAGCCCTTACCCCGATCGTCGTGCTGCCCAGGAGAAGCGCTTGAGCCTTCCCAAATTCCCCACCACTACCATCGGCTCTTTCCCTCAGACAAAGGAGATCCGAACCGCTCGTGCAAAGCTCGGCAAGGGTGAAATCACTGAAGCCGAATACGAGGAATTCATTAAGAAGGAGATCCAGGAAAATGTCAAGATCCAAGAAGAGCTCGACTTGGACTTGCTTGTACACGGTGAACCTGAACGCAATGATATGGTTCAATACTTCGGTGAACAGCTCCACGGTTTTGTCTTCACTCAGAATGGCTGGGTTCAGAGCTATGGTTCTCGGTGAGTCTCCTGAATTACAGATGATCGTTTTGGCTTCTGATTCGGTCCTAAAGCTACGTTCGTCCGCCGATCATCGTCTCGGATGTTAGTCGGCCCAAGCCTATTACCGTCCAGTGGAGCAGCTATGCCCAGAGCGTCACCAAGCGCTCCATGAAGGGTATGCTCACTGGCCCCGTCACCATCCTCAATTGGTCGTTCCCTCGTGTCGACGTCTCCCGTGAGATCCAGTCTAAACAACTTGCTCTCGCCCTCCGTGATGAGGTCTTGGACCTTGAAAAAGCTGGAATCTTTGCCATCCAAGTTGACGAACCTGCCATTCGTGAGGGCCTCCCTCTGCGCCGCGTCGACTGGGACGGCTACCTCACCTGGGCCGTCGATTCTTTCCGTCTCTCCACCGCTGGCGTTGAAGATTCGACTCAGACCCACTCTCACTTCTGCTACTCCGACTTCAACGACATCTTCCCCTCGATCCAGCGTCTCGACGCTGATGTCATCTCCATCGAGGCCTCCAAGTCAGATCTCAAGGTCTTGGGTGCCTTCCAGCGGTTCGGCTACTCCAACTCGGTTGGTCCAGGTGTCTACGATATTCACTCGCCTCGTGTACCCAGCGAGCAGGAGATCAAGGACCGTATCCAAGCCACAGTTGGCATCTTGTCTCCCGACCTCTTGTTTGTTAACCCTGATTGTGGTCTCAAGACTCGTCAGTGGAAGGAAACCAAGGCTGCTCTCGCGAATCTTGTCGCTGGGGCCAAGTGGGCCCGCAAGGAGTACGCTAGCAAGGAGTACCAGCAGTAGGCACCCACCCCATTAAGGCTTCAACAGCGACCATGGCGAAGTGCGCCTCTCAAATTATGCACTGCTACTCAACGTGGCGCTGCTCTATCTATGCGATGGACACTATTAATGGGGGGGTCATCGACGTGCTTCGACCTTAGGATGAGCCGGCGGTGTCGACTTTTGCTTTCAATCTCGTTCGTGTTGTTCCAATTCTTTCTCTTGAAAAGCGAAATCTCAGGCCTGGCGTTGTTACGGAAGGGCGCGGTGGGAGAGGGACGAGCTCGAGAAGGAGATCGTTGTGTTTTGGTGTTCGCGCGTCGGTTCTTCTCAACAACCCGATCGTGCCGATTTGTTACTTTCATGTTGATGTATCATGTTCTCAACGAACCTGCAATGGAAATGGTCTCTTGCATTATCATAGTCCTATCCATTAAATTATCAATGGGCTCCAAGCCGTCACAATTCTAGAAGTATCACTGTTTGAAATACTCTTCCAGCACCTTGGCAAAGATGTCCACTGCAGTCTTCATAAGCTCATTCTGTAAAAAAGGTCAGAAATTGGTCAACTTAATGGACAGTGAACATACAGTAGTATCAGAGAAACTGATTCTATAATGACCAGTGATGTTCGGATCGACCGGAGGGTTGCCTGGCTCGCCATTGAACAACCAACCTGGCAGAATGAGCAAGTCGTTGTCCGCGAGGGCAGTCCAGAAACGCGTTTCATGGCTCTCTCCCGGTTCAAGCCGAGATAAAGGGAGACCATCAAAGTGAACCTACGAATATGTATGAGACGGCAGTACCGAAGATCACAGCAGAGCACGGACCTCGAGCCACATGAACATCCCGCCTGTAGGTGGGATGAAGCTCATGACCTTTGGCAGTTTCTTCTCTGCCATAGTCAATGCCGATCCTCCCAACTGCTTAAATCTGACATCATAGACCACTGCGCCTTCACGATAGCCGCTTCCAGGGGCTAAAGTGATGTCGAACTTGTCCATGAAAACGTCTAACAAGGCATCTCGGCGGATTGTGTAGTTCGTCCTGATACCTCGCAACCAACGAACGTATCCGCCCAAACCCCACTGCTTGGTGATCAGCTGTGTGATTATAGATTGTCCAAAGCCACAAGGGTTCTGTGTAGAAACTTCCCCTTGACGTTCGAATCGTTCTGCCAGTTGAGGAGAGCAAGTAAACCAGCCCAGACGGGAACCAGGGGCGATTGTCTGGATTCGATGCCTGTGAGAACTGGAGCCGTTCAAGTGAGGACCCAAAAATTTACCTTGGAGAAGGTGTCTAGGCGAATGACGCGTCCTTGGTAGTCGAATCTGAGGGTGACCTCAGCGACCATCGAGAGCATAGAGAGGATGACTTACTTAAGGTAGCTGGGTACCAGTGAGTCGATGAACTCCTGAATTTCCTCATCGGAGTTGACAGTGGCCGATCCGAAGGAGGTGGACGCATGACGCGCATTTATCTCACGTTGCTTCTTGGGGATATAGTCACCCGCTTGGAGAATAAAATAGGGATCATCTTCGCAGATGATGACATCGTACTTGACGCAAACTTCATAAATCTCCTTCTTGCGTTGGGCGCTGGTCGTCAAGCCGGAGGGGTTTTGTCCGACGCTGACAGTGTAGAGCAAATGAGGGCTGCAAAAAGGTGAGCCCTATGCGGAGGGTGCTAACCAATCGATTCACCGTCTGAAACCCCTCTCCTCTTCATTCCAGTTAACAAGGACTTCCTCGAGTGCATCTGGGCGCATGCCACGGCTGTCCATCGGGATGCCAACCATCTTGGCACTGAGTGGAAGTGATGCAGACAGAGCATTGGGGTAAGTGAACTCCTCGACCAGCATTCCATCGCCTTTGTTGAGGAGAGTAGATGCGACACGATTCCAACCGTCCGTGTTTCCACCGTGGACGAGGACAGTGAAGTCAGCATAGGCGGGGTCGAAGAAACGTGTAGTGTAGTCCTGGAGAAATTCCTGTAGTTGCGGAACGGCCCTGGCCATGCCTATGATGGACCGCTTGGCTGAGCATTCACCCAAAGAATACGGGATGTGACATACTATACTGAAGCGCGGTAGCCAGATTGACCTCTTTGGATGGATCAGAGGCGTATTTGGTTACTTTTATATGCTCTGTACGATGTTTTCCCTTCGTTCCGAGCAGACTCCAAAGCCATGAAATAGGTCCTGGGGTCTCTGCTTTCAATGCTACCTCGGGAGAGGCAGCAAACACGTCAGAGGGTAACGTATTTGCCTCTAAGGTATCGAAAGGGAAGTATTCAGCCGGTGGCATGCCTGGAAAATTACGTAACAAGTTAGCTCTAGTTGTCAACGACAAGATCCCATACCGCATACCTCCGGCTAGACCAATCACCCCAGGCTTTTGCCAATATCGGTAGAATGATTTGAGGTTCGAGGATTGGCGGTTCTTGGCTATCTCTGAGAAGTGGTGGGAAAGGTCGACGGCTTTTGGTAGCTCGTCCTTCCTATCCTGGTTGCGCGCAGCGCCTCCAATGTAGCCGAACGTCGTTCCAGTAATACTGTGGTGTTTCTCCATCGGTCTATAGAGCAGCAGGAGGAGAAACAGGGATGATGAGATGATGAGCTGATGAGCTGATGAAGCAAGCTTCTCCGCTTTTATGACAAGAATGCGCTCACGTAACCGTCACGCTCGGGCATCGTAAGCCCTTTGATGAGCCATATTATTTAAAAAATATTGTATTATGGTGGTAGCGCGCCTCGTTTCTGCTCTTCCTTGACACGTTGAAAAGCACGCGGCGTAGCGATACCCAAGCTCGTGCCAGTCGGCAGGGATCCGAAATTCTACGAAATATTTCAAGCTCCTCGACCATGTTACCGGAAACGACGGCCACTACAAATATTGGAGACAGCGAGGAACCCTTAACGCGGTCAGGAAAGCAGGCCAACTTCGTGTCTTCAAACTCTTTCCTTTCGGTTTACTAAGCTACATGAGGATTATAGAAGTCCTCACAGGATTACATTGAATTTACAGCTCAGAGAACCGCCTACTGGGGACCAACACCCCCCGATTGGCCACCTTGGGGGGCAGCGGTGCCAGCGGGGACATTACCGTACTCCTTGCTGACCGTCTACGGGCAAGATGGTCAGCTACTAGTGTCTGAATTTTACGGCATATAGGCCAGACTCACCTGACGCTCAATTCCCTTCTCCACCATGGCGGGTTTGTTCATCGCCTTACCGAGGGTCCTCTCGGTCGCACCAATGACCTTATCTCCGACGCTGACGCGATTCTCGGTCCTCGTGCCATGCTCATTGCGGAAAGGAGCGGTCCCTTCGACTGCGCCAGTGGAGGGTGCGGGGGCAGTATAGTGGCCCGTAGTGCCGACGGGTTCAGCGGTGCTAGTACCGTGAGGGCCAGTGTGAGTGTCGTAGTGCACGCCGGACTGCTTGTTGCCGGCTCCGCCGCGACCAGTGCTGCCGAACATGTCGCCGACATCGGTAGCGGGGTTTGTCAGACCAGTCCCCATCTCGCGCTGGATCTCGCGCTTGCGCTCGTATTCTGCGGTCGCAGGGACATTGGCTTTCATGTGGAGGCCGGGAGAGGTGCGGCCTGGGAGCTCGCTGCGCTCAGCATGAGCGTCGGTGCCTGGAATATGAGACGCAACACGCTCGCTGGTGGTATCAGGGTAGTATTGGCCTGGGAAGGGGTTTCAGCCTCACGAAACATTGGAGCATGGGGGAATCGTCACCTTCACGCCTGTAAGTTTCGTTTGGGTTTGGATTGTTGATAGAGGACATGTTGACAAGAAGAAATTGTGGTGTTAGGGTCGTAAGGAAGTTCGGGTTAGGAATCGCTGGGTTTTATGTAGCAACGAGTGGGGCTCCACGGAGGACTTTACGCGGCTAAATCATCCCACGTCATGGTTCACAACTGGCGGGCAAATAGCAACGTCATGATCCTAGGCCACATGAACTCTTCGTCATAAGAATTAAAAGGGACATTAGGGTTGTTGAGAAATTCAATCAGGCGCCATAACGAAATTCTTTCGTCGTAGTGACGAGATGCGGGGGTTCGAGGTTCGGATCCCTAGGAGAATGACGCTAGCGAGAGTGGAGACTTTTCAGTTTGGAACTCTGGAGGGGGGCAGGTGGAAAATTCAAGACAAAGCCGCTGCAGAGAGCCGCCCCAATGCCAACTGCCCGCTCAGAAACCAAGCAGGATATGGCTTCGTCATCGTCAGAGACGCCCCGACCAACGATACGAAGAGCCCCTGTGAGTGATGCCGGGACGACGACGACAACTGCGAGCAATGTGGACGGCCAAAAGCGGCAACGAGCAGTCACTCCTGCAGTCCTCCGTTCCATCTTCGCGTCGTCACGCACAGTCCTTGAGGAACGCTCCATATCACGCATTGCTTTCTTTCGGTATGTCGCCCTTGGCGACGTCGGTACTCATGCTTTGCGTTTTGACACATTTTCTGGATAGATTCACCGGATTTGTCCTAAGTTGTGTAATCATTGGCTTCATAGGGGCTCGGAATAGTGGGAGAACGGGCATGGCAAAGATGCTCGCGATGGTTTAGGTGTGAAGTCGAAACTATTTTGACTAGGATCTATGGAGTCGCAGCCCATCTCATCGTCAAATACTCCACGTAGTAATACAACATAGCCTGAACACAATTCTAGGTGCCTCGTCCATGTCCTCTTGACGAGGCAAGCAATATAAACGAAACAATAGCTGTGAAAGGAAGTCACCGAGAGCTTAAGTGTGAATGCTACATCAGACTTGCGTCGAGTCCGTCCATCGGTCCGTTTTGGGTGCAGGATACAACCCAAGGAAAAAAAAACAAGAACAAGAACAAGACAGAAAACAGACAAGGAAAGGAAACTGTTCCATGAATACCTTTTGAGAAAGTGGCAAGAGAAACAAGGCAGAGGATTCAACGAGATGCTAAAAAAAGACACCAGAGTAGACATGGCAGGACGCGGAACAAGAACTGGAGAAAGCACGAACATACAGGTCGGAGCTTAATAGAACTGGGCCAACACGGGTCAGGGCGATTGATATTGAAATAAGCAGAAAAAAAAGAGATTTGTGATTGATTCGACGACTAGCTTGTTTAGGCTATAATACGCAAGCGGAGAGCACGCACAATAGAGAGCCTGTCAATGTGGTTAGTCTCAATCCGACGGAGTGGTAAGCTGACGAATACGCACTGCACGAGAAACGAGCACAAACTTGGCATCCTTCAGTTCACGGTTTGGGGTTGGCAACCTATGAGCCAATCCGGTCCAATAACCCCCTGTCACCCCCCGAACGGCCTCCCCCTCTCGGGCGCGGAGGAGGTCGATTCGGGGCACTTCCGCCGCCACCACGGTCGTGCCGTCTTCCAGCCATACCTCTGATTTGCAAGCCGTTCCCAGCTCTCGAGGGTGCATCACGGTCGTCTATAGGAGTACCTCTTGCACTCTCCCGTCCAGGCCTCTCGGACCTCTCACGGTCCACACGGTCCCGTTCGAGTTCCCTGTCCAACCGCTCCCGGTCGCGTTCACGGTCTCGGTCACGGCTGTCGTGCTCGCGACTGTCGTGCTCGCGGCTGTCGTGCGTGCGACCTCGGTCTCGTTCGCGGTCCCGATCCCTTCTGTCGTCCCTCCTTTCAGGCTCCCTTCTGTTGCGATCGCGACGAGCACCTCCATGGCGCGGCGAATCCACATCCATAGCGTTGCTTCGTGGACCCGTGGGCGGACGGCGCTCCCTCGGTGTGCCATTCGACTTAGAGGCTGGAGGTGGAGTGTTAAGGCGGGGCTTCTTGTGCGCCCGCGGAGCAGTAGGTATTGGCTTATTGGACGAGAGAGATGCAATTGACGCGTGAGGAGAAGCAAGAGGTGGATTCGAGCGAGAATTGATTGGAGAGGGAATGTCTCTATCGGAACGGGAGGGACTCCGTCGAACGTTGCCCGAGTTCATCTTAGTAATTTGATTGTTGGTGAGGTCTAGTTCATCACTAGTGGTTCCCCGAGCAACACTTAGATATCGTCCGTTGAGTAACAATAATCTGCACTCACTTCAGGCGCCGAACGGTCTCATTGGACTCTGAAGAGGTAACAACCGAGACGTCAGTCTTTTCTCAGATACAATTGGTACAACTAACCTCTCAGGGATCTTTCGAGTTTACCGAGTACCCGTCGGAGCGCCTTGACTTCCTCGTCCAATTTACCCGTTTCGTTCCGTCGGAGGACAGCATACAGCTCATCGTTCTCCTCTTGCAGCAGCTTGGCTCGCTGCACTAACGCGTTCGTCACGCCTGGATGTGGAACACTTGCAGCACTTGAACCACTCGTTCCATCTGGCCCCATTGCTGACACAGGCAGTATGTGCGGCATGAGGACCGCAAGGAGTCTCGGATTTGAAGCACCGAAGTCCTTATTATCGTGTTTCGAGTCAGGGTTGAGGGAGTTGGGGAGGTATCTCCGCAACATTTTGACCTCATTCTGGATATTCAAAGCGGGACAAGGGAGAGCTAGTAAGCGTAATTGTGCAGGCTAAAAGTGAGCGAGGTTGGACGCACGGAGAGACGGGCTACTTGAGCGTCACGTTCGCGGACCAGCGTCTCCAGCTCCAGCTCGCGCAACGTGGGGACCGACGGCCCACGTCCGGTTGGTTCGTCTTGCGCCTCCATTGAGTCGCGCGAACGGTCTGCTGTGGCTGAAATTGCGGCGAAGTGCAACGAGAACGGACGGGGCAAATATTTGGACGCTCTTTGGTCCCCGCTTTTTCCTTTGTAAATTGGTGGGTACCATTTTCTTGTACCTAGCACAGCGGATATTGCCTGTGGTATCTGTGATGACCGATTATTCACACTGTACGAGAGCCCAGCGGGCCGACGGCCATGTTGTGCTCGATGTGATCTTCTCTACAACGGTAACTGAGATCAAACCATATATTATCTCCACATTGTGTCTCGACGTTTCCTGACTGGGTTTATAGGTGAATTTGCTCCCAGCAGCCAATTTTCATCCATCAGCAGTTTGTAGGGTATCGTGTAATGAGGGAATGTCATAATAAAACCTATTACACACCTTGTGTACTCCTTTTCCCTGTGTTACCTATTTGAGGAGACACCCAAGGGCCCTTACGATCTCAAATACCCATACTAGTTCTGTAGATATGCGAGTTTGTGGGCGACCGTCTTCAAAAGGAGCCAACCAATCGACAACAATATCTCCTGTTACAACCCTGTGTATCTTTGAGAAAGTATATTTTGTAAAGTCCTCATTCGACGGTCGTGGAGTTTGCCAGCCACCCCACCCATCACCCAACCATCCTCCAAAACGTTGTGAAACACAAGCACGTGAACACCCTAGATCATGCAATGATATAGAGACCACGCCGCCTCTCGGCTGAGCCTCTATCGCTTTCTCAGTCCTCACCGATTCAAACACCTGAAGCCTGGGTAAAGAGCGAGAATCAGGGACGATGGGAATAAATAGTGCAAAAATAAGCGAGATCGTAGAGTAGTTTTCAACACAGTTCATGGAGTTATAATTGCGTTGCATCATGCGAAAGAAATAGGGATCATCACATCCAGACGCAAGACGGTTCCGAGAGAGAAAAATGCACAGTAACACCCTCTATGGTACCTCCCACACGAAGAGCAGAAGAGGGAAGCATCCCTGGGTTCTCTCCATTGAGGGCCTGCTGTAGAAACAAAAAGCACGTAAAGGTTGTGCCATTCCAAAGGAAGACCATCGTAAGACTTGTGTCAAGAAAATATTGTGAAACCAAGGAAAGGTCATTAGAAGCATTATGAAGGTCATTAGAAGATTAGGAACTCATTACTTCGTGAACCCGCAAGAGTTGTATCAGACAACCTCCCAGTCCTACGCATTCAGTGACGCAGCATCCGCGGCTTGAAGAACCAACAAACTCGCGTTGGTTCCACTCGCAACAAACGCAGCGGCAACATCTCCAACTGTCCTCGAGATTTCGGCACCAAAGCCAGCTCCATAGCCCTTCCCACTCTCCTCAACGAGGGCACGAAGCTCGATATGATGAGACTCAGCCAGGCGGCGTCCTCGACCAGCAACAATAAACAGTGACTTCCAGCCCTGTTCGCAAGCTTTGAGCTCCACAACCGCACGCTCCACCAAGGCGTGCAGCGGCCGCGGAGTGGCGACCTCCTCGAACTTGATCCGAGTAAGGGCAGATTCGGCGGCGTGCGGAAGTGGAACAGGGTTAGAATGTTCATCACGCATAGCGTACCGAACCCAGATGAGGTTGTCGGCACCCTCCGACTCGAGTCTGTGCTGCGTGCTGGCGGGACCATAAACAGTATCAGGAAATCCGGACATGGAGTGAACGGTCGCATGGGGGGCCGGTTTGACGTCCGTCGCGTTTGTATCCATAGGGGAGAGCGCGGCGTCATCTTCGAGTTTGTTGATTCGGATAACGGTTGCCGTGATAGTGGGATTGGCGCACAGCTGGACGACAAAATCCAATGCAAGCCGGTCGTCCGGTCCGCCGGAGAAGGGGAAGAGGATGTGCTGACCGTATGCGCCACTGAGAGAACCAGAGTGAGAAGTGCCTCGATCGACGAAGAGAGCGACATCTGTGGGCGAGGTGGCAAAAACTCGTCGGATGAATTGCGAGTAGATGACAGAGGAGGACGCATTGTCCGATCGTCCAGAGCCGAAAATGCCGTTGAAGGGGTTGTAGATCGTCTGACCCTCTGGTGCCTGTTCGTCGAGGGAGTGAGCGCCTGAGTGCCAGGGCAAGATGACCATTTCGGTGTCCTTCTCTCTCGCGTGCTCGGCGACGCGGGAAGAAAAGCTCTCCTGATTCACGACTGTGAGAGAGGCTGATATGGGGACGCGGTTGATGTGACCAAAGGTACGGAAGATGGAGAGGACCGGGTCATGATGGATGAGCTCGTCGGCCTCAGCGGACTGCATGACGGCGGAGGTACGATCTGTGAGCTCGATGAGACGAAGAGCATCTACACTCAATTCCCTAGGTTGTATATCTGGAGTCTTTAGGAGCTCCTGCATGAGCGGCGCTCCGTCGTCGGTAATCTCACTTTTGACCACCTTGCTCGTAGCAGAGGCGACGCCAGGCAGAGAAGGGAGCCCCGGTTGGAGTAGTTGGGTCAAGGTCATAACCGCAGGCAAATTCTCAATCTTGTTGAGGACGACCGAGAAGCGAGTCTTGAAATCATGTTCGGCCGTCGGTGTGGGCTTCGGTTTCGGCGTTTTGGACTCCACATCTTTTCCACCAATATGGAATGACCCGTAATGAGCTTGGTACTGCTCTGGGTAGATAGCAAGACACAGCGGCGTCTATGGTGATGGGATCAGAAGGAGACATCGCCACCGAATGCATACTGACAGTAATGAAAGTGAGGATAATGGCCATGACCACGAACATCGAGAAGAGGCGCGTGTCCAAGATGCCGGCTTGTAGGCCGACGTTAAGCACGATGAGCTCGACCAAACTAGATATGAGAATCAGCTCCAATTAATTGTTGGATGACGAAGGAGTATACCCTTTGCAGGACATAAGAATGCCAATGGCGCTGGATTCACGAATGGTAAACTTGCAGGCACGGGCTGCGGCGGCACACCCGAAGAATTTACCAACGAACGCAACGACGCAAAGAACAACAACGTATCCCCAGGTGACCCCATTGTCCAATAGACCCAAGTTGGTCCTCAGTCCAGAAAGAGCGAAGTACTGGAAGGAATTTAAGTTACCCAACACGCAGGCCGATAAGCTGAACGCACGATAGGGATCAACAACAGAATCACGAAATCTTCGAGTTTTTCAGTAAGGGAGATGGCGAAACCATTCTTGTGGGGGATGATAAGGCCAGCAATGAAACCTGCCAGTGCCATATTCAGTAGATGGGCAGGATCATAGTATCGGGCTACTACGCACCTCCAAAGATAGCGTGAACACCGAGAATGTCAGTCATAAACGCGGAGAGGAAGACGATCATTAGAATGGTGACCATGGCCAAAGGGGTTGGTGTTCCATTCTCGAGGGAGCCAGTTTTCCGGAGGAGCCACCCGAGGGCCCACTTGACAGGGAAGATCATGAACAGCGTCCACGCAACCGCAGCAAGGAAAACGTAGAGAGCAGTCAACCCACCAGCCGCGTTGACGAGCGCGACCGTTAGCGCTAAGAGAATCCATCCAACGACGTCGCTGCAGGGGTATTAGTGAATGTTCTGGGCGACGTCAGAGTTACGGCTTACTTGCCAACACCGGCGGAAAGGACGATGATGCCGACGTTGGTATCGAGGAGTTTGAGTTCTGTGAGGATACGGCACAAGACAGGGAAGGCAGTGATACTGATGGCGACGCCGGAAAAGAGAATGAAGTGCGCAAATGAGATGAGCTCCTTGTTAACGAAGTTGTTGTAGAGCGGGACGGCGACTGCGGCGCCGAGGCCGAACGGAAGAGCAATTCCAGCAACCGAGATGGCAGTGGAGCTTCTGGCATTTCGGTTGACGATGCTGATGTCGACCTCGAGGGCAGTCAGGAACAAATAAAGCACGATACCGATCGTCGCCGTGAGGTTGAGATATGGCAGGGAGGCAATTGGGAAAATGGCATTTGTGAAGCCAGGTATCCTGCCCATCACCTAAAAAAGGGTGGTTGAATGAACGGCGGCGAGAAGCGCGAAGACATCGAGCCAACCGTGGGACCAAGGAGAACGCCTCCGATGACTTCAGCGATTACTCGTGGTTGGCGGACATAGCGACTAGTAAGGACTATGGAGAGTAACTGAGTCATAAGGATAATGATGGCTGTAGGTAGGTCAATCAGTGTGAACTCGGGAGCAAAATAGCCTAAAGCCCCGGGCTGAGACGGGAGGTGGCGACGCACCGACTTGGATGACCCATAAGCGAAAGGGATCGGTTGTGTCAACCGCTAACGGGTTTAGTCCAGAGATGACTCCAGCCTGACGCGGTACAACGCGCTCAGTACCCTGCGACCCGGACGGGAGACGAGCCGCTCACCTGACTGGCGGCAGCTCGTTTGAAGAGTACGCCCGGAGCAACATCGAGGATATCTGCGAGCATTTGGTCCTGCTGTGATCCTCTCGTTCGTCTCTGGGAGCTGTGGGAGTTGTGGGAGCAAACAGAGAGATGGCCCAGGGGTCACACTCGGTACTCATTTTGGGGGTGGCAGGTGGGGTTGCCCAGACCGGGGCAGCTGCATAGATCCATCTACCAAGGTGCAAGGTTTACTGTAGAATAAATACAATATTGTAATTTCACGTTCTAACCCGGCCCGCGGCGAGCGCAAGAAGCTCCCGCCCTGCGCTACTATTCAGCTTTGATCATGCCAAAGGGTCTATGAATCGGAGCTGCAACCTCGGCACCCTAATCATGGTGACGGTGGAGCATTCCATCAGCGCTTGCGGGTCATCGGGGAAGGAGGAGACACGCACCACAGTGGGCACATTCTACAATGGTGCCCTCCTTGAGCTGGGCTTTGGGCACTCTGCAAATGCACGTCGACCCTTGATAGTTCATGTCCTGGTCGGTTAATAATACCCGCCAAAGTCAAAGTCAGCAGCAACCCGTGATGACTAGGGGCAACTACGCCTACCCTGCTCTGGATGCAGCGAACACAGCACAGCTTCTCGTATCCCTGCTTTTTCCACTTGGCAATCAGGCTATAAGAACCACCCAAGTCAGCCTCTTGTTTCACCTCGCCAAGTTGAGCGGGGAGCGACTACTCACTTGGCATCAGCGTAGTTCTCCTTGAGCAGCCAGTTGTAGAGCTCTTTCGAAATGGCATCTCGTTTGTAGTACAGCTCGTAAATATACCGCGACCGCGTATGCGAAATCCGCATGATCGGCCACAGCGACTCTGTCTTGCGCTTTCCTTCGTGCGAGTCATTTTCTGCGTCTCTCATCTTCCGTGCATAATCATCCAGAAGCTGCCCAAGCCACGCGTAAGTAGAGAAACGTGGTTGTTGAGCGCAGCACACACCTGCTCAATCTCCTCGAAGCCCTCCGGAGGCTTCTTCGTTCTTGATGTCCGTATTTTGGGCATTTGCGGTGCACTGGACGACCGGCAACGGAATGGTTAGTGGCCAACTTGCAAGCCATAATCTTGACACCAGCCGCGCTCAAACCAGTCTTCCTCCTGCCCTTGGGAATCTCAAAGCACATATATTCCCGCGACGGAGAACATTAGATACGCCTTTTCGTGGTTTTCAGCCTCGTCCCCGAATATTTGCGGACCACGCCGACGACAACACCAAGACCGAACGGTGGCATTGCCTTCGCGCTCAGTGGCTAGCATTGCATACCCTCTATGCACTTTATATACACCAGCCTTAACCTATTTCTCCTGTGGTCAAATGCATATTCTTCCTACAAGACGCTTCAACTGCCAAAGGCAGGCCCACGAGGTGGTCAATCTTCGCGCCTCTCCCAGAATAGAAAGCGGGACATGAAGACTTGCCTCGCTATCTGGGTAGTTTGGGTGCGTTGACCTCTGCCTTAGTCGTAGGTCGATATAAACCAAAGTTGTACAGGTCTCATGGTGGAGTTGCGAACGCTTGGGCGACCACACTGTTGGAATAGTCATGCCGTTTTATCACGAGGTCAAATGCGTGATCCTCATTATTTTGCTTCTGACGCGAACATGGGTGAGCTCCTAATGACCGTGATCCCAGCTCTCTTATATTGTATTTATTTAGGGAGCGGAGCCAATCGTGTTACACGTAATACGTCCAACAATCAAACCCTACATCCCGCTCATCGATACGATCCTCCACTGGGCACACGAGGCAGGCGACTTTGTCTGGCTGCTCGCATGCCTACCGTACAACATAGCTCACGACTGGTGGTACGGACCCAAATCGGCTCATCCGTACGGAGAACATCACCGCGATACTCGGGTCTTGGTCAAGCCAGACCGGCTCCAACCTCAGCCCTCTCCTACGGATGCAAAGCCACCCGCATATACGTATCCCGTGGATCCATCAACTGTTGATGTCCCGCCCATTCCATCAAAGGCGCAAATGATCAATGCGGTGCAGCAAGCAAACGAAGTCTACCGCGAGATCAGCAACGCGCAGCAGCAAGTCCGCGAACAGGCAAGCACGATAGGGACCCGGGCCCGAAAACGCTCTCAGGCTAACACGACCTCTAACGTACCGCAAGCCGGTCCTTCTGCCCCCAATATAGTGCAATTCAACCCGACCAAAGTTACCCTTAAAACAAACATGCGCCCCAAGGCTCAGGTAGTGCAAGCGCAAGCGCCTGCTATTATCAAGCGGCATACTGGTGACTTGCCGCTCAACCTTCCGTTAGCCAAGCCGCAACCACAACATCGTATGTCGGATCCTATCACGATGCGAGGGCAGGATCCCCGGCCTATCTTGAACACCCATGTACATCGTAATATTCCTGTTGCCCCCCAACAGCCACAAACGGAGGGCTCAGCTATGCCGTTTCCGCAACCTCAACCAGCTCCCCCGCCTTCTTTGTACCCCACTATTCCTGTATTCGAAACGCCCCGTCTGCCGGGGCATTTAGCGTTTTCCCCCTTGCCTCCCCAACCACCGCCGCTGCCTGTATTAGAGGATGTGCCCCCAATACCACCGCCACGTCCACCAGGCTTACTACCGCTCAATTTAGCTATTCCAATGCCCGACCTGCAACCATTCCGCGCTGGACAACCCCAATCACAGGCTTTCCAACGTCTTCCAAAACCCGCACCTCCCATACCTACCCCGGTTCTACATCAACCACAAGCACAAAGAATGACACACTTCCCAAACACAAATTCTGTACCCGCGCGTCCTTCCGCTCCACCGCCCGTCGCAATCCGCAGAGGGAGCTCAAATTCAGCGCAGGGTGTGGCCCCACCAGCAACACGGCGGGGAAGCACGGCAGAGCAAGCATCGCGGCAGAGCACACAAGACGCGGTGAAGGAGAAGGAGAGGCTAATCGCGGCTGCAGCAACCGTAGAAGTCGCAGAGGAGGGTTTTGGACTGGCGCTCCCTCGCCCGCGTGGACGGAGCGCAGCGGTAGTAGTGGCGAACACGCGGAAAACGGACCCGCTGCCGGTCGACCTGCCGGCAGTGTCGGCATCAGCGGCGGCGGGAGCGAACAAAGACCATTACGGCGCGCGCCCAACGGCACGTGGGAGCGCTGGGAGCCGCCGGGGCGTGTTGGGAGCTGGACGAGGCGGCAGGGGTAGCGCACACGGAGAAGGAGGTGCGAATGGCGGGAAGGGGAGAGGTGCGAGCGGATTTGTTGGACAGACCGATTTCCGGGAGCGATATGGAGGGCGCGGATTCTACGAGGAGCAAAAGAAGAAGCAAACTGGACATCAGAGGGAGCCAGGAGGTGGGTGAAGAGGAGGTGAAGCAAGTGCAGGGGGTTGAGGTGCGTATGAAACGGTTGCGGAGCCCGATTCGTGCGCTCGGCCAGATTGGAAGAGGGAAGGCGAAGGCATTCGTTGAGGGGAAGGATGGGAAGGCACCTGAGAAGCCTGACGTTGTTGCCGGCAAGAAACGCAGTTTTCAACACACAAAAACTAAAGGACGGTCGACCTTTTCTGCTATAACTAGCTCGGAGGAAGAGGGGACTGAGACTGAGACTGAGAATGATGGTAGCGCAAAGAAAAAGCAGCGACTTGCGCCGGCCATGAATGTCGGCGGCGATGATGTGGATGAGGACGAGACCGAGGATGAACTGGGTATGTGTTCTGCGTAGATTGGTTGAAATTTACCGTTGATGTGAATTACCCTTAGCTACTCCGAAGCGTCTCTTCAAGAAGCTTTCGTCGCCTCCCAATGACAAACGAAGTTCCATTTTCTTGGGCACCAAACACGACCCAGATGTCGAGGGTACGATAATACCAAGACCTCTGTCCCCTAAACCTATCAGAGCGGCGGAGCCGCCAAAGATTGCATTACCTCGTATCACCAGGAGTCGGAAGGGAGGAAATTGAGAGTCATCGTTCAGGCTCTCTTGACTATTGACTCGGCCATCTGTGCTGTATCGATACATTATAGCGTCTTGGTTTATACATGCTGCCGTTCATTCCTAAACAATGCAACACCACTTGAATTCTGCCCTCAATACGAGCTCTCAATGCTGGACTGCGAACTTCGACCAGGTGTAGGCCTGGGGCCTTTCCAAATTGGTTACCATGGTCTCTCTTCACCTAGAATGCATCTACTGACTCGTCAGTGTCATAGGCGCCTCCCTTTGGACCGTCCTCTCCAACCTGCGAGAACAAAAGCGTATCTTCCCGAGCGTACAAGTAAAATATGATCCCACACCGCCTTCATCATCAACGAGTCCCTCCGTTCCAGTGGGCGGTGCAACCTCCATCGTTCTAGTCCATCTCTACCCTCACTTTGACCTCCTGTTCTCCCCTATCGGTCAACGGCTCCATGCGATTTCTCTCCGTCGACTCCGACACGGCGTCTTTCCATCACTCGCGCCTGCATCTGTCTCAGTCCCGCATGCCGGCCCTGGACTGTGTCTGCGATACAAAGACCATATTCTCTCTTCCCCAGATATCACCCTCAAACGTAGTGGCGTGAATAAGGCATTTGGACCGACTTATGACTGGGATTCGATGAAGTACCCCGGTGTAAGCTTCATTTTTGACGAGGATCCATTGGCGGCCGTTGGTATGGGCACTGCAAGGGGTGGAGAGGGAGATAAGAACGCGGAGGTGAAGAGGGTCATTGTTAGTGAGAAGTTTCCAGACGGACATGAGGCGGACCCATTCGGCGAGGTCTTGGAAGGGCAGATTCTGTGGGGTAGTATTAGTAAGGCGGTGATTAAGGTGTGTGCCACACCACCCTGAGGCCGCAAATGCTACCTTCCCACCTGCAATCCAGGTTCACCAAGGAGTCACCTTGTACTTTTATCCGGGGGAGTCCAACGCCTTGCAAGTGCTGCTTGGAACTACAACTGCTCAGGATTTGCAAGTCGACCTAGGGCCGCCCATCCGGGTCCACTACAAGGAAGATGATCGTATGACCATTCACGCGACAAACCAATTGGAGGAAAATAAAACACAAGATTGTATGCCGTTGTAGTGGTCTTTGAAGACCCAGGTACTGATTGATTGCACAGATTTTATGAATTACTTCCAGCATGGGCTCGACTTCCTCATTGACGGAGATGCACACACTGTTAAGAAGATACTACTCCACACCAACGCCGTAAGGTACTCTTGTGTATATCACATCACAATATCTTATCGTATTACCGTAGCTGGGATCGCCCGCGTTTCAGCGGTATAAGCGGTGTCCGTGGATGATCGGGACCAGTACGGAAGGAGAGGATCAAGGCAAGCTTGTTCTACAAGCGCTCTCCGTGGAGAACCTAACTCTATCGATCCAGGTCAAGGTCGTGTCTTCTTCTACGACCATGTCGACAAGATATCTTCTTTCCTCGATCCCAGTGGTGAGGCGCCCCCGTCGATGAACGTCGATCGAGCAGATGACGACGTTTTATCACTGCCGAGCTCGTATACGCGTAAGTCCTTTGATTCATTGACTGCGCATCCAGGTCGAGCTTTCTTGCAGGTTTATGTGGCTTTGACGGAATCATCTTGGAGGTGACAGACACAGGCGTCGTCTCTGCAGTCACGCTCTACTAACCATTTTCCACATCTATCTATCATGACAATCTCAGGGAATGTACCACTAAACCGATGTAAATGTATCTCTACTCGACTTGGGTCCCGCCAAGGCCTTGCTATGAGGTTGGATCGTCCTTGATTTGTATCATTAAGCTGTCGATGGAGCTTTGAAGGCGAACGGCCAGATAGTTCGCAGTTCCTCGAGATCTGAGATAATAGCATCTACACCCTCTATGGGATCGGCATCTACAGGCTTGTGCTCCCAGAAATAGACACAAGAACCCCAACCTAAAGCTTTTGCTCCCTGGACATTGGCCAGGTTGTCGTCAATGAACAGATATTTGGAAGGATCCGTTAACCCTACTCGTTGCATTGCCTAATGCCACATGATCAGGAAGGAATATGCACAAGGGTGTAATCAAAATGCAACCCGTACCTGTTGATAGTACTCAGGCTCAGGCTTGCAAGTGAATTGTTCGCTTGCGTAATCGCAATAGATAACGCCTTCCATGAGATCTCGGAGATTCAAAATATTCAACACCCGCTCCGCGTGCTACAAGAGAACGTCAATGACAGAACCTTAGCGACATGCAGGGGGGCACGCACGTCGGTATACGCATTGGTTAATCCCCAAAGGCGGCTCACCGCTGGGTCGAACTCCTCGAGGAGCTTTCGCGTCTTTGGGTCTGACTTGAGCAGGTCTTCTAGTGGAAGGGATGCGTCACATTTCGCGTCGAAATCGAGGGGGTCTAGGAATAGGCCGAACATGGTTCATGTGGTCAGGATAATGGACGAAGATGGAATTGGACGAAAAGATGATGCACCAATTTTGTGGTGTTTCACGAGTCCGCGTATGGCGAGGCCGTATTCCCGGTAGTAGTGTGTATGAAGCTCTTCTGCCTCTTCGGGTGTCATTCCCATGCTAACAAAATACGCTAGTAGCAGTTCTAGTCAGTGTCGATACGTTTGAAGGGGTGCTAGACCTACCTCGGATCTTCTGCGTCATAAGCGCTGATATCGATGCTGATGCTGGATACAATGTATTGTCAATGTCGAAGAATACGACATATTTCAGGTTGCTGTCGGTCACTGTGGCCATGATACCAGGGGATTGGTCTAGAGCTGTTGGGTGGCTTCCGATACTCGAACTTTGTACCGGTCTTGAGGTAACCCGTCTAGAGGACACGCAAAACAACACGGGGGGAGTCGGACTTGAGGGTACTTTCTTTGTTTTCCTGATTAGGGCGCCTTTCCAAACGTGTTTGTTCTTGTTTGGCACCATCTTACACGAAACTTCCTTCCAAAAGGTATTTCTCTTGTCCTCGTCTCTGCGCTTCCCAATATTCCCTATAAATCGGTGGTGTTACGATTGGTCGGACTGATCTACGTGCTACCTGATTTTTCAACCAATTTCCTGCCTGATCTCGTTCAAGATCGAACTTGTCGCTGACCTGCATTCGTCGCCGCGACAGATGCCTCGCAACAAGCATATAGCCCCTCACGTTGGTCGTTTGTCCCGTTCGCAAGTATGGGCCAAGCGCGGGTGTTACAAGGGCCAAAAGGAATCGACTGCTCCAAAGAAGACTGAGCAGCCTCATCACGTCGAGAAACAAATCGGTGGTGCCAAAAACGGTGGTGCACGCCTCGTACCGACCCAGAAAGCCCCCCGTTACTATCCCGCCGACGATATCAAGAAGCCCAAGAAGTGCCGCAAGACTCAAAATCCTACTGCCCTCCGGTCGTCCATCACTCCAGGTACCATCTTGATCCTTCTTGCTGGTCGATTCAAGGGCAAAAGGGTCGTCTTCTTGAAGCAGCTTGAGTCCGGCTTGCTCCTCGTTACCGGCCCATACAAGATTAACGGTGTCCCGCTCCGTCGCGTAAACCAAGCATACGTGATTGCCACCTCAACTCAAATCGACCTCACTCACCTCAAGGTTCGTCTTTGTTCCTGCCTTCCGTCGATCTTTCCTTCCTATCACTTCACTGACCTATCCGCTCGCTGGCAGGTTAACCACAAGATCAACGACCACTACTTTTCCAAATCAAAGTCGCACAAAGCCGCTTCCGCCGAGGAAGAATTTTTTGAGGGTGGCAAGCCCAAGCCAAAGGAGGCGAATCGAAGGCACAAGACCAGAAGCATGTCGACAGCCACATCATCGCCGAAATCAAGAAGACTCCCAACCTTGCTAAATACCTCAGTGCATCTTGGTCTCTCTCGAAGGGTCAATTCCCTCATGCCCTTGTTTTCTAATTGCATTCCCGAGGGTGCGTTGTCGATGGACTGTCACGACGAACGTTGGGGTGCTTGTGGTGGTGTGGGCGCTGGACTGCAGAATGGGAAAGGAGAAAACTGCGGTGGCGTCGGTTCTATTTGCGCAATGCACGCGTGTTGCTATGCTTGACCGAAAATTAAGCCATATGTACTCCTTTCATTTTCTATAGCGTATCCATATCTTGAGAAAGTCAGGTTGCTTGCCTGTGCGTGTAAGTCGTTTGTGATTGTTGAGGATTCCACTATACCCGCTTCATTGGTAAATGAACGGTGAATGCGAATTACTGAGCAAGCTTAAAGGGTATTTCGTAAGTGCAGGTATGCATCCCACTGCTTGGAGAAGTGGTGGTGAAAGCAAGTCTCAGGATAGACCACACTTCTTCTTATGCTCATAGCCCGGTCACTAAGGGCTCATGGGACAAGCGGTCCTACGATAACCCTAGCGCGCTTCACGTGTGGAACGCGACGCACATTATTTGTCGAGGCCGTCCAAGCGAGCGAGCAGGCCATTCTCGCTTTCTCCCAAACCTGCGTCCCAGCAATCTTGCCAACTTATACCACTGGGATAGTTGTACTGACCCTTCTAACGCGAACTCTTCTTGTTTCGCCAATTCGTTATTGGGTCAGTGATTTTTCTGTCCAGTGCTCGTGTTTTTGAGCATTAAATCCGACTCTATCAAATAAACCCGTAGGCTAAAGTACGCAAATGGAGATTCGAGGAAGAGGTGAAGCCGCAAGCGGTCCTAGAAATGCGGAAATACTGGGGTAAATCGTACCTCGCGGGCTTGCGGCAGCAGAACATGTCAGAAGCGGGGATGAAAGAACTTTTTGATGCGAATGTACGAATTTATGCATCGTTGTTCTCTCACTGCATCTAGACAGGTCATTCTTTCTCCCTAGATGCATTACCGGACCGCCCAGCTACGCAAAGAACTGAAATGTTCCTCTACTGGCCCAATAATTTGGACAACTCTCACCCAAATTCCTCTCTTTGTTCTCGGCACGACAGCTCTGCAACATGCAGGGTATTTACCAGAGGTACTAGCAGCCGCACCCAAGGAGATATTCCTGACGCTCCCGGGTGAAGAAACGCTCTTGATGCCCCTAATCATTGGCGCTGCGTCAATTGCCAACTACGGGATGGGGAGTTGGGTTCTGGTGCAGAACATGGCAAAGCGGGGAGGAGTGGAGGTTCCTAGCATCAGGGATGAGGAAGGAGAGAATCAAGAAGAGAAAAAGTTCAATAAAAGTGTTGAGTCGCAGTCGATGCTGACGACATTCAGCATCTTGGCTGTGATGCGGGGTGTCATTAGTATGTCACTGCCAGGTGTAAGTACTCAGATGGTGTCCCGTTTACTCTACTTACTCGTCTTTTCAATGATAGACTGTCCAGATATTCTGGCTCACCTCAACGCTGCACAATATCGTCGAAACATTGATCCTGCAGTCCGTGGAGAGACGAAGAATGCTCCAGTGGGGTCGCAATGCGCCCCTCCTCCGTATGACCGATGTTCAGCTCAAGAAGGCAGGTATCAACCTCAGAAAGACTCCGCCATTGACAAGCGCTCCGAGGGAAGTGATCGAGTCAGAACTAGGCAGGATGAGGGCTATGCAGGAAGGTGGACTGCTGGGACTGGTGCGATGGAAGATGCAGGAGATGGCTCGACGACCCGGCGATCACTCGCGGTTTCCTTCAAAGGGGGCACAGGGGGCCATCTCGAATTCCAAAGGGGGGCCTGGCTCACAAACCCGGGTGAAGAAACCGCCACCATTCAAAACACCTACAGGCAACTCCTCAGGTTCCGGCAGGTTCTTCGAATCCCCGGAGCTAGCCAAGAAACCGAAGGGGTGAATTGATTGTAAGTAGCCGTTCTTCTTCGGCTCTCGTGATTACACCCAGTGGTCCAACGGACCCCTCGCTATGCGATTGCTGCCAACATCAACTGGTGGCTTTGAGGGTTCGCATGAGGCTTGTCTTGATCTAATATGACTTTCCCACTTTCGTTTAAAGACTCTTTCTGACGTCTACTCCATTTTTGATTGTGTTATAGCCTTCACCAATGATCATGGGCCAAAAGCGGCGGGTGGTCGAGCCGACAAATTGAGGCTTACCCTGAGCCGCACCATAAAGGCAAATGATGGAGTAAATAATGACTGAGGCGAATGGGTGTTCCGGTTAGTTTCGTTGGTGAAAACCGTCACCACGTACCAGCAGCACCAGTCCAGCGGGGGGAATGCCCAGGCCAAGTGTATCAATAGAGTAGCACTCTACCTGACAAGGTGTAGCGAACGTGGTCCTGGACCGACGCACGGGCTCGGTGCTTTGAAAGGAGGTCTTCTCTGCACCAGACCCTGCAGCGAAAATTAAAAGGACGAACGGTCCTCTGTCCAACGGGCTTCTCAAAAGGTTGTACCCTGCTGTACCCCCACAATGGGCTCCCCAACCCCAGTTATTCGCGAAGTCTCGCTTCCAGAGAGAACATTCCAATTGGTCAGGGACGTCGTGCCATTTTACGCACGTTTTTATGAGAAAGTAAGGTGTTGGCATGATGTAATGTTTTCCCAGGCGGCCCTGTGGAGGTACGTTGTGGTCCAGTTTGGGCACAATCTCGGTTCTGTTGGAGATATGATGTTAAAATCCAATGATGTGCTTTCGTGGTAGTTTTTGTTCTCTTTCATGTCCAGATTGGCCAGACACATAAATTCTCGCTCTGGGTTAGCTAATAGGCCGTGCTGCGAACACAGAGCGTCCCTTGATGTCTATTTTGTACACGGTGTGTTCGCTCGTCAGTAGCAAACCCACGTGCCAAGGCTCATGTCGGAGCTCACGGCCGTCTACATTCCACCGGGTACGAATGTGGGTTGTAGAGTGAACAAAGTTGGAAGTCGACAGCCAGGAGGAGATTGCCAACAATGCCCGCGTCCGCGAACTCGCTTCGAGAGACTCGTATCTCTAGCAAGGTAAGCATAGCCATCACAAGAGAAAGAAAAGCGAAAAGATCGATGCGGAGAGTGTTGGATATTGGGATTTCCGGTAAGCTCCCATGCCCTGTATGGTTGTTGTTCGCCGAGCCGCTTGTCCCCATTCTAATAGTTACGGCTTGAAATTTTCCTTTGGCATCGATCTATTGTTCTCGAACGTGTCTGGGCTCTTGTCTATGTGCTGTCTTGTTTGTGTGTTGGCAACCGAGCTTCGGTCATGCAGGTTTGCAGACCACGCCCCCCTACTGTGTTGGCAATTTCCCGTTTCGATTTCATATATGGCGGGGATTGTCTCTTGCAGGGCTGAGAGTATTCAAAGCCCACAACAGTTCGTCGAAGTTGCGAGGCTTTACAGATTGACATACACATAGATCGAAATAAATGGTATCTAATGTCCGAAGCTTGCACAGGGGCGCTCATTGTCCAAGAGAGTCCGGGCGAATGGATGGAACGACGTCTCCTTTGTCTCTCTGCCGGCAACACACTACAAGGCCGCAAAACTGTTTCATCTCAAAGAGCACCTCGAGAATGGGATCTTTGTGATGTGTGTTCTGGAGCACGGAGTTTTTTATTCTCAATTTGTGGTTCTGAGACGATCCTATGGGAGACATTAGTTAGATTGGAAGTCTAAAGCCAGTATTAACCGCCGAATGCGTTTGCGCAGGCTTGAGGTACTAGTTCAAGCGGCGACTCGACTGGACTCACCACATGTGCAGTACACAGCCACAGTATCACGATTGTTTCTTAATCATACAGTCATGTGGCTGACCTCGAGCTGACTTTTAGAGCCCAGCCTCAAGATAATCTGAAACCCTTCACCATCAAGTACATTCTATAGACCACATTGCAAAGAGAGTTACGTTTTCGTAAGTCAAATGTATGGCTGATTCATGGATTTCACATTTGAAATTCGAGGATCTGCACTGTAAGAATACACGGTATTTGGGGTAATACCTCAATGTAGATGTATGCGCACCGCCCATGCTATTTCGTGAGTAGCCAACCGTGCCAGCCACCTGGAGCATTGTGTCCTTGGCAGATGGGTAAGATGTACCACCAACCATCGTGAGTTGCCTTTTCCATGTGTCCGCCCACAATGCGATCGGTGTGGGGCGTTTCGTTCTCTCTGATCTTGCAGTCACGAGTACAACCTCCATTCCCTGTTGCGAAAAACCACCACTCCCAAAAGCAAATCCAAGAAGGAGCCCGATGGTCTGTCGACGACCCGTTCACGTTATAAACAACCTCGTCGCCAAAGAATCTCCAACTGCACTGTTGTCTGAAGGCTCCGATGGCTCCTCCGCCATACATGCTCGTCTGCGGTTTATCGTGATCATCATCCTTGGGCTACCGCGCGTTACAATCAGCTTTTCTGTCTAGGGGGCAGAATAAAGCCGCTGAGGCGGCGATGTTCAACTCACTTTATCACCCTTCAAAACTTCCACATCTGGGAACAATGCGTAGGCAGAGTCGACGACTGGCGCGCACATCGCCTTCTGACTGAGCTGGACAACATCAGCCTCCGGCATGATCTCAGTCTGGTACTGATTTTGAGTAGAGTCGTCTTGCGCATCGCCAACCAAGCCAACGAAGACCAACATATTAATATCCGGCATGCTCTCAAGCAAGCCCAGCATCGCGCAGGCCTGGCCGGGACCGCATGGCGGGCCTGCGGGCTTCCTTCGCAGGTTGATCAGCTTCCGAAGACTCTTCTGCAAGGCCGAATCGCCGATCTGGCCCTCCAGAGTGGTATGGTACGTCTGAACCGCCTCACGGAGTCTCAGCACATCCGCAGAGATGCTGGACTTCAGTTTCAGAGCCCGTTCCAGGGTTTCGTTGCTTGCGGTCCATGTATATATGATTGACCCTGCATCAATGACGACACTCAACACTGGCAACCTTTTTCCCAGAGCGGGCAAATATTTGGCCAGTATTTTGCCACCAGTCTCGCCTATGCACATAAGAGAGTGGCATTAGATGCAATTCAACTTCATATGATGTGGGCATACCTAAGATTTCGCCAAGTCTCGCGGCAGCCTTGCCACCCAACTTGGCGGAAAGACTCGCCGCCGCTTTCCCTGTTGCGCTAGCCGCAGCGGCAAGCCCCTTCGCAGTGATCTGGCTGAAAGTATTCCAGTTCGAATGTGAATCTGGCATATCGGGGCCCGATGGCTTCTTGGGGAGGCCGCCATGGGTTGGATCGATTATGTTGAGGCTGTCGAGTAAAGTGAGAAAGGTTGTCAGATCTGTGATCAACTTCAATTTGGCATCCTCGATCTGCTGGAACAGGTTGTTCAAAGCCTCGCCCGACGTATTGTAGCCCTTGATGACTTCAGTGAAAGCGTTGGCTGCATCGGCCTCGAACACATAGGCCTCCACCACAGCCGCGGCCGTCCCTCCTATCGCACCACCAACAACGAGACCTACGCCAAGGAAAAATGCAGGTGTGAACAGCAGGATGGTACCTGCAATGGATGCAACAGAGCTGGCGGTCGAAGCCACCTTGGCCTTTGTCAAACGAGACTCGAGGGTGTCGTGCGCTTCGGTGATCTTGTTCGCGGCTGCTTCGGATTCGGAGAGAAGTAAAGCGAGTTTGCCATCCAGCTGATCTTGCAACTGCAACATTGCGTCGAGTTGATTGATGTATGTCTCCCTCGCTGCATCGACCTGTGCCGCATCTGGGGGGGGTATTGGGTCGGCCATTTATGGTCGCGCGCCTCGACGGGTTGTATGTGTAGGAAGATGCAAGCTGGCCTTCTCAGTCCGAGTCGTATCCGGGAGCAGCAGCAACAGTAAGATCCGGATAAAATGAGCTGGTGCACGATGAGTAGCTATCTCTTATAATCATAGGGCATGTTGATCATGACTCACCAGAGCACTGAGAGAGAGGAAAGCGCAGGCTACTACCCAGTCCTCCGTTGCATCTTCGTCGCCTTTTATACTCAAACTAGAAGTCGAGGGGCGCGGATCTGGTAATGACAACTTGACTTTTCACTGACAGGTTTTCACGCTCCGGTGACGCCACTCTCGGCCACCCGATACGAATACTACATACTTATGCAAGTGGTCGGATTGACAGCCTGATTTGAGCCAAGGCTTTGATGAGCCGTCAAAAGCACGGGATTCTGTCCCTGTCGCACACTTCTTCCGTGCCCCGCGAGCCAGCTGTCACCGGTGCCAAAGCTTGCCTGCTAAGCATGCGTATGGTCGCTTGGCTAAGTGAGGAATTGCTTCCCTACATCTTTCTCTTTGGGCAATGCACCTTGCTTCGGTAAGCGGGGAGTACGAGCTCTATCCATCGCGTAGTTGTTAGTCCGGGTCCAGTGTGGCAGGGTTTTTCCCCCTTGTTTCGACCTGGTTCGACGTGACCACTTAATCAGCATGTGCCCCATTGTGGAACACACATAATATATTTTCCCTTTCATTTGGTTATCGCTCATTTTCACTTCCTCATGAAACTCTCGCTGGCCGGAAATAAATTTATGCGACGCATGCAGTGGCGGAAGTTCAATCCGACATGATTTCAAAGACATGCCCCTGAGATCTCAAAAGCAAGTTTGCAACGAAGGAGCTCTTTCTCATAAGGATACGGCCCCACCCATATTTGCCGCTGTACGCCAGAAAGGTATACTGTACCTGCAGATCAATTCTGCATAACAATTCACCTGTCTGCGAGGCTTGTTACCGTTGGGCGTGGCATGCGTCACTTTGCCCAATCTCACCTGTCGGACTCAGGGCTCCGTTGCCAGCTGGCTTGCTAAGCATGTCTTACTAAGCATGTGTACTGACGGAGCGAATGGAGAATTACTTCCGCCTCAAAGATAGATTCTCAGGCACCCGGAGGTAGTGCTGCCAACAAAGCGAAGTACTTCAGACAATAGGCTCAATTCCCCTTTTGGGACAAAACAAGGCGAATGCGCGCCACACTTCGGTTTTTCGTTGGCAGCACTACCTGGAGGCTCCCACTGTAAGTACAAAATTTGTAGCAACGGAAAAGGGGCGTGACGTGACGCACCAACCCGGAAGAAAGAGAAACGGCGGACTCTGTGATGCATGATGCTAGAAACGCGAGCCGCTAGAAACCAAATAAACTAGGGATTTTACAACAAGGGTTAACCAAAATAGTAAAGAATATGTTAGATATGTTTCGAAATGAACGCTTTGCACGTGCACAAGGCGGAATAAGCCAAAAGTGGTTATTGCAAGGTGTACCGCATCCTGAAGATTGCGACCAGGCGTTTGTCAAATGGGGCCTCCGAAGACATAGACGAAGATGTGCATGATTCCATAGTCATAGATTTGGAAGATGAGGCTTACGACAACCACGACTTCGAGCACATCAATCCTTTATCACCAGATCAAATTATTTACTGATTACAACCTCTTCATCCATACAATAAATAGATTAGGACTATATCCCAAAAAATATGGTTTTTTGCGTGGATTTTGGCTAAAATTCGCTGGTAGAAACCGATCCCCCAAGCGTGATGTGATTCCGCAGAAACCATCGCCCGGTGTGTGACGTGACGTGTTGCTACAAATTTGTACTCACAGTATTTGGTGCCGTCGACCTATACTGGATGGACTGTCACTGGGGCTAAGGCGTCCGCTTGCTAGGCATGATTGCTCAAAATGATGTTTTGTTTGGCCAAATTACCATTTCTTCTCTCTCTATCGTCCCTTATCATGGAGATCATGCACGGGGTTTGGCTACAGAATGGACTTTCCTAGGACCGCGGCGGGTCGAATTGTTTTTTCACATCATGCCATCTGACTCTGGTAAATGTTCTTTTTACACGTGGGAGTTATTGACAGCTATCTGGATCAAGGTCGTGAACCGTGTTCATGCAGCTCGGAAATGACTTCCCGCTCGGCTAACTGGCGGCGATCAGCTGTCGAAAAGAAGGAGTACACAGAAATCACGCGGGCACAAGGGCTCACTTACTCTTTGTGTGAGCGAAGCCGAAGATAGTCAATGCCACCCGTGACAGAGGCCTAACGGAGGACGACGGCGGGTGTTTTCGAGCTCGAGACCACGCTGAGTAAGAGGATAAAGTCACCAAAACCTTATGTGAGTGGCGATAGGCAAATGATGGAGTAAATAATGACTGATGCGAATGGGCGTTCTGATTAGTTTCGTCGGTGAAAACCGACACCATGTACCAGCAGCACCAGTCCAGCGTGGGGAATGCCCAAGCCAAGTGTATCAATAGAGTAGCACTCTACCTGACAAGGAACAGCGAACGTGGTCCTGGACTGACGCACGGGCTTCGGTGCTTTGAAAGGAAGTCTTCTCTGCACCGGACCCTGCAACGGAAATTGAAAAGACGAACGGTCCTCTGTCCAACGGGCTTCTCAAAGGTTGTACCCTGTTGTACCCCCGCAATGGGCTCCCCAACCCCAGTTATTCGCGAAGTTTCGCTTCCAGAGATAACAGTACTCCAATTGGTCGGGGACGTCGCGCCATTTTACGCACGTTTTTATGAAAAAAATGGGCCTGCGAAAGTAAGGTGTTGGCATGATGTAATGTTTTCCCGAACTTATAGAGGATAACAAGCGAGAATAGCGCTCAGCGCCCTACCTAGTGTAGTTGTCGGAAAACCACCTTACCACGTACTCAACAAAACACCGTCGGAAGCCAGATGCCAGAGTCCCAGCAAGAGTTAGGACAGTAACAGCTGTGCTCCCGACGCGAACTCAAATCAAAGCATCTAATCGAACGTGTAACATAGATACTTTTCTTAGCACGATAAATTGGATTTACAAAAAAAAAAAAAATCATTTGATCAGGACGATTCTATTTGCCACTCTGATCAATACAAACCATCATTCTGTTTATCAGGAAGATTAAATCCCAAGGCCTCATCTGACTGTTCAATAATGTGTTTGCCGCCACACATGTTTCTGAACACCAATATTCTCAGCCCTCATGGCCACAGCCTGCACCGCGCGCTACACACTCGCAAGTTACATCAGGGCTACATTATATTTCAATATTGGAGTGTATCTGGCATGGGAAACCGCTAGGACAGTATGGCGCAAAACGACGCATTGGGACTGGCCGAACATGACGATCGGGGTACACCCGCTCTGTCCTCCGAATACGGCCACAGCAAAGACTCCGAGAGGCTACGCATCCTAATTTCTATGACAATATGGGCTATATGGAAATCAAGAAACAAAAATGCGATAAACAACCAGGACGTAGCCCCGAACGAAACAAGAGAGGTTATGAAAGAACTCATATCTGACCTAGTAAGGAAGAGCTGGAATGCGACGCGTTTCATGGAAGGCGGGAGGAGGTTGAATCGTCAACGCGAACTCCGCTCCCTCTGGGCGGACAAGCGGCTGGTTGATTTTGACCAGAAATCAGGTCCGACCGTCGACTTCTCGTAACGGGATGTGGCTGGGCACACCGGCATAGGAGGGTTTTAGTGGGTAGGTCACAAGGCGTACTATCCAACAGGCACTGGCAAGTCTTGCTGGAGTCCCACACACGGCGCCTCAAGGCGTTACGGTGCATGACACATTTTCCCCTTTCCCCCAACCAAATAAAATAAAATTGGAGTGTATCCTGTGGCGTTCATGAGTCCAGTTGACGGGTGTCAAGTGGGAGGAACAAAAGTGTTTCAATAAAATGCATCTCCCAGTGGTGTTCTAAGGAGCGGGAGATCGATACATTGAAGGGGGCGATCGAGGGAGGTAGATGGGGGACGGCCAATATCGCCTCTTGCAAGCAACATCAGAACACAACACTGAGGAAGTATGGAGTCTACAACGTGCGGGGTAGTTTTTTGAATTTGATAAGAGCCAAGGGATGTTGGGGACGGACGAGGAAGTGGAGTCGAGGAATGACTGTAAATGGGATTGCTTGTTGTCCTCTCTGGTCGCATTCCGAAATGAACCATCTCAATCCTGCTGATCATATCGAGTGCTGTTTCATTGCCTTGAAAAGAGGAATGCAACCACGGATCACGCCCCGGGGTGCTGTTGTCGTGAATGCTGCTTTTGCATGTGACGGTTCAGGTTTCCTGGTCCGCCGAAGAGACCACCACTAGGTCAAAATGTGTTAAGGGCCGTGTTCAAGGTGAACTAAAGCAACGCACCAGATACTGCACGGCAGCTTTCCAGCCACCTTCGCTCGTATATGCTCATGTAGACCTTCCAGACTAGTTGCACGGTGCGGGTTTCTGGGAGTAATTTAGTAACGGTGAGTGAAAAGCAATGGAAAAGGCGCACTTGCTCTGACGGCAATCTGGACAGTCATGGCAAACAAATGGCCGGATATCAAAGTGTGATCTAATGTGGCGGAGAACGCGTTGCAACCGCAAGCGCTTTGGGCAGATGAGACATTGAAACTCATCTTTCCCGGTGCACACCTGAACAAAAGCAAAAAGTATAGATTTATGCAATTGAAGCGTTGGGATATAGAGATCCGCTGTGACCTGGTCCTGCTGCGAGCCATAAATCGGTTCCTCTTCATCTTGTTGGCACCAATCTGACTCGAGTATACGATCCAGGAGGATTCTACGAGGATCGCCGTCGTCGAAAGTTGCCTTTAGACATGGATCAACACCTTGCCGTTTTCCCTTGAATTTTATTTTCGGCGGACCCCCTGGTATACTTCGACTTGCAACTGAACCAGGTAGAGAGTGTAGTGGAAGGTTATTAGGGAGCGGAGATGGAGGGTATGGAAGTCCTGTATGAGAATGTGGGCGTGGGCGTCTGTCTACGTTCGTATTGGAAGCATCATGAGGGCGCGAGCTTGGTGCAGGTACAGATCGAGAAGGGGCATGGCGGAGCACTTTGACACGCGATATGGGACCTTTCGTCTTCCCCTTTACGGCATCGGAGTATTTGCGATGCTGAGATGAGCTAATCTGCTCAGGACCAGTGTATGCCATTTTTCCAGCGTCATGCTGAGCATCAGGGGCGGTCAAGACAGGAGGATGTGGTGGGATGGATCTTAGACCCGGGATCGCATCGCCTGTCGGATCCACAGCCCTGATGGGTTCAGAAGGAACAGGAACTACATTGCAAAGGCGCGATGGGGCGCGGCGATGGCGGTGCAGATGCGTATTTTGCGGTCGAGCAGATTGATGGAGAGAGCGTGCTGAAATTGATGGTCCAACGACAGAGATAGGTTGTGGGGAATATGGAACGAAGGGTGGCGCAGAGGAGGCATCTCTAGAAAGGATCTCCGCATATGAGAAGACCCTCTGCCGGGACCGAGACCCAGGTAATGCAGCTTGCTTGTGGAGGAGGGGGACCGAATGCTGAGCATTGGAGTAGGAAGAGACGGAGAGATGAAACGATGGACTACCAAGGACAGGGGGAGTCCCATACAATGTTGACACGGAGCCAGGGGATAGGAGTGCAGGTGTGGGTGGAGCTGAGGGCGATTCTGGTAGTACCTGAAACCGCGATGGAGATGTGGGGGACAGGACATCTGAGAGTGACCGATAAGGAGACTGTGATGTCGACCAACCGGACAGAGGGTTTAGTGGACCTGACGGTCTTTGTAATTCTGTTTGATACTCAGGACCAGGCAGATACAGAGTGCTCCCTCTCCCTTGCTCATACATTTGGAGTTCATTAGAGCATATTTCGGATACAGTACCACCAATTTGAGCAGGTCCGTCACGCGTAGAGTCTGACGTGTGAGAGTCGAAAGGCATCCACAACTGCTCGGGATCTACGGTGGATGGTACCACTACGTATCCGTACGTATTGGGCGTAGGGGGGAAGGATGGAACAGGGACGTTCGTGGGTGTGGACTGCTGGCGGAGCGAAGGAAATGGTGGTGTTGGGCCAACAGAGCTGCCTGCGGAGAAGATGTGAAAACTGCGGGGGTCAGGTGCCGCAATAGGTGGTGGAAAGATCGATGGGCCATCGCTAGCTTGGACGAAATCGGCATGCACCCGACTCTTGATTGGGTCTGCGTCCCCGCGAAGACCCAGTTTTGGGGAGTCAGAGAAGTCACTGGATGGATCAAAGTGCGAATCGAATGCACGAATCGCCTTTCCTGGAGCGGGTGTCGTCAGCATAAATTCAGCGGACGAACTATTAATGATCTCGCATCGAACTAAGAAGGGATACACACTCAAGCGTCCACTTGCGATAGAATGAGATATGGCAGAGGCCGTCGTCATATCATCGAGAAGAGCAGGAGCAAGGGGGGGATCGGAGGTTGTCGATGATGCCGAGATTGGCGGGCCCCCGTCCAGCAGAGGAAACCCGCCCTGAAGGTCGAGCGCATTGTTTTTGGCGCCGACGGGGTGGCAGTTGCGCTGGTTTTGTGCCATGGTACAGAGAAAGCGGACGCAAAGGGAGGGGAGGGAAGGGTTGGATCGTATGGCTGTTGGCCTGGACAGCGGCCGACTCTTATAAAGACAAGGCTGTTTGCTTGTCCATCAGAGGGAGAGGCAAACTGACAGCTTCCCACTTGAAGCTGGCAGCATCGAAATCATTAACCGCTAGTAGCGCGCTTCGGATCAATTTCCGTTCAAATATTCCGCAGATATTAAAGCACTCACTTGTGATCAGGGTGCATCGTCAGGTTGATGGACGCCTTATTCCCATAATCCTAGCCAAAGGTGATACGGGAATATTGAAGGCTTGCAAACCGCAAACCTCATCAGCCACATCAGCCACATGCACCGCCCGTACTCAAGGATCCCGTCTAGAAGCCTATGAATAACAAAGGTACCACCGCCCCCGAATAATTCCGGTCGTAAGATGGGCTGCAAGTTGTCCGAATGCTGGCCAACAGTTAGTAAGGTCCATTCATATCACACCTTTGCCCTACATGGGTATTCCTAATTTCTAGTCGCGAAGGGTCATTGAATGGGCACGGCTGGCTGGCTAGCTGCCAGCGTTACGCATGGGAGTCTTGCCCGCGATTTCGATCAAGACCGTCTTAAGAAGTGATAAAAATTTCAATCCCCATTTCTCGACCAGACAATATACCACGAAATGGCTCGCCATTAAACGAAACCAACTGGTCAAATAACTTGGGTAATATTGTAACGACGCCAGGCGACTACTGTTGTGGAATTGATGGACTGTTAGGGTTTGGGTTGAACGCACGAGAATTAAACTGTTTGCAAGAATTGAGGCTCAAATTGTTGGGATAAGCGGGAAAAAGCAAGACCAAGCCTAGAACGGCCGGCGGAATCTGTCGGAGCCTCTCGCTACTCTGGGCAAGCTCTGAAGCCCAATGTAATAACGGATATTGTAGGTTTCGTACATGCATCCGGGCCTCTATCGAAAGCTCAAAGCTCAGAATCGCCTTACATGAGGGGCGTAACGACGCCGGGAGTCAGCTCTGTACAGAGGATGATATCCCTCCCTCATGCACTGTTGCACAGATTGTTCCGTTGCTCGCAGTAGTAGTCTTGAGCCGACTGCCCGTTCAAGCGGCGAGCGTGGGCATTGTGATTGTTGCCAGTTTAGTGCGCACTTTGGCAAGCGAACAGCGAGGTGATGGATGGTGCTACACCGTCACCATGTACTGAGCTCAACGCTAGTTGCTCAGTTGCTCATCACTGATCACTGGAAACGGTCGTACACATCTCACATCTAGATGTACATGTACTGTAGTTTCACGATCCGTATCCGTGTTAGATAATATAATGGCTACTACCCGGGAACCAGGGTTGGTCATGTCCATGGCGGATTGCAATATCCGCCTCTTACTGAAGCTGAGATGCTACTAATTGCTTCAGCATGAGACGATCGAATACTAGCAAGAAACCTTTTGATCAATTCTACCCCACCTGACCGTTCACTCCACTCCGACGTGTGTAGTAATCTGTACAACCCCAAATCCGGCGCTGTACTGTGTTGTTTGGCGTTGCCTCTGGCGACCTTGTTGCACACATTTGCGCTTGGCTCCTTCCTTCTTCACCATCTCCACAGGGGGCCCCCTACTCAGCTTCACCATTGGCACATTTTGAGTGGTTTCACTCAGATGTGGTCTTTCCTGGGGGTTGTTGTTCAGAAGTTGCCGCATAATGTTTGCATATGCAAATTTGCCGCCCACACATTCAGAAAGGTACTGTAGTACCCGCCCCGATGACCAGAGGTCAGCCCGAATTGGCTGAAACTCTCCATCCGGATCATGTTCCAGTTCCGGAGCCGCCCACCCCTCGGTTCCCCGATAGCCCACTATCCATGACTCTAGTTCGGGAAGCATAACTGAGATGCTAAAATCTATAAGTTTCAATTGCTTAGTCGCCGTGATGACCACATTAGCAGGCTTCAGGTCAAGGTGCGCTACTTTGTGGTGATGTAGAAACCGTACTCCTTCGAGGAATTGGAACGCGAGGGGATTTCCTACAGTTTTGAGAACAGATATTGCGACGGTTCCCAAGACCTGTTCCCTGCGCAGGACGATCAGCTTCTCCACGACTAGTGGGATGGTCTCAATAATAGAGATCGTGTGGCTCTGTGGTGATTCGAGGCCGCTGAGGAACGAGTGGATCGCGAACTCGTCTTGGTGGACCAACTTGAGGATAAATACTTCTCCTGTTGAACATTGTCTCGCATTACTGACAGTTATCGGCAGCTGTCATTGTACTCGTTAGTGGCTTGGTATAAATCGGTATCCAAAGCGAACGCACGGGGTTGATCGGCGTCCATCCTTC